>Ga0172370_10009376_pt1 | contig 11460 bp, 13 predicted proteins | sample LakKiv5m_FD_114538 | JGI IMG/M metagenome (GOLD analysis project Ga0172370, IMG submission 114538) | Freshwater microbial communities from Kabuno Bay, South-Kivu, Congo - kab_022012_11.5m | ecosystem: Environmental > Aquatic > Freshwater > Lake | place: Democratic Republic of the Congo...
CAAAAAGAGTTCTGGAACATATCCAGAAAGGAAACCGTAAGTCACTTATTGTCATGGCTACGGGCACAGGGAAAACAAGAGTCGGTGTTGCAATAATTGATGTTCTTAAGAAAACGAATTGGGCGCAAAAAATCTTGTTTCTTACAGACAGGAAGGCGCTCCGTGACCAGGCTTACGATGATGGGTTTAAACAATTCTTCCCTGATTTTTTCTGGCGTATTCGACAAGAACTCAAGGCTCTATGTATCCACCATTCAAACATTCATGGAGATATACAATCAGAAGGATAGTTCAGGAAAATATCTGATCTCGCCGGGGGAATTTGATGTTATAATCTCAGATGAAGCCCATCGTTCTATATATAACAAATGGAAGGACGTTTTCACATATCTTGATGCAATTCAGATAGGTCTAACGGCAACACCAGCAGATTTTATTGACAGGGATACTTTCAGATTCTTTAACTGTTCGGATGGAGTGGCAACAGCACTTTATGATTATGAGGACGCTGTAAAGGATGGAGTACTATGCGATTTCAGAAAGAATACCTCCAGTGCACAGACCTATTTTCAGATAAAAGGCTTAAAACCATCCGATTTGACCATTGAGGAAGTAAATAGATTGTTAGGAGAAGGTATCGATCCGTTTGAACTAAACTTTGAAGGTACGGAACTTGAAAAAAAGGTGGCTGTAAAGGGAACAAGTGAAGCAATTATCAGGGAGTTTATGGATAATTGCCAGATGGACCAATCCGGAAACCTCCCTGCAAAGTCCATAATATTCGCTATATCAAAAATGCACGCAAAACGCCTCTGGGAAGCCTTTGAAAAACTCTATCCGGAACACAAAGGAAGGCTTGCGAGGGTGATTGTTTCTGATGACCCAAGAGCACAGGCATCAATAAAAGAGTTTAAAGAAGAATCGATGCCAAGAGTTGCAATATCCGTAGATATGTTTGATACTGGCATCGATGCCCCTGAAGTCTGTAACCTTGTTTTTGCCAAGCCTGTATTTTCAAGGATTAAGTTCTGGCAGATGCTCGGCAGGGGAACACGTTCTGATCAAGCGTGCAAGCATAAGGATTGGCTTCCGGACGGGAAGAAGGAATATTTCAAGGTATTCGATTTCTGGGGTAATTTCGAGTATTGGAAAATGAATCCCGAAGGTGACCATAAGGAGTCCGGGGAAGCAATTACGAGCAGAATATTCCTCACTCGGTTGGCACAATTGGAATATTTCTTGAGAAAAAGTGATACAGATAATGCTGAAAAGATGAAAAAGAAAGTTCTTGAGGATATTGAATCGCTGCCGAAGGACTCAGTTACTATCAGGGAGAGTCTGAGGGATATTGAAAAAGCGCAATCTCCGAAACTCTGGGATAATGTGGGCCTTAATCCTGTGGACTTCATGAAAAAGAAAATCACTCCACTCATGAGATTTAAGCAGGATGTTAACCTGAACGAAGCATCTTTCACACTCAAATGCGAAAAACTGGGTATTGCTATCCTGCATAAAGATAGTGAGAAGATTGAAAGTCTGAAAACGAAGATAGGTGAAATGATTGAATGCCTTCCTGATGAGTTGAATATAATTAAACCCAAGATTCCTCTTATAGAAAAAGTGCTTTCAAAGAAATTCTGGGAAAATATATCATTTGATGATTCACAGATGTTGATTTTCGAATTTGCGAAACTTATGAAATATATGGCTTCTGAGCCTCGAAAGACCATTGTACTCGATATGGACGACATGATTCAGGAGAGGAAGATTATAGAGTTTGGACCTGATGCAAAGCAGGAGTATGTGAAGGTCTATAAGGAGAAGGTGGAGGACAGGATAAAGAGGCTGGCTGATGAGCATCCGGCTATCTTGAAGATCAAGAATAATGAGATATTGACCGAGTCTGATCTTCGCGACCTTGAATTGACGCTCAATAATCCTGAATTGTATATTACAGAGGACGTTTTGCAGAAGGTTTATACTCAAAATAAGGGCACGCTGGTGCAGTTCGTCAAGAATATCCTGGGTTTATACAAATTCCCTGACCCGGCTGTGAGGATCAAGGATGCCTTTGATACCTATATAATCGAGAATAGCAGGCACTACAGCGCCGACCAGCTTAATTTTATCAGGACTATGCAGACGGTCTTTTCGAAGAAGAAACACATAGAGTATTCAGAGCTATACGATGCGCCGTTCACCAACTTTGGAATAAATGCGCCTATGCCCATGTTCACCGAGAATGAATTGAATGATTTTATTAACATCTGCGGTGTATTAGAGAAGGAAATATATGCGGCAGCGTAGTTGAGAATTTTGATTTAATTTTTATGTATCCTCTATCAATCAAATTATTAGGGAAATTGTTGTAAATGGGGTAAAATAAATACACTTTTTACCCCATTGGAGTGAAGTATTACCCAATTTATGAGGTCAATTTATGAACTCCCTGCCCCGACATAAGTGGGAGCTTGAGGGCATGTCAATCATAATTACTATATACAAAGGAAACCTTTCCTGATATAAATGAGAGTCAGAGCGATTTACCAGGATAAAACATTGAAAACAAAGAGGAAATTAGCCCTCGCGGAAGGTGAAGAAGTTACCATAGATATACGAAAATCAAAAGTGGAAAAGCTCGCGGGTCTTATGGGGGATATAGATATTGATTCAGTCGAATTACAGCACAGAACAGAAGAAGTCTCTATGCCAATGGTCTATAAAGAGATACTGAAAGTAAATAAAAAGCTTGAAACGATTGAAGAAATAATTATACCAACCGAAAAAGTTTCTGATGAAGAGTTCGATGAAATAATGCAACTGAAAGAAGAATCATTGAAGGGAGAATACGTTAAATGGAGTAAACTAAAGAAGGAGTTGTCCGGTTGACTTCTTATAATGTGCTCATTAACAAAAAGCTTGATAAAACTCTAAAAAATCTTCCTGAAATCCATGTTATGAAATTTATTACTTTAATCGAAGTTCTGACAACAAATCCATATCCATGGAAAGATTTTGACCTGAAGAAAATCGAAGGAAGTGACGACACATACAGAATCAGATTTGGGAGATACAGGGTTGTCTATTATGTTGAGAAAGAACAAAAGAAAATCCATATATTGAAATTCGATGTTCGAGGAAAGGCATATAAGTGAATTTTTCAGGGATGGATGAAGGATATTTATTGAAAAATAACAAACCGCAGATACATGGAGATGAACGCAGATTTGCTAACAGTGCATCCTCGTTCATCCGCGCTTTTAGTCTTTGCGCCCTCTGCGGTGAGATCAAAACATGCACCGCAACGAAGAACGCAAAGGGGGGAGCAATAAATGGAGGCTCATGAGCGGCGCGCGCTGCCGGAGGGGTGGGAATGGAAAGGATTGGGAGAGATATTGGAGTTAATCAGGAATGGGATTTCTACCAAACAAAATGAAGAAAAAGAAGGTTATCCAGTTACACGAATTGAGACCATATCAAAAGGTAAAATAAATCGTGAAAAAATTGGTTATGTACGAGAAGATTACAATATAATTCTAAAATACAAAATGATTAGTGGCGACATCCTTTTTAGTCATATTAATAGCGCTGAACATATCGGAAAAACAGCAATATTCGAGAATGAATTAGATGAGTTATATCAAGGTGTAAATTTACTTTTATTAAGACCGAATAAGGATATTGTTTTTCCGAAATATCTTCTCTTTTATTTGAAAGAACCTGAAGTGCGAAAATATTTTGAAACCAGATGTAAGAAAGCTGTTAATCAAGCTAGTCTAAATCAAAAAGATATTATACAAATCAAAATCCCACTCCCTCCTCTCCCAACCCAGCGCCGCATCGTGTCGATCCTCGAAAAAGCCGAGGAAACAAAGAAGCTCAGGGCGCAGGCGGATGAGCTTACGGAAAGGTTGCTGCAAAGTGTGTTTCTAGAGATGTTCGGGGACCCGGCGAAGAATCCAAAGGGATGGGAACTAAAAAAAGCGGAGGAAATCTGTTCAAAAGAAAAAAATGCAATCAAAGCTGGCCCATTTGGCTCCTCCTTGAAAAAAGAAATTTATGTCGAAAGTGGATATAAAATATATGGTCAAGAACAAGTAATTTCAGATGATTTGACATTTGGAAATTATTACATTTCTGAAGAAAAATATAAAGATTTTGAAAATTATAAGATTCAAGAAGGAGATATTCTTATAAGTTTGGTCGGAAGCTATGGAAAAATAAGTATTGTTCCAAAAGGATTTGAACCCGGTATTATAAATCCTCGTTTAATGAAAATCTCATTAAATAAAGAAATTATTCATCCAATTTATTTCAAAAATCTTTTTTTATCAAAAGCAATAGTGGCTCAAGTAAAGAACTTATCTCATGGTGGAACTATGGATATAATAAATATTGGAATAGTGAAACAATTATTGTTTCAGGTTCCTCCCCTCCCCCTCCAGCAAAAATTCGCCCGCCTCGTCGAGAAAATCGAAGCCATGCGCCAATCACAGAACCAATCAAAGCAGCAGATAGAGGACTTGTTCAGCGCCCTGATGCAGAAGGCGTTCAGGGGGGAAATTTAAGACGATTGACAGGAAATTTGAATCTCAGCATCAATGGTTCCATTTATGGCAGGAAATGCGGGTCATCTTTAATAACAGTCAAACATTCTTCAAGAGATAAATCATTATACAGTTTAAACCATTTCTCTGTATGTCTCATATAGGAGAGATTGAAAAGATTCCGTCCCGCATATTCCATTCGAGCGAACTTTGTTTCAAAAAATGGTGCAAAGCAATTCGGAGCGCGACAGTGGTACTTGGCATAAAAGTAAAAGAAATTTCGATACCACCCGGAATAAATGCCCACTACGTAACTGAAACGCTCATCTTCGGGCGGGGGTATGATATGGGTTGGCTTCAGGAACGATTCAATAAGATCTCTCGCTTTTGTTTCTACCTCTATCTTTAGTTTCTCCGAAACTTTAGGTTTGGGAGGTTTTTCTGGCTTGAATGACCAGACTTTTTGTCCTTTTTTCATGATTGCAATATGTATTTTTCCTGATTAATAATCCTGTTCATCCTGTTATCCTGTCCTTGCCCCTACATTTTATTAAAAAAATAAAACTATATAAGTTTGTAGGGATAACATAGTAGAATCTCATGGTATCGATCAGAAAAAAAACTGTAGGGCAGCAGACCTATTATTACCTTGAGCACAGCTTCCGTGAAAATGGCAAAGTGGAAAAAAAGGAGAAATACCTTGGAAAAGCTTTGCCGCAAAATATCGAAGAGTTGAAACAGCAGTTTATTTCTGAAATTTACAGGGAGAAATGGTTTGACATCTTTGACAAAATAAAAGAAGAATATTCAGAACAGGAAAAAAGCACCTCCCCATCGGCAAAAGAAAAAGAATTAGAGAACTTCGCTATCAAATTCACTTATGATACGAACAGGATAGAAGGATCAACTCTCACATTCAGGGAAACCTCACTTCTCCTAGAAAAAGGCATAACTCCAAATGCAAAGCCCATGTGTGATGTAAAAGAGGCGGAAGCGCACCGGAAAGTATTTTATGAGTTGTTTAATTTTAATAAGGAGTTGTCACTTGATATTGTCCTGTATTTTCATAAAAAATTATTTGAGGACACAAAAAAAGACATAGCAGGGAAGATCAGGCAGCATCAGGTCACAATGGCAGGAAGTAAATTCATGCCGCCATTTCCCGCAGAAATATATCCTCTGCTAATGGATTTTTTCAAGTGGTATCAAAAAAATAAAGACAAAATGCATGCAGTAGAACTTGTGGCGGTTGTCCATCTGAAACTTGTAACAATTCATCCTTTTGCAGATGGAAATGGAAGGATAAGCAGATTAATGATGAACTTTGTTTTAAATAAGCATGGCTTCCCTATGCTCAACATTCCTTATGAAAAAAGAGCGGGTTATTATAGCTCATTAGAGCGATCTCAGATAAAAAAGGATGAGGCTATATTTCTGCAATGGTTTTTTAAAAGATACCTGAAAGAACATACGAAGTATCTTAAAGAATAGATTGAGATAAGCATAGATTATAAATGTTAATCTACTTATCTGATATTCTGGAATAAAATTTATATCATCTTTATCATACTATTAAGTTATGGAGTTTCAAAATGCAAAACAAATTAATCATATCCGACCCCAAAATAATGATGGGAAAACCTGTCATAGCAGGAACACGCATCACGGTTGAGATGATTCTTGAAAAACTTTCCGCTGGTGAAACCGTGGAACAGATACTTGAAGCTCATCCCCGCCTAACTAACGAAGCAATAAGGGCATCACTTGCATTTGCTGCTCAGGCTTTGCGCGCAGATGTAGTCTATCCGGTTGCTGAGGCGGTTTCTTGAACTTTCTTGCAGACGAGAATGTTGATAGACAGATCGTTGAACGGCTCCGTCATGAGGGTTTTGATGTCAGGTATATTGCTGAAACAGATGCCGGGATTTCTGATGATGAAGTGCTTGACCTTGCAAACCGTGATGAATCGTTATTATTGACCGCTGATAAGGATTTTGGCGAGCTTGTTTTTCGCCTGAAGAAAATTACAGTTGGCGTTTTGCTAATCCGATTAACAGGTCTAACTCCTGAACGGAAAGGGGAGATAGTTGTTGATATTATCAATAAGCATGGTACTGAATTGCTGAATGCATTTTCTGTAGTTACAATAGGAGCGATCCGCATACGCCATGAGATAGATTAAAAACATCACTTAAAGATAACAGAATCAGGAGAAAAAACACAATGCGACTCGCCCCCGAACTCAAATCCAAAATAGACGCCCTCTGGGACAAATTCTGGAGCGGCGGCTTATCCAATCCCCTCTCCTCCATCGAACAAATGTCATACCTGATTTTCATGAAGCGCCTTGAGGATATGGATGTAGCCGAGCAAAAAAAGGCGCATGCGAAAAAGCAGCCTTACAAATCCGTTTTTGAGGAACATGAGGATTGCAGGTGGTCAGGCTGGAAGCATTATCCTGCTGAAAAGATGCTCACTCATGTAAGAGACATCGTGTTCCCTTTCATCAAGAACATACATGACGGGGAAAAAACGCTCTTCTCACAGCACATGAAGGACGCGGTTTTCATTATCCCCAAGCCCTCGCTCCTGCAGGAAGCGGTCGCCATCCTAGATGAATTAAATATAACAGCGCAGAACAGGGACACGCAGGGAGATATCTACGAATACCTTCTCTCAGAGCTTAAGAGTGCAGGAAAGAACGGTCAGTTCAGGACGCCCAGACACATAATCGGGATGATCGTGGAGCTTGTTGATCCCGACATCGGGGACAGGATTTGCGACCCTGCATGCGGAACCGCAGGTTTTCTTATCAATGCTTATGAATACATAATCAGGAAGCACACCAGTCCTGATATGGTGACGGAAGACGATGAAGGGAAATATTACGGGCTGTATGGGGATAAAATATCAGATAAGAACGCCTGGACAATGTTATGGAGTTCTTTCTATGGATATGATTTTGAGCCCACGATGGTGAGAATATCCCTTATGAACATGGTGCTTCACGGCATTGCAACGCCTAAAATTGAGCTGGTTGATACTTTATCCAAGCAATTTACGGAAGAGAACAAATATACCGTGGTGCTTGCCAATCCACCATTTAAAGGAAGTATTGATAAAAGCGATATAAATGATCACCTGACGGTCGGCACGACCAAGACCGAACTCCTTTTTGTTGAAAGAATGATGAACCTCCTCCAGATCGGTGGAAAATGCGGCGTCATAGTGCCTGACGGGGTGTTGTTCGGAACTTCAAACGCACACAAAAAGCTGCGGCAGATACTCCTTGAAAAATGTCAGCTTGAAGCTGTCATATCCATGCCTTCCGGGGTTTTCAAGCCTTATGCAGGTGTTTCAACCGCTGTTCTTGTTTTCATAAAAGGGGATAAAACCGATAAGGTCTGGTTCTACGATATGGACGCAGATGGTTATTCCCTGGACGATAAAAGGAATTTCATAGATGGCAAAGGTGACATACCCGATATAATTCGTAATTTCAGAAAACGGTATGAAGCTAATCCATTAGATAGGAAAGGCAAGTGTTTCTTTGTTCCAATCAGCGAGATAAAAGATAATGGATATGATCTCTCGATCTCGAAGTACAAGGAGATTGAGTATGAAGAGTCCACTTATGAAAAACCAGAAGTCATAATGGGCAAAATTGATGGACTGGAAGATCAGATAAAAGCTAACATTGCTGAATTGAAAAGTATGTTCGCACAGTCTCAGAGGTAAAGCCATGATTTTCATGCCCAAACATATAAAAAACAAAAAAGTCATGAAATATAGGACACTGGATTTCCAGGAAGCGATCACCCAATATACCCCAGATCCTGTTCCTTCCGTCGTTTTTCCTGGAGTTCTTTCATGTATCTTTTGAAACCCTCGTCGAATTTCTTCACTTCATTTTCGATCTCGCTCGTATCGATATTTATTTCAAGAAGTTCAGATACTTTTTTTATTCCTGCATAACACGCTTTTATATCCAATGCTTCTGGAAAAGCAGTCTCACTGAGAAGTGAGATCCCATTTATTCCCTGGCGCATCGCATACTCAATGACCAGCCCATTTACTCCGCTTATCTGCATCCTACCTTCCGCTATTGGGATATTTTTGCTGCCAATAAATTTTAAAAGTTCAGGGGATGTCGCAACCCCGGAAACCGCTGGTTCTTCAACATAATTCTTAACAAGATTGGCAAGCACGGTATATATGATATCAACCCCAAAAAGCTTTGCAGAATCAACTATTTTTTCAGCAAGTTCATTATCTTTGGCTATATATCCAAATTGGATCTCCCCTGAAAACAATATAATATTTTGTTCTTTCGAATAGTAAAATTTGAATGGACTGGTATCCCTGTCAATAGGCACTACAAGCCCTTTTTCAAAAAAAGTAAGAGAAGGCGAAAGATGTGGTACCGGAATGTCTGCTATAATTTCAGGTTTTAAGATGTTTATGAAATAATTTACTGAGTTCTTCGCTACCATGCCCATACCGGGAAGACCAACCAGCATACGAGGCTTTACCATTTCTGGTTTTGAATGAATTCTTAGTTCCATAGTTTCTTCAAATCCGTTTGTTAATCGTGTTGATTACTGCTATGACTATAAATAATCTTGTTGCATTCATCATTATCTTCATTTTTCAACCATAAAATCATATATATCATGGTAATCATTGTTACAATCATAAGACCGTTTTTGAGACAAATAATGAGGAGAATCATGACACCAGACAAAACAGAAATAATATCAGAAAATACTGAAATGATAGCGAAGAGACCGGAACATAATGAGGAAAGAAATGAAAGATTTTTGCCTATATTTCTCTGGACAGATTGATAATAATTCGATCTGAAATCATGTGACCTAAAATTTATGCAGAAGCAGGAAGCATTCAGCTTGGAAACCTGCTCTGGCTCTCAGCAGGCAGTTATAAAAGATATTTCCGGATATTCTCTGCATCCTTCCTGGTTATACCCCTGACCTTTAAGATATCGGAAACATCCGCCCCCTTTAATTTTTCAAGCGACCCGAAATGTTTCAACAGAGAACGCTTCTTCTTGTCCCCGATCCCTTTTATCCGGTCAAGCTGCGACTCTCCAAGCTTCTTCCCACGAAGTTTCCTGTGGTAACCAAGTGCGAACCTGTGAGCTTCATCCCTAATCCTTTGCAGCAATTTGAGGGCTTTTGAATCGCGCGAGAGTATGACCGGTGTTTCCCGATGGTTGAGAAAAATATATTCAAATTCCTTTGCAAGAGATACTACATTCAGGTTCAAACCAAGTGGAAGAATGGCATTCATGGAAGCCTTTAACTGGCCTTTTCCCCCGTCTACCAGAATAAGGTCGGGCATCCTCTTTCCTTCCTCTTTTCGCCGTGAGTACGCGCGTCCAACGACTTCTTCCATCATGGCATAATCATCCGCGCCGTCCACTGTTTTTATTTTGAAATGCCGGTAATTCTTCTTATCCGGGATACCATTTTCAAATGTTACAAGAGAACCCGTTGCATCAGTGCCGCTGATATTTGAGATATCAAAGGCTTCTATAACCCAGGGCATGACAGGAAGTGATAAAGTTTCCTTCAGTTCAGCCAGTGCCTCATTTGCGGTATTATTTCCTGAGAGTTCATCCTGTTTGAGCAGCATCCCTGCATTTTCCATGGCAAGTTTCATCAATCCATTCTCAATCTTATTTGCAGGTATTTTTATCTTTGAACCCAAAGCTTCCAGCCAACTGGAAATCGCTCCATCCATTAATTCGGCAGGAACAATGATCTCTTCGGGCGGCTCAATATCCTGGTAATATTGTTTTATAAAACTTGCAAGTATCTCTTTCTCATCAGAGCCAGCCGTGTCAAGTGAAAAAGTCTCACGTCTTTTTAAGACCCCTTCGCTTACATGGAATACCTGGACGCTCCCCGCGGTTCCTTTTACGGCGTAACCTATAATATCCTGTTCCTTCCTGCCAGGCAAATTCACCCGTTGCTTCTCGGAAAGTTCAAGCAGTGCATTGATCTGGTCGCGAATGCGTCCTGCTTTCTCATATTCCTGTTGACCTGAAAAGCGGTTCATTTCAGTTTTCAGGGATTGCAGCAGCTGGCTGTGTTTTCCTTTCAGGAAAGCTGCAACATTATTTATTATTCCAAGGTATTCTTCTTTTGTGACATTTCCTATACATGGGGCAGCGCATTGTTTTATATGATAGTTCAGGCATGATGGGCAGGGGAGTTTTTTCCTGCATCTCCTGATTCCAAGGCTGGAGGCCATTTTTATTACTTCCCTCACGGCTTTTGAGCCCGGATATGGGCCGAAATACTGCGCTCCGTCCATCTGCCGCCTCCTGGCAATGCAGATACGAGGGAAATCCTCATTAGTGATCCTGATAAGTGGATAATTCTTATCATCCTTCATCCTCACATTATAGCGCGGCCTGTGTTCCTTAATAAGATTGGATTCAAGTACCAGCGCCTCTATTTCATTCCGGGTAATAATATATTCCAGGTCATCCATATTTTTCATAAGAAGGCGGTTTTTAGGAGATTCCTGTTCCCTGAAATACTGGCTCACCCTGTTCCTGAGCGAGTTTGCTTTTCCTACATAAATTACCCTGTTCTCGTTGTCTTTCATGATGTAGACGCCAGGGGAAAGAGGGAGTCTCTTTGCATCTTCAATTTTTTTGGTCATGGGTTGAAATTGGATTATTAATCTACGGTTATGAAAGTATAAATTCGTATTTAACGTTCATTTTAAGACTATACATTAGATGCAAACCGGTGATAATTCCAAAATCCATTCCAGACTGGCTGTGGGACAAAATTATTCGATAACCCCCCAACATAACCAACCTCAGTCTTTCAATACAATTACATAGACTCTTTTTCCGATGTATTTTTTCTGAGCGTCA
>Ga0172370_10009378_pt1 | contig 11458 bp, 11 predicted proteins | sample LakKiv5m_FD_114538 | JGI IMG/M metagenome (GOLD analysis project Ga0172370, IMG submission 114538) | Freshwater microbial communities from Kabuno Bay, South-Kivu, Congo - kab_022012_11.5m | ecosystem: Environmental > Aquatic > Freshwater > Lake | place: Democratic Republic of the Congo...
AGCTATTCAATCTATCGGCAAAAACATTAAAGAGTATGTTTCCAGCAAAGATTTTATAAACGCTTACAATAAATTAAGAGAAGATAGAATGCCAACCCAGCCAAATGAACCAAAATATTCGGCACAGTTAAAAGAAGAACAGAAAACCAATTTGTTAAATGCAATTGCTGAAGCAGAAAAAAATAAAAAACAAGTTGGCGCAGATCAGCAGGCTATTTTTGATGATGTAATAAAAATGTACAAACAGCAATTAGCTGATCTTGATGGACAGAATACAATGTACACACCAGAAATGGATGAATATATAAAACAAGGTTATCAAACAGAGATGGAAGATTATAAAAATAAAATTGCTCAATGGGAAGCAGAATATCCTACAGATAATCCGAAGCCTTTGATTAAAAAATGGATAAATACTTTTTTGGATAAATCATCCGATATAAACTTTGATGCAAAATTGGAAAAAGACAAATACGGTAAAATGAAATTTGTTGATCAGCAGTATGAATCCAAAGACAGCCAATGGAAATTATATTACAGGGCTGGTAAAGAAACTGTAACCGCCGCAAGAACTTTTGCACAAAACTGGTTAGGTGAATTATAAAAATTATTTGTATTTGCCTTGTTTAAACTAGCAAGAATAAATGAGGCAAATAATTTTACGTTTAATTGCTGGCGCATTTGTATTAGCTTGAATAGAATTTTTTTTGAGGAATAATGAAATCTGTTTTTTTATTTTTAGTTTTCTTAACATTTTTTATCGGGTGTTCTAAAAAAGATGAAATCTCTCCTGTTGATCCCAACATAACTGCAACAGGCTATATACGCGGCTATGTAAATGGTGTAAACTGGTACTCTAACTCTATAAAAACAAATAAAGCTGGTGTTACAAGAACAATTAAAGCCACTCAAAACCTAACTAATAATCCAGATTATTCTTCTGCTGTGCTTGAGTTAAAAATAAGTGTAAATCAACCTGGTGATTTTGGAATTGGGGAAGACGAACCGGGCTATGTTTATTTTGTTAAAGGTTATTACACACTTGTTGGAAAAAACGGAACTCCCGATCGTCTGTATAAAGCCTATTATAAAGACACAAGTTTACTTACAATAAACGAATATGATTCTGATCATCTTTACGGTGCCTTTAATTTTATTGCACACACAGATGATACTCTTAATACAATTTTATTTACTGGCGGCAATATTCAAATAGATTATTAGCACTCTATCTTATAAGAATCATTTTCTTTACTGCTAAATATGACCCGGCACTTAGTTGATAAAAATAAACTCCACTTGATAAGTTAGAGGAATTAAACTCGACTTTATAACTTCCTGCTGGTTTATATTCGTTTACAAGTGTTGCAATTTCATTTCCTATAACATCATAAACTTTTAATTGTACTTTTTTCGGCTCTTGTCTTTCATCTAAAGGAATGTTATAACGAATCGTTGTTACTGGATTAAATGGATTGGGATAATTTTGATAAAGATTAAAATCATTTACTTCTTTTTCTTTCTCAACAGAAGTTGCTGATGTATATTCATAAGCACCAATATCATAACCGCTTTCTTGCGGTCTAACAACTCCATCAAGATCAATATTTACAATCGAACTGACTAATGGTGTTCCAATGTTTGTTGGCTGCGAAGACTGAAGCAAATGGTAATTTGAATTATTTGGATCAGCAAAAATTAAATTTTCGGATTGAGCAATTTGTGAGTGAACATCATAACCTAATGCTTGCCAGGATGTTAAACTCATATTAGAATTTCCATCATCATCACTTAAACGGTTTACAACAAGATTGTAATCACTAACAAATCCGGGTTTTGATTCTTCATCCAAACAAATACTACCTCTAAAACTGTGCTTATTAATAAGTATGTTATTGTAAATTGTATTTCCTGTTGATGCATTAACTACAAGTATTGCCCATCTTCCATCTGCTGGATGAATAATTGTGTTGTTAAATATTTTGTTGTTCTTTGATCCTTCTGCTCCATCAATCTGGTACATTGCAATACCTGTTGCATGATTATTGTATAACAAATTGTTAAAGATTTTAGAATCTTGTACGCAATCCATATTTATTGCTGAGCCGCCGCCAACTCCGTTATCGTGTATTATATTTCCAGCAACAGTAGCATTACTAATTATTCCATCATCACCCATAGAAAGATCACCATTCATATGGATTCCACATCCATTATTATTAAATGAGTGATTATTAATTATTGTTGGTCTATCGCCGCTGTTAGAATAATAAATTCCGTGCTGCTGCTGACTGTAAGAACAAGTGTTTCCTTCTATAAGAATATCATCTGCAAAGCCAGTAAAAATTCCCCAATATGTATTATTAGTGCAAGTATTGTTTTTTATCTTTACAAAATCTGATACCACAACTCTTATTCCTGCTCGTGGTTGATTGATAACATTGAAACCATGCACTTCAATATAATCTGCTCCTTCGATGTTTATTCCATCGTTTGTAACGGGATTATGAGTATCAATTATTACGTTATTACTTAACGCCTTAAATACAATTGGCTGCGATGAGCTTCCACTGGTTCTAATATCAAATCCGGTATAGTTACCTGAAACAACAAACACAGAATCACCAGCAGAAACTATATCGGCAGCATGCTGCAATGTTTCAAATGCCGAGTTTATAGATAATCCGTTGTTAGAATTGCTTCCGGAGTTTGAAACGTAATAATTAGTTTGTGAAAATACTTGTGAACAAACTAAGCCAATAATCAATATTGAAAATAATTGGAATCTCATTTCAACCTCTATTTTTTGCTTTTAAGATGCAACTTCAATACCAAAAAAACATCCATTAATAGTTTGAACTAAATTTTGGAAAATCTTATAAAAAGAAATTTTATGCGACAACTTTTGGTATTAAAACAACTGATTTACTGATCAGGAAAGTTTTACATTTAAAGAGATTTCATTTTTTCTACAAAAGCATTTGTAAAGTTTATTGGTGATTGTTCATCCATATTAAAGTAAAGCGAAGGTTCAATTGCTTCCAATTCCATTAATGCAAAATCATTATCAATAGTTCTTACAAGATCTGTACGTGCATAAAGTGGAACAACAAATAAACTATCAACTATTTTTTTGCCTATAGAAATTTGCTGATCTGATGGTTTAACGCTTTTAAATTTGCCCCCGTGTTCTTCCTGAACTCGAAAATCTTTTTCTTTAGGTTTTTTTAAAACACAATGACTGAACTTGCCGTTAAAGAAGAACAACGAATACTCACCTTCGTCTATAATATTTTCCATAAAAGGCTGAACCATAAACTCGCGGTTTTCAAAAATTTTTTCTAGTTCTTGTTTTTTGTTTAACAACTCATCTTTAGTCAATCTAAAAGTGTTATCTGCATTAGCGCTAATGTTTGGTTTTATAATAATTTCTTTAGACTTAAATATTTCAAAACTTTTTTCTATTTCAAGAAAATTAAAATTAGTTTTCCACAAAGTATCAACTATCCTAATACCATTTTGTTCAAGATCAAACAAATATTTTTTATTCATATTCCACTTCATCAAATCAAAATTATTTTCCAGATGGGCAGATGAATTATTTATTTTTTCCAAAACTTCCAAAAACTTTTTGTAATCTTTTTGATAATCCCAGGTTGATCTTACAATAACAGCATTGTACTCGTTCCAATTAATGTTTTCCTTTCTCCAGGAAATTTCTTCAGCATCCCAGCCGGCGCTTTTCATTGGTTCGATTAACAGTTTATCATAAGTAAAAAAACCTTTTGTATTATCCATAGATAGAAGAACAACTTTTTTATTCATATAGCTTTAAAATTAAATGTGATTATTAATTGCCCGTGAAATTAACTTATCAAATCTGATTTACAAAAATAATTTTTTTAACTTTACGCATCGAAGGAAAAATAATTACAAATTAGAAAGAATAATTCCGTGGAATGGTTTCTACTGATTATGTGGCTTTCCATAATTAATGGCGGGCTTGGCGGTCAATACATTTTAAACTGGATGGCAAATCAGCCAAAGTACACCGGCGGCAGCAAGGTTGATATTTCCGCTGGTGTTATGACGTGGTGGAGAGAAATTTCAAAATTGCTTTGGGCTGTTGTTGCAGTAATTATTGAACTGGTAAGAGGCAAGCAAGTAAAATATTTGTGGCCCGGCTGGCTGTCTTTAGCAACAATAATTATTTGTGCTTTTACCGGTGTAATTGAAAATATTGGATTTTTCTATTTACCAAAAAATTATTCGCCGCATCTTTATGCACCGTATGTAAATGTGTATTTAGCTTTTCTTCCTTTCTTTGGTAAGTTTTTATTTAATGCACCAATACGCAAAGAACATTGGATTGGAATTTCTCTTGTAATAATTGGACTTGCAACTCCGCATTTACCAACCTTGCTTGGTTTTGCAAATGAAAACCACAATGCTCTTGATCTAAATGCAATTATCTGGATATTAATTATAAATGGTTGTTTGCTTTCGCAGCAGGTGTTAAACAATAAAACGGTTCAAACAGCTTTAACCGGTGTTGGACCAAATGCCCTGGTACTATGGAGAGAAATTTGGAAAATGATTTTTATTAGTTCTGCAATTTTAATTATTCCTGTAATCGGAAATTATGTTAATGCAAACATGCCCAAAGAAATCAAATCAGAAAAGTTTGAAACAAGAGTTTTAGATAAAGTAGATGAGAACACAAAAAGTTATTTGCTGTCGTTCTATCAAAAATCTGATAATGGCTATATTTTAAAGTCTGATGTTTCTGAAAACGATGAACAAAAAATTAAATCCATTTTAAAGGAAAAAGAGTTTCATCAATTCTTTTCTTTGTTTGATGGAAGCATAATTCCTAATAACTGGCTGCCCATATTATTTGTAATTGCGGCGGGATTAACCGGATACATTTACAGCTTTGGATTTTTTAAGCTTTCTAAATTTGCAGCCCATTTTTGGGTTCCATACACAAATCTTTGGTTGGCGTTTTTGCCCTTTGTAATGCTTTTGTTTGGTAAGGATGTTACCGTTTACCAGATTATTGGTGCTGTTGTAGTAACGGCAGGTTTAATGGTAGGAGTTATGGATCATAGAAAAAACAAAGTTGAAGAGATTGAGAAAAAACAGTAATAGTTAAATAGATTATTTGAAAAGGCTGTGTTGATGACAGCCTTTTAATTTTTATGTGGAGATAACTTTTTCATTTCTTTGTAAGAAGTATCAATCATCTTCCTTAGGATTTTAAGATCTACATCTTTTAAAGATTTAATGTATAAACAAACTTTGCTTGTTTTACATTTGCCAAGTTTTTTAAGATAATCTTTTTGCTTATCAAACCCGGGCATTAAATAGATTGTTAGATTTTGTTTACGCGGAGAAAAACCGGCAACACACATATCGCCTTCTCTGCCGCTTTCATATTTGTAATGATAAGAATCAAACCCAATTATACTTGCGCCCCACATTTTAGGCTGTGCATTAGTAACCGATTTCATCAAATCAATAATTGTATAACAATCCTTGCGAATGTTTTCATCTTTAATGCTGTTGATGAATTTATCAACGCTTGCTTTGGTTTCTTTTGTTTTATTTTCTGCCATAAAATTTATACTCTTTTAAAACTTAGCAAAGACGATCAAGCCTCATCAGATTTTTTTAATCTTGCACCAAGTACAACAAAAAGTGCCCCGATTACAGGATTTAAAAGTATAACATAAATCGGCTGTTGTGCTTTTTGCATTGCATCAAAATTATCAACATTTGGTTTTCTCATTTCTATTACTTCGTTGGTAGATTCTGAGAGTGCTGGAATAGCAAAGATTATTCCAAGCACAAAAACTAATCCGGCTAAAGCAAAAACTGCTTTTTGATTTTTTGAAATTTGTTTACAAACCAATCCACCTAAAAGTGCCGCGATAATTGATAAGACAAAACTTATAATAATCCAAACAAGTGAAACATCGTATGTATCGGGTTCAAACGAATTTTCTGCGCCAAGTATAAAATACAATGCAGTAAAAGAAACGAAAATAAAAACGAATATTACAAGATACCCCACAACTACCCCAATAATATTGCGGAACATTAGGTGCCTCCTTAAAAATATGTAGTTTGGGTTTTATATATATGCTAAAAGTTGCTGACGAATCTAACGCAATAATATTTAATTGGCAATAAAAATCTGATAAAATATTTTTGCGAAGACAAAATTGGTTAAGTACAAAAATCTTGATTATAAAGTTTATTTATTACACTTATTTAACTAATTTTTAATTGAATTTTTTAACAAGGGTTTCCATAAACTTTTTATTCGTAAGAAAGGAATTAAAATGCGCTGGAAAGGAAGAAAAGAAAGTTCAAACGTTGAAGATAAAAGAGGCATTTCGCCGCGTGGAATGGTTGGCGGTGGAATTGGAACTATTGCAATTGTGCTTGTTGTACTTTTGCTTGGCGGCGATCCAACTTCAATTCTTCAAAATGTTCAGGTAGATAATCAAACCACAAGCTCTAATTACACAGAATCTGCACAGGATAAAGAACTTGCACAATTTGTTTCTGTTGTACTTGCAGAAACAGAAAATGTTTGGCATCAAATATTTAAAGAAGAAGGCTCAGCTTATCGCGAACCAAAATTAGTTTTGTTTACAGGAAAAGTTCAATCTGCTTGTGGAATTGCCGGCGCTGCAACCGGTCCATTTTACTGCCCGGGTGATGAAAAACTTTATATTGATTTAAGTTTTTATAATGAGCTTCAAAAAAGATTTAAAGCTCCTGGCGATTTTGCAATGGCTTATGTTATTGCTCACGAAGTTGGTCATCACATTCAAAAGCTAACCGGCGTAATGGAAAAAATGAATGAAATCCGTCAACAAGTAAGTCAGGAAGAATACAATAAATATTCTGTTAGAGTAGAATTGCAAGCAGATTTTTATGCCGGTGTTTGGGCACATTATACTCAGCAGCAAGATCTGCTTGAGAGCGGCGATCTCGAAGAAGCATTAAATGCTGCAAGTGCTGTTGGTGATGATAACATTCAAAAACAAGCACAGGGTTATGTTGTTCCTGAATCGTTTACACATGGAACATCCGAACAAAGAAAGAGATGGTTCTATAAAGGTTTTACTACTGGCGATATAAGACAGGGAGATACTTTTAACACAAGAAATTTGTAAATGATTTTTAATGGTTTTAAAAATATATATTAATCTATTTTGAGGAAGATATGGAACCTGTAAAAAAATTTTCACCGGCTTTTTATGGGGTTATAGTAATTTTATTTTTTCTTCCATTTGTTAATCTTTCCTGCGGCGGGCAAACAATAATGAGTTTAACTGGTTTTCAACTAATTACTGGAACAGAATATCAACCAGCAAGTATGTTTGGTGAAACCACTGGTGCTGAGGTTAAAGAAGATAAAAAGATTGATGCGCAGCCTTTAGCGCTATTTGCTTTTGCTGCGGCTATTATTGGTTTGGTTCTTGCCTTTATAAAAATACGGCTTGTTGCTTTGGCTAATATTATAGTCTCTGCAGCTGGTGCTGTTTTTTTAATACTGTTAAAAATTAATATGGATGCTGATGCAGAATTAAATATTCCCGGGCAAAATGTACTAACGCTTGATTATCAATTTGCTTATTGGTTTTCTATTATCCTATTTATCGCCGGCGCAGTTGTTCAGTGGAAAATATTTGCTGATGATGCTCCAACTAAAGTTAATGTGCTAAGTTAAACCGATATTAAAATTATAATAACATTCTTGTTTTTATAGTTTCTGGAATAGCTTTTAACTCTTTCATTATCTCATCAGAGTTATTTCTTTGATCAATATCAACGATTACGTACCCAATATGTGCATCTGTTTGCAGATATTGAGAAGCTATGTTCAGTTTTCTTGATGTAAATACTTTTGTGATCTTGTTTAAAACACCTGGTTGATTTTTATGAATGTGAAGATATCGCTGTTTATCAACATTGGGAGTTAAAGAAACTTCAACAAAATTTGTTGCGCCAAAAGTAGTTCCAACATCACAATACTTAATCAACTTTTCAGAAACTTCCAGTGCAATGTTTGCCTGTGCTTCCGATGTGCTGCCGCCAATATGTGGAGTTAAAATAACATTAGGAAATTTTTGTAAAACAGATTTAAATGAATCTTTGTTAGAGCTTGGTTCTTCAGGAAAAACATCAATCGCGGCACCAGCTAATTGATTTTCTTCAAGAGCTTTTGCCAGGTCTTCAATTACAATTATGCTTCCTCTTGCAGCGTTGATCAAATATGAGCCCTTTCGCATAAGATTCAATTCATCTTTGCTAATCATATTCTTAGTTAGTTCAGTTTCCGGAATGTGAAGAGTAACAATATCCGAAATTGAAAGAAGCTCCTGCAAACTTGTGCAAGATTTTGCATTGCCTAGATTTAGCTTTTTTTCGATATCGTAATAATAAACATTCATTCCAAGTGCTTCGGCAAGAATTGAGACTTGCGAACCAATATGTCCATATCCAACTATTCCTAAATTTTTTCCTCGCACTTCATAAGAGTTTGATGCTTCTTTAAGCCATATTTTATTATGCGCAGCAAAATTCTTTTCAGGTATTCCACGAATAAGAAAAATACACTCAGCAATAACTAACTCCGCAACAGATCTTGTATTTGAAAATGGTGCATTAAAAACGGGAATCCCCTGAAGTTTAGCAGCTAACACATCAACTTGATTTGTGCCAATGCTGTAACAACCTATTCCAATCAACTTTTTTGCGTGCTTTAAAACATTTGCAGTAATGTTTGTCTTAGATCTTATTCCAAGTAAATGTACATCTTTAATCTGTTCAATTAACTCAGGTTCGGATAAAGAGCTTTTATGAAATTCCAGGTTTGTATATTCATGTTGATCAAACAATTCAATTGCGTTTGGATGAATTCCTTCCAGCAATAAAACTTTGATTTTTTCTTTTGATAACGAAAGAGATTTTTTCTTATTTGTCATTATGCATTAAACTGAAATTTATATAGATAAAATAATTGCATCTGTTCTTAAATAAAAGCAATAGCAAATGTCCAAAAACAGACATTCAATTTTTGAAATTTAAAATAAATAGAATAATTTTATTTAGAGTTTAAAATTATTTACCACTCATTTTCATAAATCCGAATTTGTTTAACAAAGTAATTAAAATATTTCTTGCTGTTTTCTATTTGCTTAGCGTAAATGTTCCAATAATATATTACCTGGAACATCAAATTAATTTTGATTATATAGTTAAATATATTTGCGAACAAAAAGATGAAGAAGAAAACCTTTGTCTTGGCAATTGTTATTTAAAGAAAAAACTTAACAAAGCAGAATCAACCGATAAGCAATCCGAAAGCAGAAGAATAGAGATTCCCGATAATACAATTTCGCCACACTACAACCACACAAATCAAACCGTTTTAGACTTGATAGAAAATAGAAGAAACTATTTTCTCGCTAATCTCAAAAATTCAAATCAAACATTTATTAAACCAACAACTTTACCGCCCGAGTTACTTTTAGTTTAATCAGAAAAATTATTTTTTTATATAAAACGGAGTAACTATGAAATTAAAATTTATAATTACTACCTGTGTTGGTGTGCTTTTTTCAATTCAATTATTTGCACAAGCGCAGGATAGTATAAAAACTTATTTTCTTAATTCTGTTGAAGTTGTTGCTACAAAAAATATTCAGCCAACAGACAGATTTTCTTATGGAACTAATTATGAATCCAGTTTATTTAATAAAAATGGATTTAACACTTTAAGACGCGGTTCTGGTTTTACACAGGATCTTTATGTTGAAGGATTTAAAAGAAGCGACATTAAAGTTGTTGTTGATGGCGAGCAATATCACAATGCCTGCCCAAACAGAATGGATGTTGCGGCAGCAAGAATAAATCCACTTGAAATGGAAAGTGTTGATCTAAGTAAATCCTGCTGTTTACCCAACTCTGGAATTTATGGCAAGATCGAATATCATCGCTCGCCTATAACAGAAAATGTAAAAGTAAAATCTTATGGAATGGTAAATGCCGGCGCTTCAAACGATTATGATTTTGGAGCAACTCTGGATGCTTTAAACACTAACATTTCGTTAAGGTATTCTCAAGGTACGCCTTATAAAAATGCTGACTCCAAAACGTTTAAAGATCTTTATATGTACAAAGATAACTATAAATACAATTACGGAAATATTGGTCTTCGTCATCAAATAAAAGATTGGCAAATTGGCGCTTCATTTTCTTATGGAGAAAACATATCATTTCCTTATTTACAAATGGATGAGAAGCATACAAAAATTTACAGCGGTTTTATTTCATTCAAGAAAAACAAAGTGTATTTCAACTATACTGATCATTTAATGAATAACACATTGCGCCAATCAACAATGTTTATGGAAAGCGATGCAAAAAATCTTACCGTTGGTTTAAGCGGAGATTTTTATGAGCTAACTTTCAGAAACTGGAAAGCAGATAATGTGATTAGAATGATGGCAAACTCAATTACAAATAATCAAATGCCAAATATAAACCAGGTAAGCGGCGTTCTTGCTCATAGTTTTGATTTGATGCCTATTAAGCTTTCTTTAAAAGCTGGCGGGCAATACTTTATGATTGGTGATGAAGATAGAATTGGATTTTATAATCTTCTTTATCAAGATGTTGATAAAACCAATTTTTTTATTATTGCAGGATTAAATGCACATTCCTATGCAGAAATTACAAAGGATTTTATCTCAACAATTTCTGCAGAAGTTGCTCTCGACGCTCCTGAAAATGAGCAGCTTTACATTGCTATTGAGCGAATGGGCACCAATCCAAATTGGTCCGGCAATCCAAATTTAAAACAACCAGTTAAAATTTCTTTAAGAACTTCCTTTATTTATAAGTTCTTAAGTATCGAGGGATTTGCCAATCACATACATAACTATGTTAATGTTGTAAAAAGACCAATAACTGGAAAAGCAGTAATGACTTATGACAATGTTAATGCGAATATAATGGGTGTAAATGCAGGTATAGAGTTTAATTTAATTCAATCATATTTATCTTATTTGTATGGAGAAAATCTTTCAACTTCTTCTGCGCTTGCTGAAATTACTCCGCTATCTTTAACAACCACGATTAAGGCTCCAGAATTTTTAGGAATTAATTTGAGCGTTACACATCGATATGAAAACGCTATGAAACGTGTTGATAAATCATTAAACGAATCTACTTCAGCGGCATGGAATACTTTAGCTGCTAATATTTCTTACAAGATTAAAAACCTTGTACTAAATTTTGAAGTTGATAATTTATTAAACTATAATTTCAGACGTCATTTATCATATGCCCGCAATCCATTCTCAAGTCAAACAAAAGTATATGATCCGGGAAGAACGTTTAGATTTACTATTTATTTTGATAACGTGTTCTAATA
>Ga0172370_10009385_pt1 | contig 11452 bp, 12 predicted proteins | sample LakKiv5m_FD_114538 | JGI IMG/M metagenome (GOLD analysis project Ga0172370, IMG submission 114538) | Freshwater microbial communities from Kabuno Bay, South-Kivu, Congo - kab_022012_11.5m | ecosystem: Environmental > Aquatic > Freshwater > Lake | place: Democratic Republic of the Congo...
AACCAAAAACAGTACAGTAAAAACGGCTTTCACAGGATGTAATTTAAGTTATAAACATCACAAAAATATGATTAATTTCAGAATATGTTATAGCTGTTTTTTCCCATGATCCTCGTCAAATCGTTTTAGTCGCTCCTCCAAATCAGGGAATTGTGATCGTTGAACCAGCGAAACACAGGCGCGGATACCTTCGCGGCGTTCGCTACCTGTAATGTCGAGGGTAATTGCAGAGATACCGTAATAAAGTAGTTTTTCGAGCAAATCGGCGCCTGAAAATCCGGGATAGGAAAAGGTAAAGTAGAATCCATCGGCGATAGGAGCATCTTCATCTTTATCGTAAACGATCAGAAAACCGTTATCGGTAAACAGTTTTTTCATGATTTTGGCTTTCTCGCCGTATTCTTTTACGATTTCAACGAAATCAAGTTTCCCTTCGTTAGCTGCTTTAAGCATGGCCGTCAGGGCATATTGCGACGAATGATTTGTGCCTGAACTAAGTGAATAAAGTGTTCCGAAAATCATTGCATAGCCAACGTATTCGAAACGGTAATATCGCAACAGGTCGGGTGCCTTGGTCTGGAATAATTTATCCGACAATACCATCATTCCGATTCGTTCGCCGGCATAGCTAAATGCTTTTGAGCTTGAGATCAGTAACACAAAATTCCGGGTATATCTGGCTACAGTAGGTTGATAAGGAGGTTGACCGGGTTTTGAGTAATCCTTGCGGAAATCCATTGCAAAATATGCCAGGTCTTCGATGACGATAACATCATATTTATTAGCCAGTTCACCGATAATTTGCAATTCGTGTTCAGTAAAACAAATCCAGGATGGGTTATTTGGATTTGAATATAAAATGGAGCAAATATTTCCTTTGCTCAGGTACTCTTCCAATTTGGCTCTTAATTTTTCGCCCCGATAATTGTAAACATCAAAAGCATGCCAGCCTTGTCCCATTACCCGGAGTTGCTGCTTGTGTACCGGGAATCCTGGATCAAGAAAAAGTGTTCCTTCCCGCTCTGCATGCATCCGGTTGAGTGTCATAAAAGCCGCAAAACTTCCTTGCATCGACCCTACAGTCGGCAAGCATCCTTCAGGGCTTACATCGACATTAAGAAAGTTTTTTACGAATTTCGAAATTTCAGTTTTAAGCGGTTGAATCCCGAAAATATCGGGGTAAATAGCAGCTACACCTTTATCCAAAGCTTCTTTTTGTGCTTCAACACCAACTTTTGTAGGAGGCAGGCCAGGGACTCCCATTTCCATCCTTACAAACTTTTCGCCTGAGGCATTTTCGATGTTGTCGATGAGTCGTTTTATTTCCCGAATGGATCCCTGTCCAACACTGCTCAAACCGCTCTCTTTGATTTTTTGAGTAACAATCTCAAAATTAATAGGTGTATCTTTCATGATATCAATTATTTATAAAATATGTTTTGATAATTTTTATCGCATAAACAAAAGTAGAAAAAAAATCATTGGTTTTGCCGCCTAATCAATGAAGCGACAAACATAGTATTTTTGGGGTAGAATTTTGCATGAATTCCGAAAAAGAGAACAAATTCAGTTACGGTATTTGTAAAGCGTTAATTTTTGGCGTGCTGGAATATTTAAATGAAAAATGCGTTTACAATTTGTTTTTAAATAAAAGGTCTGATCATGCCCGGGTTAAAGAATTTCAGCGTTTTCTTGTTATTTGCCGGACTCATGTTGTTTGGTGAATCTTCGTGCAAAAAGGAAAATACCACTGATTTTGTGGAACAAGCCAAAATAGTAGCCGGTTACGTGAAATCCGAAGATATCATGGCTGATTTATTTGTATTATTCCACAAGGTATTGCACGACACAATCCTGATAAATAAAGGCGAAGATAAAATCGACAGTGCCCTGGTTACCTGTACACAAAATTCAGGTACTGTAGGGGCCCAGTTTTATTTCGATTATGGGCCCGCCGGAAAAATCTGCCCTGATGGGAAATTAAGAAACGGTCAGATTAATGCAGTATTAAATAAATCCTTCGATCAGGCCGATGCTGTTTTTACTGCAAATTTTGCCAATTATGAGGTGGACGGTACCATACTGGAAGGGCAATATTCATATGTTAATACCGGCCAATCATTTGCAGGGAAACTGAAATATAAAATCATTATTGAGTTTTCTTTTTTTTCAAATCTCAATAAAACGCTTTCTGTATCAGATCAACGGGATATGTTTTGGAAAAGTGGCTACGACAAGCCATACAACACGATAAATCATGTTTTCGAAATGCCCGTCGGTGCTATTGCCCAGTATTATGGAAATGAAGGAATAATAATGCCGTTGGCCACTTTAGCAGTGAATTCAATTTCTGACTGGATTATTCAGTTTTCGTGTCCTAATCCCATCAAACAAGGTAATTTTAAGGTAAGCGTCGACTATTCGAAAGGGATCATCCAGCTAAATGGGGATTTTATTGACGTTGATGAAGATGGCTGCGCGGATAAAATAATTATCAAAAACTCTGACAATAGTTTCGGGTATCCTTATTATCTTTGACGGTAGAAACCGGAACCACAAGGTTCCTTAAATTTCTACCGCTATGAAAATAAAACATTTACATCCTGTCTCCAAATTTAAGGGTCTGTTTATACTGACTCTTTTTAGTTTAACCATTTCATTATTTATCATTTCCTGCAGTAAACTTGCTGATGATTTAAACTTTAATAAAATCGCAGTTCCCGACTGGAATCCTGAATTTGCAATTCCGCTGGTGAATTCAACCTTTGCACTCGAGGATTTTTTTAATGGTTCAGGAAATCTTTTTATTAATGTAAATCCTGATAATTCGCTGAGTTTTGTTTACTCTTCAAATGAAATGTACACAAAAAGAGCGGGTGATTTTATTCAGATTCCTGATCAGGTATTTGGTTTTCAAAGTCCGTTCATTGTCCCGCCATTACCCTCCGGATCATCGTACCAGATTTCATTGGAATTTCCGGTACATGTTTTGGCCGGTTCACCCGATCAACGACTAGATAGTCTTTTACTTAAAGGCGGTGTAATTCATATTGCCGGTCAAACCGACCTCAACCGGGATGTGACAGGGCTCTCGATAAAAATTCCGGAAATTGTTAGTATTGCAACGGGAGAGCCTTTGGTGTTCGACGCTTCCCTTAATAACCCCGGTGGTCAGCAAACAAGCGTTTCGTATGATTTAAGTGCTTCAATGAGTAATTATAAATTCATCTTTAGTAATACGGCGTCGTCAAAAAATCAACTTACCTTTCAGTGTTCGTTGCTTATCCAGGGAGATAATAATCCAGATCAGTCGCCCTATAATTTCACTATAAACGGCACATTTAGCGATCTTAATTTTAAGATTTTATATGGTTATCTTGGGAGTTTTAATGTTTCATTGACCGACTCATTGCCAATAAGCTTGTTCAACAGAACTATCGGCGGAGGAATTGATTTGGGACCAGGTTCAATTGATTTGTTTATAAACGTTAATAACTCCATTGGGATGCCGGTAACTATAGGTGCAGAGTACTTTTATGCTTACTCCAGAATAAATGATCCTGATATTGTCGATATTTACTTCAATGGAGCCGGCAACCCAAACCTTTTTACGATCGATAGTCCGGATGTTACCCAGGTTGGAGAATCCGTTGAAACACATCTTGATTTTGGGAGCAACAATTTTCCAGAAGCCTTCAATATTGCACCGGATAAACTTTATTATAAATTTATCGGTGTTACGAATCCATTGGGAGATTCACTCATTGAAAATTTTGTGGCGGACACAAGCAGAATTACTATGGATTTATCCGTCAACATTGACCTCTTTACGGCAATCAGTAAATTTATAATCGAAGATACGGTGGATTTTAAGATTTCAGATATGAGTAAGATTGATAATTTACTTTTCAGGGTTAACAGCACAAACGGTTTCCCTCTCAATGCTGGTATGCAGCTTTTTTTTACCGATGGCAGTTTTCATGTCCTCGACTCATTAATTACCGATCCCGACCAGACTATCATTCAGGGGGCGCCGGTAAATGGCCCACCCGATTACCGTGTGACCGAACCTGAGCATAAAACAACAGACGTAAATTTTACAGGATCAAGAATTCATAACATTGTTGATGCCAAAAAAATGATCCTCAGGGCTGGATTATCTACAACCAACCAGCAGTTGGTTAAAATCTACAACAACTATTCGCTTCAGATTCAAATAGGCACCATTGCGGGTATTAATATTACAAACAATTAGGAGGGAATATGAAAGCAACAATCATCAACAACACATTAAAAAGGATGGTGACTTTTCTTCTATTGCTTGCAGTAGCATCACCTCTCGTTTTTGCTCAGGCAGATCGTTCATTATATTTTTTACCCATTTTACCAAATGCCCGCAATGTAAATCCCGCTATCATGCCGCAATACAAATTCTATATCGGCATTCCATTTCTTTCAGCAGTAAAGGTTGGGATAGAAAACACTTTTAATTATGATGACATTTTCCAGAAAAGAGGGGATTCTCTTTACCTTGACAGAGATTTTATACTCAGCAACCTAAATGATAAAAATATCGGGAACCTTAATTTTATGGAGGAGGTTTTATCTTTCGGTTTTAAATCTGAGCAAAATTATTTTCATTTCCGTATAGCCGACATTGCCAACAGTAATCTTACCATTACCAAAGAATTGCTTCGATTCGCCCTTTATGGCAATGGCAGCGATTACTATATGGGTAAAACCATCGATTTAAGCGGTAATGCTTTTAATCTGACTTATTACAGGGAATATTCCCTTGGTTTTACACGCCAGATCGATCAAAAATTGAATGTTGGGATAAACCTGAAATACCTGCAGGGAATTGCCAATGCCTACACCAAAAACCTTGATTTTACAATCGACACCGACCCAAATGATTTCACGATTTCTGCAAAGTCAAATATTTTGTTACACACATCAGTTCCCGGCAGTGACGGAGGTGGTATTAAACCATTGGATATTTTTACAAACACCGGAAACAGTGGTTTTGCCATCGATTTGGGTGGCAGGTATATAATTGACGAAAAATTCACCGCCTCAGCTAGTTTGTTAAACCTGGGCTCGATAAAATGGAAGAAAAATCTGACAACCTATAAAACTGAAGATCCATCTAAAACCTTTGTTTTTAACGGTTTCGACCTTGGTGATTTTATTTCGGATAAAAAATTTGATAAAAGTAAAGTTACCGAAATTCTCGATTCAATTAAGGATGAATTGGGCGTTATTAAAACAGCTGATTCATATCGGTCAAGAATGCCTTCGACACTATATTTAAACCTCGATTACAATCTGAATCCAAAAGACCAGTTTGGCTTTATTTTCGGCTCTCAGTTTCTCGAAAAACAAGTATGGCCTTCGGTTTCTTTAGGTTACACGCGTAAGTTTAACCGCGATGTGAACCTGATGTGTTCATACTCAGCGTCCCCGCACAATTATTTTAATCTTGGTGTGGGCGTTGCGGCTAACCTGGGACCGCTGCAATTTTACCTGATCAACGAAAATGTAGTTGCTCCGTTTATGTTGAACAAAGCCAGTTTTTATATACTCAGGTTTGGGTTCAGCCTGGTTTTTGGAGATAGGCAAATTCAGATAAGTCCTGCAGTTGAGAAATCACCAGAATAATTTGTCGTTGTTATAGGATAAAACCAAACAGGAGATGGTAGAAAATTGTAAAACAGAAAATATTTTTTTTAATTCTGAGAAAAAGTATTATTTTTCAACAATAAATCTGAATTACCAAATTGAGGAGGAAATATGCAAACTTACATGCTTTTTACAAAGTTATCGACCGATCTTTCGTATGAAATGAAGAACCGCGAAAGGCAAGGCCGCAGTTGGCTGGGACAGGTCAGGGAAAAGTGCCCGGAAGTTAAATGGCTGGCACACTACGCCATCCTTGGAGAATACGATTTTATCGACATTTATGAAGCACCCAATCCTGAAGTCGCAGCAAAAGTATCGATGATCAGTCAGGCCAATGGTGCGTTGCAGGCCAAAAGTATGCTCGCCATTCCCTATAAGCGTTTTCTTGAACTGGCTGAAGAAATTTAATTGTAGTTCTGCTATTTTATGAGCCCTTGGTGCTGAGGTGCGCAAGGGCTTTTTCTTAATTTTTAGTGTAAATTTGCCGCCCTAAATACGTATTAAATGAAAGTTTCCGGATTTACATTTGTTCGAAATGCTATTAAATTCGATTACCCTGTAATTGAATCGATCCGCTCGATCATGCCCATATGCGATGAAATCGTGGTGGCAGTTGGGAATTCCGAAGACGGAACCCTTGATCTCATCAAAAGCATTGATTCGCCGAAGATCAGAATTATCGAAACCGTTTGGGACGATTCCTTACGTGAAGGAGGAAAAGTACTTGCCGTTGAGACAGATAAAGCATTTGCTGCGATCTCACCCGACAGTGATTGGGCCATTTATGTTCAGGCTGATGAGGTTTTTCACGAAAAAGAATTACCGAAAATAAAAGCAGACATGGGGAAATTCCTGACCGATAAACGTGTTGAAGGCTTACTGTTCAGGTACGTTAATTTTTTTGGATCGTATGATTTTATTGCCGATTCGCATAAATGGTGGAAAAATGAAATCCGGGTCATCAGGAACGATAAGCAAATTCACTCATGGAAAGACGCGATGAGTTTTAGGAAAAACGGGAAGCTGCTTTATGTAAAAGATACCGGAGCCGATCTTTTTCATTATGGTTGGGTAAAACACCCTGCCGTAATGGCCAATAAAATTGAATCGTTTAACAAAATGTGGCACGACGACGACTGGATGGAAACCAAATTTCAAAAAGTGGATGAATTCGATTATACCAACATCGACAATCTGGTTAAATACACCGGCACACCTCCTGCCGTAATGGAAGAAAGAATCAGACGGATGAACTGGGAGTTTTCATTCGACCCTACAGAACTTGTAAGAGCTTCTTTGCGCATCCGGTTTCTAAACTGGCTAAACAATAGTACAGGTTGGGAAATCGGGAGGTTTAAAAATTATAAACTTTTAAAGGATTAAGCATCATGCCAGTACTAAAAATATTGTCGAACAACAGTATATTAAACACCGAAGAGTTGTTGAAGAAAGCTTCAACACTTCTCTCTGAAGTCCTGGGAAAGCCTGAAAAATATATCATGATTTCGTATGAAGTAAATCAGGATATGATTCTTGGTGGTACGGATGATCCCCTGTTATATATCGAATTAAAAAGTATCGGATTCCCAGAAAACCGTGCAAAAGTGATTTCAAAAAAACTTACCGAATTACTCAGCCAAGAAACCGGCACAACTGCCGACAGAATGTACATCGAATTTTCAAATGCCGATGGTTCGATGTGGGGCTGGAATGGAAGCACATTCTGATGTTTTTGATATGATTTTGGGTGGTTTCCGAAGAAAATAGCAACGCTCAATATGCAAATTACAACCAGTGGTAATAGCTTTGTAGTGTGGGTTTTTATGTTTGACCTGTTGGTTTTTCGGGTATTAAATTTCTAAATTTTACAAATGGAAAAACTGATTGATTTGCCAAATATTGGAAAAGTTTTGGCCATCCGTTTGAATGAAGCCGGGATCCGGACTCCTGAAGCGTTAATATCCATAGGTGCTGAAAAGGCATTTTCGATGATCAAAATTGAAGAAAAAGGAGCCTGTATAAATATGCTTTTCGCTCTGGAGGGTGCAGTGCAGGGAATCCGCTGGCATCAATTAACTACCCTGAGAAAGGAAGAATTAAAGCGCTTCATCAAAAGTTTTTGATTAAAAACATATCAGTGATATTGAACGTTTTTAATTTACATTACGATTTTCTTAAAAAATGTGCTTCACCGAAAGTTTAACCTAAACGCTTAACCATGCTCAAACACTTTTTTATCACCACGCTCAGACAATTTTTAACCGATAAATTTTACATGATTATAAAAATTGCAGGCCTCGCAATTGGTATTGCTGTGAGCCTATTAATCATGCTTTATGTGATGAATGAACTGAGTTACGATGATTTCAATCAAAGGAAATCCAGGATTTATAACATGGTTGTTGAACAACATAGAGGTGACAATGTCGAAAATTCTGCCGTTGCAACTGCCGGGATCGGACCATCATTATTGGAGGAATTTCCTGAAATTTCGAATATGGCACGGCTTTCCATTCCCGGCGAAGGTTACTTTTTAGTTGGCAACCAAAGCAAGACAATTCAAAATATTGTTTTTGCTGATTCATCGGTTTTTGACATATTTACTTTTCCGATGCTTAAGGGCAATCCCCGGCTTGCCCTTACCGAGCCTTTTACCATTGTGCTCACAACATCTTCTGCCAAACAGCTTTTTGGTGAGGAAAATCCGATTGGGAAAATCATAAAACTAAATGGTTCGCATAGTTTTAAAGTTACAGGCCTTGTGGATGATCCACCAAAAAATTCGACGGTTCAGTTTGGCGCTTTACTTTCGTTTTCGTCACTTTATAAAATGGATGGTTATTACCTGGATTGGGATGGCGGCTGGGCATATTATACTTTTGTTACCCTGGCCGACAACGTAAACTGGGGCAATTTCAACGCCAAGCTTCCTGGTTTTCTGGAAAAGCACATCAATTATAAGTATCGGAATTTTGGTATCGAATTATCCCTGCATTTTGATCCCCTGGAAAAGGTTCACCTTTACTCATCTGATGCAGGCAGTTTTGACACTGCTGGCGATCCAAAAAACCTCTTCATTTTTGGAGCTGTGGCACTTTTTGTTCTGCTTATTGCCTGCATCAATTTCATGAATATGTCAACTGCCCGTTTTGCCGGAAGAACAAAAGAGGTAGGGGTTCGCAAAGTGCTGGGTGCCAACCGGAAGATTCTGATTCTGCAGTTTCTTGGTGAGTCGCTATCGGTAAGTTTTATTGCAGTATTAATCGCAGTAATCCTGGTCGAACTTTTCCTGCCCGACTTCAGCGACATCATTGGGTCGCGGCTGGGACTTTTTAGTTCCTCATTTATAAAGATTATCCTGATCTTAATAACGATGGGTTTTATCGTTGGAATACTGGCAGGCAGTTACCCGGCATTTTTCATGTCGTCGTTCAATCCTATTAAAGTGATCAAGGGAAATCTGCTTTCAGCAAATAAGGGTAAAGGTTTCAGGAATATTTTGGTGATCTTTCAGTTTATGATGTCAACAATTCTGATTATTGCCACCCTGACTGTTTTCAGGCAATTAAACTACATCAACAACAAGCCGTTAGGTTATCAAAAGGAAAATGTGATTGTGTTGGATTTGAAAGGTGAGGCTTCCAAAACGGGTTTCGAACTTTTAAAGAATGAGTTAAAAGCCTTGCCTTTTGTTGTGGCGGCAGGTGCATCTTCCGCTATTCCGGTGTATGGTTTTACCTCCAACGGTTATACGCCGGAAGGGCTGGATAAGCCTTTGATGTTCCATGTAATTGATGTGGATAATGATTTTCTGGAAACGATGGGTATTAAAATATTGTCGGGAAGAAATTTTACGGCGGAATCAACAACCGACGAAAACTCGTTTCTGATAAATCAACAGCTTGCCGAAAATCTGGGATGGACCGACCCGTTGGGTAAAATAATATACCGTGATGGGGCGCATAAAATTATTGGTGTGGTTGGCGATTTCCATTATGCTCCTTTGCATCAGCAAATCGAACCCCTGGTCATTACCCGCAAACCTTATGACGGATACAGCGACCTTGCCGTCAGAATTAATACACCTGATTATCCAAAAGCGATTTCGGAGATTGAGAAAACATGGACAAAGTTATTTCCATCTGAACCTTTTATCTATAATTTTCTCGATCAAAGCATCAAAGAATCTTATGGTAAAGAGCAAAGATTTGGGAAACTCTTTTCATATTTTGCTGCGCTGGCAATCCTGATTTCCTGTCTCGGGCTTTTTGGACTTGCTTCGTACCTGACCCAGCAACGCCGGAAAGAAATTGGTATAAGAAAAACTTTTGGAGCGGGAACAAACACAATTATCCTGTGGCTTGCAAAAGATTTTACCAGGCTGGTCGTAATTGGGAACCTTATTGGTTGGCCACTTGCGTGGTTTTTAATGCAGCGGTGGCTGGATAATTTTGCTTATAAAGCACCTTTGAGCGGGTGGGTTTTTATTATTGCACTGATACTTTCGTTGATCATTGCAGTGATAACAGTTGCCTGGCAGTCGTTCAAGGCCGCCCACGAAAATCCTGTCGATTCGATTAAATATGAATAACTGATTGCGGATTTGTAGAAAGCGGTCGGTTACTTCTGCCTGAGAAAGGTGCAAGCGGTTCTGTTTCAAAAAATTTCCTTACCAGATCATTAAATTCATTTAACGAATCCAGATGGGCAAGCTGGATAAAAATAGATTGCTCGTTTTGAAACCAATGTGAAAAGTACGACCAGTAATCTTTCATTTTGCTCAACAATGGCCTTTCATTCCTGGTCCGGTGCCTGATTTCGCAAAACAACTCCTCGTGAAAATGTAGTAATTTTAAACGGATTCTTTGTTCGTTAGTTTCAATATGTCCGGTTTTAATCCATTCGGCGAGGAATGGGTTCGAAAGCACCGACCTTCCAATCATCCAGTTTTTAATGGTCGGGAATCTCGAACTGAAATATGCATAGCTTTCATAATCTGTAATTTCACCGCTGAAAACAACTTCCTGACTGATTTCTGGCAAAGCTTTTTCAAAATTATCGAGGTACATTTTGCCATCATACATCTGGATGCCGGTTCGGGGGTGAATGATGAGATTTTCGAGCGGGAAGTTGTTATAAACTTTGATGAGTGCTGAAAATTCAGCGGCCGAATAATAGCCGAGCCTGGTTTTGATAGAAAGTTTTAAAGGCAATTCAGGGATTATTTTTTCAAGGATTTCCCTGATCATTCCGGGGAAGGGCAGGAGACCGGAACCTCTTTTCTTGTTGGCAACACTTTTCTTAGGACACCCTAAATTCCAGTTCATCAATTCATAACCCAAATCGTGCAGCCGATGAGCAAGTAGCAGGAATTTTCCGGAATCATTACCCAGGATCTGCGGAATTACCTGCAATTCCTTATTGGAATCCGGCAATACATCTCTGAGGTGTTGATTTCTGAACCTGGCTCCTTCCACCAGCGGTATAAACGGACTCAACGCGAGATCAAATCCAGTAAAAAATTTTGACCAGGCTCGCCGAAACTCTAGTTCAGTATAGCCTTGCAATGGAGCCAGGTAAAGAATGTGACTCATTTAATGTGATGAATTATTCTGCAAAGCCTGAATTGAAATCATGTGTCAAATATACAGCAATTCAGCAATTATTTTATGATTATGTAACAGATTGATTTACAGTCGTAAAATAAATTTGCAAAAATCCGGTTTTTCGCACTATTTTTGACTTCAAATGCCACGACCACCGGCCTGGC
>Ga0172370_10009388_pt1 | contig 11449 bp, 8 predicted proteins | sample LakKiv5m_FD_114538 | JGI IMG/M metagenome (GOLD analysis project Ga0172370, IMG submission 114538) | Freshwater microbial communities from Kabuno Bay, South-Kivu, Congo - kab_022012_11.5m | ecosystem: Environmental > Aquatic > Freshwater > Lake | place: Democratic Republic of the Congo...
CGCCTCCACGATTTTGCCTCGTACCTCAAGCAGAGCCTCGGCTTCGAACACCTCTCGACCATCAGCTGCGTCGACTGGATCGCCGAGGGGCGCTTCGAGCTCGTTTACCACTTCTGGAACTATGCGCAGCGCATTTTGGTGCAGGCGAAGGTCTTGCTGGACCGCGCCGCGCCTTCCCAGGCGACGGTTACGGATCTCTGGGAGCCGGCGAAGTTCCACGAGCGCGATATCCACGAGATGTTCGGCGTCGATTTCCCAGGCTGCGAGGACCTCTCGAAGTACATTCTGACCGACTGGCAGGGGCCACCCCCGATGCGCAAGGATTTCCGTACGCGCGAGTTCGCCCACGAGCAGTATCACTTTAAAGAGTACGAACCTGTCTGGGGCGACGAAGCGCAGGGCGGCTACTACTCCAACCACGCCGAACCCGATGCCGAAGCGGCTCACGCGACAGAGCCTGGGCGCGTTGCCTCGCGCAGTTCCGCTGAGCGCTGGTGGAAGGAGGACGACCATGAGTGACATCATCACCGCGAACGACGGAAGCATGATCGACGGAAAGTCGATATATCCCGGCGCCGATGCCCCCGAGAACAGGGAGTACAACCTCTTCATCGGACCGAACCACCCCGGCATCGAGGGCAACTTCGCGCTCAAGCTCACCCTCGAAGGCGACACGATCCTGAAAGCCCGCACCGATGCGGGTTATCTCCACCGAGGCTTCGAGAAGCTCATGGAGCAGCGCCTCTACATGCAGAACGTGGCCATCGTGCCGCGCATCTGCGTGCCCGATCCCGACCCGAACGAGGAAAACTATGCCCGCGCGGTCGAGGCGATCGCCCACATCGAGGTGCCCCGGCGCGCCCAGTTCATCCGCGTGCTGGTGCTCGAACTCTCCAGGCTCGCGAGCCACCTCTTCGGCTTTGGCGGCGTATCGGGCACCCTCGGCCTCTACACCATGCCGAACTGGTCCATTTCCGACCGCGACCGCATTCTCGAGCTCTTCGAGATGCTCACCGGCGCGCGCGTCTACCACATCTACATCATTCCGGGCGGCGTGCGTCGCGACCTGCCCGATGGCTTTGTGCGCCGCGTGCGCGAAACCCTCGCCTACATCGAGTCGAAGCTGCCCGAGTACGACAATCTGATGTTCGAGAACAAGATCGTGCGCAAACGCGCGACCGGCATCGGCGTGATTCCGCCCGAAAAGGCCCTCGAGTGGGGCGTGACTGGGCCGAACCTGCGCGCCGCGGGCTTCGCCCACGATGTGCGCGTCGACGATCCCTACGAGGTCTACAGCGAGCTCGAGTTCGACATCCCGATCGCGCGCGAGAGCGATGTGTACGCCCGCATGGCGGTGCGCCGGCGCGAAGTCGTGGAGAGCATCCGCATCATCCGCCAGGTGCTCGACAGAATGCCCGAGGGGCCGGTCTGGAACAAGCAGCCCAATCCCCTCAAGTGGAAGCTTCCCGCAGGCGACGCCTACGTCCGCACCGAGAGCAGCAAAGGCGAGTACGCCTACTACATGGTGTCCGACGGCGACGTGCGGCCCTACCGCGTGCACGTCCGTGGCGCCAGCTCGACCCACGGCGTCCACGTCCTCGAAAAATTGCTTGTCGGCGCCCGCATCGAGGATGCCGCCGAGATTATGTTCAGCCTCGACGCGTGCCCGCCCGAAGTCGACAGGTAAGGAGAAAAGATATGCTCAATACCGGCAGTATTCTCAAACCGCTCACCGCGCTTCGCTACCTGGGCGAAAAACCGGACACCATCCGCGTGCCCTTCGTCGTGCGGCCCGCAGCGGAACGCTACCGAGGCTTCCACATCAACGACCTCGAGAAGTGCATCGGCTGCGGTACCTGCGCCGAAATCTGCGACAACGACGCCATCCGCATGGTGCCGATCGAGGGCAGAAAGGCCGAACCGGGCCGCACGCAGTACCGCCCCGCCATCGACTACGGGCGATGCTGCTGGTGCGCGCTCTGCGTCGACGTCTGCACCACCGGAAGCCTCGGCATGACGCGCGAGTACATCCATATTTCGCCCGACACGGACTCCTTCTTCATTCTGCCCAGCGAGAAGAGCATCCACGGCGCCGAAGCGCCGGCGAAGGGCTGGAGCGCGGACACCGAGGTGAACTTTATCGACCTCAAGCGCCAGCCGATAGAAGAGCTCTCGGCTGAGCAACGCGGCGCGTCCTTCATCGAAATCGTGAAGGGCTTCAGCGCCGAAGAGGCGAAGCGCGAGGCGAGCCGCTGCGTGTCCTGCAGCCTCTGCACCGCGGTCTGCCCCGCCAACATGAACATCCCCGAGTACATCGAGGCGATCTGGAACGGTAACGCCCACGAGGCCGGCCGCCAGATGATGAAGACCAACCCTCTCCCCGATGTCTGCGGGCGCATCTGCACGCACAAGTGCGAGACCGCCTGCTCCATCGGCAACCGAGGCGAGCCGCTTAGCATCCGCTGGCTCAAGCGCTACGCGATGGACGCGATTCCCGCCGACCAGTACGGCAGCCTCGTCGATCAGAATGTCGTCAAGCAAAGCGGCAAGAAGGTGGCGATCGTGGGCGGAGGCCCCTCGGGCCTGAGCGCCTCGTACTATCTCGCCCTCATGGGCTACGCCGTGACGCTCTTCGAGGCGTATCCCAAGGTCGGAGGCATGATGCGCTACGGCATTCCCTCGTACCGCCTCCCGGACGCGGAGTTGGACAAGGACGTCGATCTCATCGCGTCGCTCGGCGTCGCCATGAAGACCAACACCCGCGTGGGCAAGGACGTATCCTTCGAAGATCTCCACAAGGAGTTCGACGCGGTGCTGATCGCGACCGGTTTCCACGAGGGACGCAGCACGAAGGTGCCGGGCACCGACCACCCCATGGTGTTCCAGGCGATCGACCTCTTGTCGCGCGTGCGGCGCGGCATAGAATTCCCGATCGAAAAAGAGATGGTGGTCATCGGCGGCGGCAACGTCGCGATGGACATCGCGCGCAGCCTCGCGCGCCTCCAGAAACAGAAGTATGGCGAAGTGCGCCTCACGGTGACGAGCCTCGAGACGCGCGACATCATGCCCGCCGACAAGGAAGAGATTGAAGAGGCCGAGGAAGAGGGCATCGTGTTTCACCCCGGGCGCGGGCCGGAAGAGATCCTCGTCGAGGGTGACAAAGTTGTTGGCCTCAAGACGAGCCGCTGCACCCGCGTTTTCGACGAGCAGCGCCGCTTCAACCCCGCCTTCGACAAGGACGACATCGAGATCTATAAGGGCGACATGGTCGTCGAGGCCATCGGCCAGGGGCCGAACATGGGCTATCTCGGCGACTACGCCACCCAGCTCGAGTACGACGGCCGCCGCATCAAAGTGACCCCGAACTACCAGAGCAGCCTCGGCTGGCTCTTCGTGTCGGGCGACATCATCAAGGGCCCGGACGTCATCAACGGCATCGCGGTGGGCCACAAGGCCGCCATCGGCATCGACGAGTTCCTCGCCGGCACGCCGGACGATCGCATCGCGAAGGTCGACGACGTGCTCAAGATCGCGCGCGAGTACGAAAAGCAGCAGATACTGCAGCTCGAAGGCGTATCGACGGGCATCGCGGCCTCGGCAGCGGGCACCGCCATCGTACCGGTTGGCGCCGTTTCAAAAAGCGCGCCCGCGGCAACCGCAGGCAGCGGGCCCGCGCAGAGCGCTGCAATCGCCCCCGCGTCGGCACTTGTCGCCGAGCTCCTCGATGCGCACCGCCGCAATCTCGCGGAGCTCCAGACCCTCCTCGGCAACAACAACTTCCGGATGCACCTGCGCCAGGAGCTCAAGCGCGAGCAGCGCGCACGCGACTTCAGCCGCTACGCGAACATGCGGCCGCTCCCTGGCACGCCCGGCGGCGGCGACCTCACGGAGCGCAGCCTCGCCGAAGGCCTGGCGCGGCGCGAGCGCGGAGGCTTCGAGCTCTACAACGACATCTTCTACTTGTCGGGGCACAAAGAGTTCGAGTTCATCATCGAGACGCTGCGCGAGACTCAGCGCGCTGGCGCCGAGAAGGCAGAGAACGCGGAGAGATCACTCCGGTAGGTTTTCGAGGAACGAGCAACCGATGAGCGCGGAGAGCGCCTTTCCCGCGTGGGAGAGGCGCATCGCCCGCCGCGCCGGCACCATGTCGAGGAGATAGTGCTCTTCGCTTTTAGTGATGATGAGGAGCGCGATATAGAGCTTCTTGCGGCGGAACCATTCGAAACCGCCTCGCAGATCGCGGCTCGACATATTCCCGCGCATCGCGTCGAACGCGTCGCGGTTGGACGATTTTTCTTCGCTGCTGCCAGGCACCGTGCCCTTCGCGAAGGCGGCGAGCTGGATGTAGGCGATTTCCTCGAAACTGAGGTGGGTTTTCTTGAGCAGCGGATAGAAACCGAGTTGGCCCACCACTGTTTTCGCGTGCGGGTCGAACACCCAGTCTTCTTTGTAGACGAATCCTAAAAACAGCAGGATCACCGCGATCCATCCGAGCGGCCCCGTGTGGAACTGCTCGAGCACGATCGCCGCCACAATGAGCGCGAGCATGAGCCCCATCACAATTCTGAACGAAATCGGAATGCCGTAAAAGAGCGTGCCGTTTTTTCGGGATACAAGCCTGAGCGGGACTTCCATGGCACTATACTGCCTGTTCTGACGGCAGTTTGTCGAGGAGTCTCCGGAAGGGCGAACCTGGCTTCTTGAGTTCGCGCGAGCCGCGCGTGATCTTGCAGAGGGAGAGCCCCAGCTGCGACGCGATCTTGCGCTGCGGCGTCTTCTTCGCGAGCTCTTTTACAAGGGCCCAGCGCTTCGCCATTTCGTCCGCTTCGGCGGCGGTGAAGAGCGAATAAAAAAATTGTTCGATGAGGTCGGCATCCGCGCCCTCAAGAGCTTCGGACATTTCCGCGATGCAGATTCGCATCAGTTCTGGGTCTCTGGACATATCGCTTCATTATACCATGAAATCCTAAAAGGGTCAAAAAAGAGCCGCCCTTTGCCAGGCGGCTCGATGATTGGCGGGCGGCACGCGAGGGTGCCGGCGTATTGCGCATTCGGAAGTATAGCGCGCCGGCTAAGTACGCGCTTGGAAGTGAGGCGCGCGTCAGCGCAATGCGCGCGTGAGAGTATAGCGCGGTGACCAAAATCAGAGCGGTTCGCTCCCTTCGCTGAGAATCTTGATATAGTGGTCGTACGCGAACACCCTGTCGCGCTTGCGTCCGGTGATTTCACGAACAATATTAAGCTTTTGAAGTGTCTCGATCGCGCGAGCGGCGGTGGGAAACGCGACATGCGTCTCGCTGGCGAGCACTTCGATGCTGATGAGAGGCCGGTGACGCAACACTTCATGAGTCCGGCGAAGACCCGGAGCCGCACGCCCCAAAGTATCGACCAGACGAGCATCTTCCTCAAAGAGCGCGAGCAGACGGTGGGCAGTATTCACGGCTTCTGTCGCGGTCTGCTCTACACCCTCAATGAAAAATTCAAGCCATGTCTCCCAGTCGCCCGTGGAACGGACCGCATCCAGCAAGCGATAATATTCATCGCGGTGCTGTTTAAAATAGAGCGAAAGATAGAGCAGCGGTTGATGCAGCACATTTTCATGATTGAGCACGAACGCGATAAGCAGACGTCCTACACGGCCATTTCCATCGAGGAAGGGGTGAATCGTTTCGAACTGCACATGGGCGAGAGCCGCCTTCACGAGCGCTCCCGATTGATTGTCGCTGTGGAGAAACTGTTCAAGCGATGTCATGCATGACTCGACTTGATCCGGAGGCGGAGGCACGAAATGGGCATTCCCGGGCCTCGTTCCACCGATCCAATTCTGACTGCGACGGAATTCGCCCGGGCTTTTATCCGCTCCTCTCCCTTTGGCGAGCAGAATTGCATGGATTTCGCGAAGCAGACGATTGCAGAGCGGAAAACCTTCCGCGAGGCGCGTGAGACCATGATTGAGCGCGGCGACATAGTTCGAAACTTCGACAACATCGTCGAAAGGAACGCCTGGAACTTCATCGAGTTCAAACAGCAACAGATCCGACAGCGAAGACTGCGTGCCTTCGATCTGGCTGGAGAGAAGGGCTTCGCGGCGCACGTATGAGTAGAGAAAGAGGCTTGGATCGGGGAGCAGATCGCTCATCGCATCGAGTCTACCGCAGGCCAGCAAAGCCCTTTCAAGGAGGCGCTGCAGAGCCGGAGTCAGAACTACCGGTGGAGATGGAGGAAGGTTCTCCGGGATGAAAGCTTTCAAAGACTCGCCCGCGACAGTCGTCACTTCGTAGCGCCCGTTTGGATTGCGTCGCATGCGGAACCTCCTTGTTTACGTAGGCGTAAACAGCGATTCATATTATTAACATATGTTGGTGAAAATGTTAATAGTTGAAACGATAGTAAAAGTAAAAGAGCCGCCCTTTGCCAGGCGGCTCGATAGTTGGCGCGCGGTGCGAAACGCTCGAGGTGTGCGCGTCGGCGCAGTGCGCGCTTGGAAGTGAGGCGTAGCCTCAACCCCGCACCGGCTCCTTCAGGTTGCGGTCGAAGGCCTTCTCCATAGCTTCGATGAGGGGCAAGCGCTTGCCGGCGAGGAAGCGCACCATGGCGCCGCCGCCCGTGCAGACGTAGGAATAGTTCGCCATGTCGGTGAACTTGGCGGCGGCGCTGATCGTGTCGCCACCGCCGATCACGGTGTAGCCGGGCGCGTCGGCGATCGCGTTCCAGATCTCGCGGGTGCCGTCGGCCCAGAGGGGCTGCTCGTACACGCCCGCCGGGCCGTTCACGAAGATCGAGCCTGCCGACGCGAGATATTCCTTGAAGAGCGCGATGGTTTTGTGGCCGACATCTGGCAGGAGCCTGTCCTTGGGGAGGGCGTCGAGGCCTGCTTCGGCGCGGCGAGGACCTGCGGCGCCGGGCTCCTCGTAGGCAAAGTCGACCGGCAGCACGTAGCGCTCGCCGAACTCAGCGAGCAGGGCCTTCGCCTCGGGTATGAAGGTGTCGAGACCGCGATCCGCGAGGAATTTCGCAATCGCCGGGCCGAAGTCGTGGCCGCGCGCGATGTGCATCACGAGGCCCGTAACGCCCGCGGTGAGGATGTGGTCGGCGCTCCCGTCGGTCAACACCTTGTGCATCATGTCGAAGGCGTCCGAAATCTTCGCGCCGCCGAGCACGTACACACAGGGGCGCTTTGGGCTGTCCATTACCGATTTGAGGGCGGTGTACTCGTCCATCAGCTGGATTCCTCCCGCGCTGGGCAGCACTTCCTGGAAGGCCACCATCGAGGGACAGTTGCGGTGCGCGGCCGCGAAGGCGTCGTTCACGTAGCAGTCCGCGAGCGGCGCGAGACTGCGCACGAGCCAGGTGTGCGTCATCTCCTGCGCCGAGAGCTTCACGACAGTTTCAAAGGTGCTGATCTCCTCGGTGAGGTAGCGCAGGTTGCCGAGAATCACGGCCTCGCCGGGCGCGAGGGCCTTTACCGCCGCGATGGCGGCCGGCCCGCAGACGTCGTCGATGTAGGCGACGCGCCTTCCGCTCAACCTCGAGAGAATTTCGGCGTGCTCCGCGAGGGGGATGAGGTTCTGGTAGTCGAGCGTGTCGCCCTGGTGCGCGATGAGCGCGACCTTGGCGCCTTTGTCGAGGAGCAGATTGAGGGTGGGAATGGTCTTTTCGATGCGGTTTGTATTGACGATGCGCTTGGTCGCCGGATCGACGGGCGAGTTGATGTCGGGCCTGAAGATGACAGTTTTGCCCGCCAGGTCGAGTTCGGCGGCGGGGCGAATCTTTAGGCGTGGGCCACTCATGGTAACCTCCATTGAATGTGTGGGGTGAGCGCGGGCGCTGGGCGCGGGAGTCTGGCATGCGACAAAGCGGCGCCGCGGTGGCGCGCTTCGCTTTACCGCGTTGCGCGCCCCGGAAAGATTCCTTAGCCCAGGTTACGCCACTTGCCGATGCCCAGGTACTTGTTCGTCGTGTCGGTCGCCTCGATGCGGTCGAGCTGCATGCGCATGCTGGCGCGGATGGCGTCCATGTTCTCGGGGATGACCACCGATTCCTGGGGAATGTTGATGGCGAACATGATGTCCTTGCCGCTCGACACGACGGAGTCGGTCCAGGCGGCGATTTCGTACATGTCGCCGCGCGGGTTGCCGAGGTCGCGGGCGTAGCGGAAGAGGCTCGCGTTGCCCAGGAAGCCTTCCGCGATCGACACGAGACGGATGCGCGGGTGCTCGCCGAAGAACTCGATGACGTTCTCGGGAGTGACCGATTTTTTGGGCGTGGCGACCACCGTGATGATGTGGCCGTGCGTCACTGGGGTGTGCACGAGGATGCCTGTCGCGTCGACGTGCGGCATGATGGTCATCAAGTCGAGGGCCTGGTGGCTCGGCGCGTGGTCGATCTGGAGGGCGTTGGTGAGCCCCCGGTGGTAGTCGCCTGGGTCCGCGACGCGGCGGATGATCGTGATGGCGACCTTCTCGACGCCGACTTTGCGGTCGATGCAGTCCACGGCGCGGATGAGGCCCGTGGTGTTGCAGCTCGTCAGCTTGAGGAACTGGGCGCCGATGCCCTTCTCGTAGTTCGCGTAGCCGTGGAAAAAGACATCCGCGACGGAGTTCTTCTCGCCGCCCTGGAATATGCCCTTCTTGCCGTATTTTTCGTAGATGGCGCGGTTTTTCGCCCCGATGCCGGCGCTCGCCGCGTCGAGCATCACGTCGACCTGCTGCACAAGGTCATCGAAGGTGCCGGAAATGGGAATGCCGGCCTTTTCGAGCTCTTCGCGCTTGTCCGGCGCGGCCAGGAAAAATTTGTAGGGCATGCCCTTCTCGCGCAGCGCGCGCACGGAGAGCGTCGGGGCCACATCGGCCACGCCCACGAGTTCCATATCCTTCTGCAGCGCGACACCGTCCGCGAGCCGCTGCCCGATGACGCCGTATCCCGCGACTCCAACTTTCACTTTCGCCATGGTTTCCTCCTCAGATGCCTGCTTTTTCTCTGATGTAATTGCGCGCGATGAGCGCATATTCGAGCGGGTTCGCCTTGGCGGGATCCTGCTCGGCTTCGACCACCCACCAGCCCTTGTATCCAGCGGCCTTGAGCGTCTCGAACACAGGGGTGAAGTCCATGCCGCCGTCGCCCGGCACGGTGAAGGTGCCGTTGCGGACAGCCTGCAGGAAGCTCCACTTCTCCTTTTTCGCTCTCTCGAGCATGTCGAAGCGGATGTTCTTGAGGTGCACGTGTTTGATGCGCCCGATGTATTTTTTCAGTATCGCGAGGTGATCCTCGCCCGAGAACACGAGGTGGCCCGTGTCGTAGAGGAGCCCCACGAGGTTGGGATCGGTCATCTCCATGAAGCGGTCGATCTCTTCGGTGGTCTGTATGCCGGTGCCCATGTGGTGGTGGTACACCAGCTGCATGCCCTTTTTCTTCGCGACCGCGCCGAGGTGATTGAGGCCCTCCGTGACACGTTTCCACTCGTCGGCCGAAAACTTCGGCTTCGCGTCGAACACCGGCAGTGGCTTTCCTTGAATAGAATTGCCCTGCTCGGCGGCGCCGATCACCCGCGCGCCCACAGCGTATAGGAAATCGCACTGCGCCACGAACTCCTTCTCCACCTCCGCGAGCGGCTTCGTGCTTAAAAACGAGGAGAACCACGCGTTGCAGATCGTGAGTCCGCGCATCTTGAGCGCCTTGTTCAGCACTGCGGGATCGCGCGGGTACTTGTTGCCGACTTCACTGCCCTCGAAGCCCGCGAGCGCCATTTCGGACACGCACTGCTCGAAGGGAATTCCGCCGCCGAGTTCCGGCATATCGTCGTTGGTCCAGCCGATCGGGGCGATGGCCAGTCGAATCTTCTTTTCCATATTTTCTCCTCAGAACTTGCGGGCCTTGGCCAGCTCTTCTTTGATTTCGACCGCGGCGGCCACGACATCCGGGTTGCTCGATACTTCGGCGGTGCCGACGCGCCACCACGATCCGTAGCCGTTGGTCATCGACTTAGGCGACACGCGTGCGTGGATCACGACAGGCTTCTTGGCGCGCAGCGCGCGGCGGACAGCCTTGCGCAGCTCTTCCACCGTCCTCGCCCTGAGGCCGAGGGCGCCCCAGCTCTCCGCGTTCTTCGCGAAGTCGACCAGCACCTGCTCGCCCGACAGAAGCCCGGTCTCCGGGTCGCGCGCTCTCCACTCGTTCGCGAAGTGCGCGATCCCCTGATTGTGCTGGAGATTGTCGATGCACTGGAAACCGGAATTGTCGCAGACCACGATGATGATTTTCCTGCCTTCCTGGAGCGCGGTGAGGAGCTCAGTGTGGAGCATGGTGTAGGCGCCGTCGCCGACGATGGCCACGCACTCGCGCTCGGGTTCGGCGAGTTTTGCGCCGAGGGTGGCAGCGATCTCGTAGCCCATGCAGGAGAAACCGTACTCCATGTGGTAGGTGCCTGTCGTGCGCGTGCGCCAGGTGCGCTGCATGTCGCTCGGAATCGAGCCCGATCCGGACACGACGATGGCATTTTTAGGCAGGAGCTGATCGTTGAGCTCGCCGATCACGCGGATCTGGCTGAGCCCCATCGGGTCTTCCTGCGTGTAGAGCGCATCGACCTCGCGCGCCCACGCAGCCCGCGCGCACGCGATCGCGTCGCCCCAGCCCGCGCGGTATCCCGCCAGGCTCAGGGCGCGCGACACCGCCTGCAGCGTGAGCTTCGCGTCCGCGATGATCGGCTCGGCGTTCATCTTGTACGCGTCGAAGGTCGCCACGTTGATCGCGACAAATTTGGCCTTCGGGTTCTGGAAGAGCCACTTCGAGCAGGTCGTGAAGTCGCCGAAGCGCGTTCCTACACCGATCACGAGGTCGGCTTCTTTCGCGAGCGCGTTCGCGGCGGCGCTTCCGGTCACGCCGATGCCGGAGAGATTGCAGGGGTGGTCCCAGGTGATGGAGCCTTTGCCCGCCTGGGTCTCCCCGAAGGGAATCTCGAATTTCTTGCAGAAGTCGGCCAGCGCGCGGCCGGCTTCGGAGTAGCGCACGCCGCCGCCGCAGATGATGTAGGGCTTTTTCGCGGCCGCGATGAGCTCCGCGACGCGCGACACCTGAGCGCTGGTGGGCGGCCGCCGTTCGATATGGTGGACGCGCCGCTCGAAGAATTCCACAGGGTAATCGTGGGCGATGCCCTGCACGTCCTGCGGGAGCGCGATGGTCACCGCGCCGCCCTGCGCGGGGTCGGTGAGCACGCTCATCGCATGCAGGAAGGCCGACATGACCTGCTCCGGTCGCGTGATGCGGTCGAAGTAGCGGCTCACGGGCCGGAAGGCGTCGTTCGCGCTCATAGTGTAGTCATAGGGCACTTCGAGCTGCTGCAGCACCGGGTCGGGCTGGCGGTCGGCGAACACATCGCCCGGCAGAAAGAGCGCAGGGATGTGGTTGACCGTGGCGGTTCCCGCGGCGGTGACCATGTTGAGGGCGCCTGGCC
>Ga0172370_10009389_pt1 | contig 11447 bp, 14 predicted proteins | sample LakKiv5m_FD_114538 | JGI IMG/M metagenome (GOLD analysis project Ga0172370, IMG submission 114538) | Freshwater microbial communities from Kabuno Bay, South-Kivu, Congo - kab_022012_11.5m | ecosystem: Environmental > Aquatic > Freshwater > Lake | place: Democratic Republic of the Congo...
CTCCAAGGATTATAATTATTTCATGGAAGAACATAAGAATCAACTTACGATTTTTAAATATAATGCCATTCTTTCTATTCTCTTTTTTCTGTCTTCAACTTTTTATATGGGTGTCCAAATAAAAAACTATAATTTTTCCAGCTATACCATTTCTGAACTGAGCTATTTTTTAAATAGTAGTCAATTACCTGTCTTTAATTTTTTGTTTATCATAAAAAGCTTTTTAGACCTGAGCTTTGCTTATTATGTTTTTAAGTTTTATGACGTACGATTGAAAACAATACCCGCTCTGACTTTACTCATCGCTATTTTATCGTTTGGACTTTTCGGTTTTTTTCCGACAAATAAATTTCCTCTTATCCATATGATTATTTTTGTAACTACATTTGTTTCATGGATATCCACCCATTACTCATTGGCAAAATTAACCGGAGATGAAAATTTTATTCATTTCTCAAAGATATTAATCCTTGTTGAATCGATTATGGCTAATATATTTTTATTTTTTAATTATTTCAACGCCATTTCAGAAACGATATTCTGTTTATTAATCTTCTTCTGGTTAACCATCTTTATAGGAAGATATTTGAAGTGAGCGGGCTAGTGAACAAAATTAGAACTTTTTATCAGCAGTCCGCTAAGAAGTATTATATACCAAACTTCGATAAATAAATTTATATGAAATTAAAAAGGAAGAATATCAGAAGATTTTATATTTAGAGTTCTAATAATTCCATAAAATTTTTCAAGAGATGGGTTCACTATTCCTCTTTCAATTTTTCCGTAATAACTTGGGTTTAACCCTGCATCAACAGCCACCTCTACCTGTTTAAGTTTCTTTGTTCTTCTTATTTTCTTTATCTTTTTTCCAATAAGTTTTCGGATTTTGGAAGTAAAATAATATGCCATACAGCAACTATTCTCTCCAAAATCCTGCAAAATTATTGTCTTTATATATCTTTTTTAGCCTCAATATTACTCTTGAAATCTTTATTAAAACCCTTTATATTGATTGTTATGGAACCACAACCACCACCGCAACCAGTTCAAGAGCAAAAACTGGCAAGTGTTGTCCAGAAACTAGAACAACGAGTAGCTCCTGTAGAAAAACCAGCAGAAAGCCGTTTTAGCGTTGAAGTAAATAATCCTAATACGTGGTTGGATACTTTTAAGCAAGTTCAGCAAGGAGAGTTACCAAGAAGAGGTTTTACTTTAGGAAAAGTAGAAACAAATGATCAAGTATCTTCGAGTGTCAGTTGTGCCGTCCAAGTATTAGGTGGCGAAAAAGATGATAAAGTGTCATATTCACTCGATGCACAAATAAACTACTCTGATGATAGATTGCAAAAAGATGGTGGTTTTAATACAACCGGTGAGGCTGTTAAAATTGCAAAAGTATTGAGAGAACAAGGTGCCAAGGTAAAATTTGCTACTACATATGATGGACAACAAATGATGATTCTAGAAAAAGATGGGGTAAACTGTCAGGTTAATTTAGGTTGGGCAACCGTTAAAGAAAGGCCAAAAGACCTTACACCACCGAGTTCATTTAGTCGCTGGCGATTCGATGAACCAAAATTAGGTAGAATGCAAAAAGAAGACAGCGATAGTTTACCGCCTGTTGAGCCACCTCTTAAAAATGAACCGATTCATTTTTTATTAGCAGATTCTACAAAATCCACTACAGTGATAGAAGTTTCAAGCCCAGAAGATATAGCAAAACAAACAACAGTTTTTTCTGATATGTTAGGAAAATTTATTAACGCGTATTATCAGGTTCGTGAAACTATACCTGGAGACGTTAATTTGAATTTACAAATACCCGATTGGGAATCGTATAAGAGTGATGACACAAGTATAGTCCCTACAGGAAATATGAGTGATAAACTTTCTGGTTTTATGAAAGGATTTTTAGGAAGATCAGAGGATCAAGATATCGGATATTTATTGACCGAACAGGAAAAAGCAACAATGCCGACCTTTGCTGAAATTGGTGGTCAACCACAAGCGGTAGAAGAAGCAAGAAAATTAGTAATGTCTATAAAAAATGCAGAAGTATTTGCAAAACGTGGTGTGGATCGACCAAAAGGAATTTTATTAAAAGGTCCTCCAGGAACCGGCAAAACAATGTTGGCAAAAGCAATCGCCAGAGAAGCAGGGGCGGAATTTATGTCACTTTCTGTTACGGATTTAGTATCAAAGTGGTTTGGTGAAGCAGAAAAAAAGGTGCAAGGTTTTTTTGATAGAGCAAAAGAAATAACTGACAAAGGTAAGGATGTAATCGTTTTTGTTGATGAGTTAGATAGCGTTGTTCCGTCTAGAGACGGGGCACACGAAGCCACTCAAAAAATGGTGGCGGTTTTTCTTCAAAATATGGATGGATTAAAAAGTAATCCCCATTTAACAATGCTTGCGGCCACTAATCAGGCAGATAAGATCGATCCTGCTTTTTTGCGACCAGGTAGATTAGACAAAAAAATTGAAGTAGGTATTCCCGACGCTTCCGGCAGAGCACAAATTTTAGGCATTCATCTTAAAAGACATTTACAAAGGGCTGCTGAACCTACGACTTTAATTGATCCTCAACTTAAATTATCTGAAATTGCTACGACGCTAGGAAACGTAAGCGGTGCAGATATTGCCGCTGTCGTCAACTTTGCTTTGGAAGAAAAAACTGCGGCAGAAATCAGTTTTCTCGAAAGCGATTCTAAAACCGGCCGAGCTTGGACTCCATTAAGTGCTGAAGATTTAATTAAAGCAAGAGATGTTTATATGCCTCAACCAAAAACACGTGAACAAAAAAGAATGGGTTTCGCAGTCCCTCCTCCAAAAGCATAATAACTCTTTAAAATAAACTATTTTATTTCTCTAGGTTTGTACAGGTTTTTGAACAGGAATTTGTTGTTTTGGTTTTGGTGGTTCAACTGCTCTTTTTATAGAATCAAATACTTGAAATATTCCCACCAATGCCCCAAGTGGGCCCGCAACCACCGGAGGAAGTTTTAATCCGCCCATAGGCTTACCCATTATTTCACGTGCCTTACCAATACCTTTCATCCCATCCTCAATATTAAAACCACTTCTTTGTTTATTAACAAAATTTAATAAACCAATTTCTCTATCAACCTGTAAAACTTTTTGACAATGATTAGTTGTTGATTCTCTTGGTGGAAATGGTGCTGCCCACCTTAAACCAAAACCTTCGATCGTTCCTGTTTGTACCCCCCCCACAACATTTGCTCTGGCATCTGGTAAAAAATGATTTCTTGTTCCTTCCATAGAATAATCATTAGGATTTAAGTTAGGTATAGGGTCCCATCTACCAGTTATTGTTTTTCCGTCTTTGTCTTTTATTGTTTGATCACCCCAACGGGCATCAAGTCCCTCAATCTTTTTCAAGGCAGGAATAGTTGAAAAATTTCTTCCGCCTTCAACCGCATACTTACAATCATTCGGAGGAAACCCAGACAAAAGCCCATGGGCTAAGTTTGCTTTTTTTGCATCAGGATTTCCAAGTAACGTAGTTATTTGTGTGGTAACTTCGTCATTTGATAATCTCCTGTTTGGAAGTTCTATCGCAAGCTCTTTTTGATTTGTTCTTAAAACCAATTCAGCCGCTCTATTATTTACCATCATTTTTATATAACTTCTTTCTTTGCCGAATTCAAGAAAACTATAATCCTGGTTAAAATCAATCCCTGCTTTTCTAAATGACTGATAAACTAATCCTGCCTCACCGGTTTCCATACTCACGAGTGGTTGTAAACCAACAATTCCAGAAACAACATCAGGAGTTGTCAAAACCATGCGTTCAATATTGTTATCTGCAGCAGCTGTTACGTCTTTTAACATTTCAAAACCGCCACGATATAAAACCTTTTCATCACGAGTTAATAAATCAGAATCTAAATTTTCTTTAACCTCAATACTTCCAAAAATGGCATTTCTTGGAGCTTTAATTTCTTTTAACGGAGTAGCATTAGGTTTTTGTTCGATGGCTTTTACAGGAACAAGTTCTTGTGATTCGACTTTAGCCGGTTGTTCTACTGGTGTAATATCAGCCATATAAAAAGTATAGCAAAAAAGTAGTTTAAATTTATGCAATCGTGATTTTTTTTATATGTTTTTCTGAACATAAAAAAACCGCCGGTATAAAGATTATTCTCTACACCGACGGCTATAAAATCAAGCTTATTTTCTCAGCCTCCTTTCTATAAAACTGATAATTAGGACTAATACTCCAATATGCCAAAGACAGCCAAGAAAGATAAGGATGTACTCAATCAGCGTATCCATTGCATCTCCTTTCCGGCTCGTTTGGATCTTTTACATTCCAAACATAAAGATTAAACAGTTTCACATATTCAGATAACTGTTTATCAGTTGGCCTGACTTCTGATGTTCCCCAGAAATAAGGCATAACTATATTTCTCAACTGATAAAATCTTGAAAGTTGATAGTTACTCATAAAATTAAAATTAAATTTTTAATAATCAGATCAAGGATTTCTCTTTGAAACTGATAAATGAACTGTTGGTGACAATAATATGGTCGATCAGTTCTATACCCAGTAAATCACCGGCATTTACTAACCGTTTGGTTAAAGCAATGTCATCTTCCGATGGATTTGCTTCTCCTGATGGGTGATTGTGGGCAATGATAATCTGAGCCGATCGTTCACCAACTGCTCGGGTAAACACTTCTCTGGGATGAACAAGGGAAGAATTTAATGTCCCAAGAGAAACAAGTTCCAACAACTTGATCTTGTTCCGGCAGTCAAGTTGGAATACCCAGAAATGCTCTTTATCACGGTCAACCTTATCTTCTGATCGTAAATAATCAGAAAGTATCCGGTAGATGTCAGCCGGTCTCAAAATCTCTTTTTTATTCTCCGAAATCTTGATAATCATATCTTTTGAATTCTTGCTAAAATAGTAATGTGTCTTGACTCCAAAGGTTTTGACACCGGGAAAAACTAGCAATAGTTTTGTCCCGTCGGTGAGGATCTAATACATCCTCACCTTTTTTTAAGTACGAATAGATTTATCTTTTTCTGCTCACCTCCTTGAAAAGTTCAACTTCTAACGCCTTCTGTTTCCTGACAAATTCCTTCGACCTCATATACTTTCGAAGATCATTTAGTTCCTGCCACTCCGGTTTTTGTCTTTTGGTAAATTTGCTTCCAGGAAGAACAATCAAAAGCATGGATAACCAGTAAACAAGGAAAATAAGGTAAACCATAATCTCAAAGACAGAAGAAAAACTAATAAAGCGGAATAAGTTCGTTCTGTCCTTCGAAAGAGGGGTATAGGGGTCAAAAAAGTAACAAAAACGAGCTTAAAAAACGAAAGTTTTTTCCTTAAAATTTACCTTACTTGTTTTTGAGGTTGTCAAGAAATTCTAAGAGTCATTAAAGAATAGCCATTAGCCTATCAGAAAAATCGTGTCAGCCTTAAAAATAAAACGGCGAAGCCGTTAATTACAATACGATTTTTCTATAGGCGTTTGGCGGTTCTTGACAAACTTTTTTACCCCTTATAATTAGGTTCAAGGACAGAACGAACGATCCTCGTGTAGAAAGATGATCTATAATAAAAAACTGTATGGGAAATCATCATTGGACAATTCATGAAATTCGTATTATTCAAAAGTCATTTCATGTCATACCTGATTTTGCGATTGCCAGACTTCTCCCCGGACGAACTCCCTGTGCCATTGCCTGCAAAAGAAAACATTTAAAACTAAAATACACCCAAGAATGGATAAACGAACAATTAAAACTAGATAGGGTCTCTCCTTATAGTTTTTGCTAGTGCGATGGTGCGTTTCCACTCCGTACACGCACCGTACCAAAAACGTATAAAAGCCGGTGTCAGACTATTCTTATTTCACTATCAAATCTTACTTTGAAGGCGGTTTGTGAGGAGCGAACAAACCGCCTATTGTCTTCGGGCAAGTCTCGACTTCCAGCGGAAGTCGAGGAAATGTCTTTCTTTTCTCGCAGGAGGGCGTCGTAAAATTAGCTATTTTGCGATGACCAGTAGGGAAAAAACAATATCGAGCGTCGTAAAAAATCTTTTTACGATGACCGATTATATCCGACTTTTACCTTTTTTTTCCCTACGTTCCGAGAGAAAACAGCCCAAAGCGAAAAATGGAGGAGATAGTGAAGGAGGACTCCATTTTGAGCGGAGGGCTGATTACTTGCCCGAAACAATTATGCTTGTAAGCAAGCACACAGACAATAGCCTTTTAGAAGAAAAAGACAATGTAGTGAGATTTTTCTTTTTAATGACCGTCCTTAAGAAGGCACGGCAGTGATGGGCTTGCAATAATTGAAGGTGTGGCGGAATATTAGTTTTTAATCAATGATCGTTAACATTGCTCGGTATCGTTTGAACACACCGAATGTACTATTGAACGGCTAAAAATAGTCGGCCTTAGTTGTTCCTTCATTGATACCTCGACAGATAAAGGTTGAGAGTTTACCCAACTTTACGAGGGGATATTGCGAGCCGGAGGCGAGCAATAGATTAAACTTTTTAATTTGCCCGGGTTATAGTCTTAAGGCAAGGCTGATCTTTCAGATTTAGCATATTAGCCTCGTGATAAACCTCGTAGAATGACTTGTAGCGGGTGTTTATTATTTTCCCTTATGAAGATACTGCCTTTATAGTTTTAAAAAGAAATCTTGATTTTACGTGCGGGTGAAATGATAGTTATTTTCAAGTTATATATGGTAAACAACTATTTCAGACTAGTTTTAGGAATGTTACCTATTTTTTTCTTTTTATATTCCCCTTTTTTCTTTATTGGTTCTCCCTCCGGTTGACTGTTGGGTTAAAATGTCGCCGTTGTTTAGCCGTTACCGGATTTGGATTGTATAGGGTTGGTGACAGGTTGAAATTTATTTAGTTATATTTTTCTTTATAATTTATTTTAATGGATAGATGGAAGATAGATAAAACAACTCGGTTTTTTATTAATAGCATACTTGATAAGGATCTTAAAGGCAAAAACAGTAAAATTCTTACTTTCCGCCAGCATTGGGAACTTGGAGATAAAGGATTAGAAAACAAAAGATTATTACCCGATTGGAAGAAAAAAATAATAAATAGAAAATTACCCTCGGAAGAGGAAACAAAAATAAGTGAATTGGAGGTATATTTTGAAAAAGCCGACAGTAATTCTCCTGACTCTGTTTTGTCTTCAATAGTTGAAAAAAGAAATATAAAAGAAATTTGGAATGAAGATAAATTGACAGATAAAGAAAAGCTCGAATATCACATTGTTTCTGTTTTTGCTTTAGAAATAAGAAATTTAGGTCACGAATTAAAAATCCCAACAGAATTTGATCTATTCTTGGAATATTTTTTAATTCACAACGAAAGACACTACCGTCTTATTCTTAATCGAGGTATAACAATAGGCGTTAGGTATAAATTTAGTGAGAAATATGGATTATTAGGCGAAAATGTTTGTCTTATTCTTGGGGAAAATACAACTTCCGAGGATCTTGATAAATTTTGGAATATGAAAGTTAAACCTTATCTACTTAATTTACCAGCACGTATAAAAGGATTAAAGAAACTTGGAAAAAATACTGAGATATTAAAAGAAATTCTTAATGAAAAAGCAGATAAAAATAGTTGGGCTTCATTCTATACAGATCATGTAAACAAGAAAAAAACTAGGATTGGAGATCGAGAGATTATTATTGATAAGATGACCGATAAACAACTTGATAGATTATATTCTGTTAAGGATCCTGCAAAAGCAGAAGAACTAGATAAAAAAATAAACACTTCCCTTAATAGAAAAGTTCATAATGAACGATATTACCGCTCCAAACGAAAACCTCTGTAATTATATGGCCGCCTAATTAAGACTTCATTTTTTCTTGCCATTGTAATCTTTCTTTTATGATGACTAATTTACGAAAACTGCCAAGGAATTTTCTTATTCAGGAAATAAGAAAGAGAGATAAAGCAATTGCACTCTATTGTTTTGATTGTCTCTGTGGTGCAAAACAAAAAGACTGCAAAGATACCGGATGTTTTTTATTTACCTTTCGTCCCTGGTCAAAAAAAGAATTAAAACCAATTAATTTTCAAAAAAAATAAATTATGAGAGAGATAACTTTACCAGTTGAATTATCGGATCCCGCGATTAAAGAATTCAAAGATTTAATGGTAAAACATTTCAAATTAAGTTTGGATTTTGAACAAGCAAAAAAACGAGCTCAAGAATTTATTAATTTCTTTATGGTAATTTCTCAACCAATTTCAAAATCTTTGAATTATCAAAAATAAATTTAAAATATTTATTTAAAAAGTATGGAAGAAAATAAAGATCCAAATCAAAAAACAATAATTAAGGAAGTTGCTCCCCAATTTCACTCCGAGCGATGTCCTGTGTGTAATGGTTTTGGATCTTTAAAATACGGTACTAAAACCTGCCAGGGATGTCATGGTAAAGGCTATGTGATCGTACCTAATTTTAATTTTGATGGAGGGAAAGAATATGGAAGACAACAAAATAAATAAACTACAACTTGAAAACGGATTTACAAGAATAGCTAATGAAATTCTTGATGAACTTTGCAAAATCAAATTAACTTCTTACCAAACAAGGGTACTTCTATATATTTTCCGAAAAACTTATGGATACAATAAAAAGGAGGATTGGATTTCGGTAAACCAAATAGCGGAAGCAACAGGGATTAGGCAAACTCATGTATCAAGAGCGAAAAAAGAATTGTTATTCCGCAAAATAATTAGATTAAATGATATAAAAATAGCATTTCAAAAAGATAGTTCGTTGTGGATTGATATGCCAATTCAGGTAAATAAAAAAGCTTCACCAATTCATGATGAAAATATACCAAATCCGGTACATGAAAAAAATATACCTCTACAGGTTTCAAATATACCAATTAAGGATAGAAATATACCTGTACAGGTTTTGAATATACCGCTACAGGGGAACACAATAAACAATATACAAAAGACAATAACAAAAAATAATTTACAAAATAAATATTCTTCCATAAAAAATATTAATCTGTCAGTAATGGAAGAGATAGCAGAAAAATATGGAGTACCGGTTATCTTCGTACAAAGTAAGTTAGACGATATGATTAATTGGATGGCCGCCAAGGGAAAATCTTATAAGAATTATAAGGCGGCCTTAATGAATTGGGTTAAGTCTGATGCATTAAAAATTATTCAGAAAGAACGTCAGATCAATAATAAATATTCTGTAACAAAAGTATGAAAATCACAGAAGTTCCAGAACAATATAAAGTTTATAATCTAAAACTATCCGATGGAAAAATAATTCAACTTACTGGGACGGAAAAACAAAACGTGTTTAATAGCACTTCCAATATGGTACAGCTCAAAAATGGAGGAGGATTTAATAAAGCCTTCATTGTTTCCTGGGAAGTGGATATTGAGGAAACAAGAAAAAATGTTCAGGAACATTCAGAGGAGATTAAAAACGCCTTAGATCCGATCAAAAACATCAATAAATTTATTGATAAAAAGCAGTTGAAATTAGGGCAAACTATTTTATAAAATAGTTCAGCACTCAGAGATAGATTGCGTTTTTTAATGCCCTCGTTGGACAGGACGCAATCGTTCTGAGTGCACCAGCGGGGGCATTATTTTTATTATGGACAAATACGTCGTCTACATCAGAAAATCAACCGATACCGAGGACCGGCAAATACTGTCTCTTGAGTCGCAAAAGAAAGTGATTATGGAAGAATTGGTTGTGCCACAAGATATCAAAGCTTCTGCTTGGTATGAAGAATCAAAAAGTGCCAAAGCACCCGGAAGACCAAAGTTTGAAGAAATGATCGAAAATATCAATAAGGGTGAAGTAACTCATGTTATTTGCTGGCAGTTAAACCGGTTAGCTCGTAATTCCGTTGATGGCGGAAGACTCATTTGGTTTGTACAAAATGATACTGTTAAAATTGTCACTCCTACTAAGACTTACGATAAAAATGATATTTTGCTACTTTATGTTGAGTTTGCCATGGCCAACCAGTTTAGCAACGATTTAAGTAAATCAGTAAAACGTGGTTTGAGTGATAAATTAAGCTTAGGGAAGGCTCCTATTTTAGCTCCTATTGGGTATATGAACGACAAAATAAAACCAAAAGGATTAAAAGAGATTCTAGTTGATGAAGAACGGTTTTCAAAGATCCGTAAGATGTGGGATCTTCTTTTAACCGGTCAATATACACCTGCCCTTATTTATAAAATTGTCTCTCGGCAATGGGGTCTTTGCCATAGAAACGGAGATTTAATAAGTCGGACACAAACCTATAAATTATTTCACAATATCTTTTATACGGGAAAATATTTTTATACCGGAGAAATTCGCCAGGGAATTCATAAGCCAATGATAACGATGGCTGAATTTGAAGAAGCCCAAAGAATATTAAAATTTCGGGGAAAATCAGGAATAAAGAAACATGAAACGACTTATACCGGTATGCTTAAATGTCCATGTTCTGCCTCAATTACTGCCGAAGTTAAACCAAGAATGATCTGCCCCTCGTGCCATGAAAAATTTAATCCACAGCATAATGATGTTTGTCCAAAATGTGAAACAAAAAAGGATAAAATGGATGTTCCTCTAAGAATCTATACTTATTACCGGTGCTCCAGACAGATTGATAAATATTGTAAACAACCGCCAGTAAATGAAAAAGACTTTGAAAAACAAGTCTTAAATGAACTGATAAATATAACTATTCCTGATGATTTTTTGGAATGGGGAAAAAAATATTTAAAAGACGCAGTCAATAATCAATCAAGTCAATTTGCTTCAATTGATGAGTCGGCTAAACGCCAACTCACCCTTGAAAAACAAAGGTTACAAAATCTTCTTGATCGGTTTATCGATCCGGAAAATATAAATGGCGAGATAATTAGTAGCGGTGATTATAAGCAGAAAAAAGCGGAAATCGTTAAAAAAATCGCCATCCTTGAAGACCAGTTAAAAAACTCAAGCAATAATCTTGATTATTCTTCTGAAGCAACTAAGCAATCCCTCGATTTTAGTCATCGAGCCCAATATTGGTTTGAAAACGGCAGCCGTGAACAAAAGAGAATCATACTCTCTACCCTAGATTTGAACCCAATTCTTGATACAAGATTATTACGTCTTAATCTTCTAAAGCCATTTGAATACATCAAAGAAACTAAAAAAGAAATGGAAGAGGAAAAACGGAGGATCGAACCTAAAGAATGGAGCAGGGCAATGATCCAAAAGTATTATCTTCGTCTTGACAATTCACTCGTGAGCGGTGGACCGGATTTGAACCGGCGACATTCTCCTTGGCAAGGAGACATTCTACCGCTGAATTACCACCGCGATACTTAGTATTCTACCAGAGCGCGACGTAATATCTCAATCGCTTTTTCCAGATC
>Ga0172370_10009394_pt1 | contig 11439 bp, 8 predicted proteins | sample LakKiv5m_FD_114538 | JGI IMG/M metagenome (GOLD analysis project Ga0172370, IMG submission 114538) | Freshwater microbial communities from Kabuno Bay, South-Kivu, Congo - kab_022012_11.5m | ecosystem: Environmental > Aquatic > Freshwater > Lake | place: Democratic Republic of the Congo...
CGGCTTCATTTTCGCCCCCATCCACGTCATCCAGGGCGATGTTCCGCCCCAAAACATCATCGCCTGGTGGGAGACGCTCAACGAATACAGAGGAATGTAAGGCTCAAGGCGCAAGGCGCAAGGAAAAAAACCATGCAAGGTTACTCCTCATCCTTTGGCGCATTTATGAAATGATCCGCCTCTCTGCCTGTTTTGTGTGTAATTGTGGCGCGGTCCCGGTAGTCATATAAACATAACAAAACTCGATCATTATGAAAAAACAGTTTACTCTTCTGCTGGGTCTTCTGTTAGCAGGAGGCTTTTGCATTGCCCAATCCCAAAAGATCGTTACCGATGCCCCGTCACCAGCCTACCCGGTGGCAACCGGCAATTCGGTTAAAACTCCGACCAAGGGCGGAGGAGAGATCTTCTGGCAAACCACCTTTAACTGGGCTAACCCGGCCAATGAGCGGGGGTGGGAACTCCCTGCAGGATGGGAAATCAGGGATAATACCGATAACGGAAATGTCTGGACGTGGCGGAATGACACCATCAAGGGCCGCGGTACCACACAGGCAGCTCCCGATTTTTTTGTGTCGGGCAATGACGGATACATCGCAGTACCCATGAGTGAGTACAATTTTCGCGATGGCGTTTCCACTAACGTTACTTCCGATACCTACATCCAGACGGCCGGCATCAACTGCACCGGAAAATCATCGGTGGTAGTGAAATTTAACCAGTATTTCAGGCTTTGCTGCAGCAATTATTTCCTTGATATGCTGGTCACCAACGACGACGGAATTCACTGGGCATCCTACGACGTCCGCTACGGTGTTACCGGTAATAACTTCACCACGGAGCGATTCCGTAATGTCGAGATCAACATAACTGATGTCGCAGCCGGGCTCCCAAATGTGAAAATCCGGTTCTATATGCATGGCATGGCCCTCTATTTCTGGATGATCGACGACCTGACCCTTTCTGAAGCCTATGAGAATGACGTAAAGCTCGAAGATTACTGGCTCGATTTTGATGATGGATCGGGATCCACTACAGACCAGATCAATTACTGGCCGCTTAGCCAAATGGGCATGGCAGGTGCAACTTCAGGTACCGTTGGCAGCTACTATATGAAGGCTGCTTTTTTAAACAACGGAACCGCGGATGCTGAGAATAACCGTTTGAATATGAAAATCCTGAAAAACGGAACCGAAATATTCAACGAAAACTCGGCCGGCACCACCATCTGGCCGCTTGAAAGGGATACGGAAAATCTTGCGAATCCTTTCCTGGCCAATGATTACGGAGACTATCAGTTTGAATTCTCGGGGGTTATGGACAATGCGGATGAAAATCTCTCCAACAACAAAGCTTTGATGCGGTTTACCGTAAATGATACGATGGCACATCGTGCCGATTTCACGGCTGAAAACTTCAAAAGTACAGCCAACTGGACGGGTGGAGGAAACGGTGGCGACATGGTCTGTGTTGATTACCAGCTGTTTGCTGCTGCAGAGATCAGCTCGATGACCGCCTTCATCGGGAACTTTACGCCGGCGGAAACTCCGCAGTTTCAATATGTCCTGATGAAGGACATCGACGGAACCTGGGAGGAGCTCCTCACCACCGATGTGGTTGAAATGGACTCTTCAAAGCGTCAATCCTGGGTGACACTGCCGGTGGTCAAGGATGGCGAGACCGAGTTCCTGACTCCTGGCTTATATAAAGCCTGCGTTCGTATGTGGGGTGTTTTGGAAGGGGATGAGAACGGAACTCAGGGGATGAATGTGGGCCTCGACCTGACGACAAAATATTCGGGCTCCTCGCAGTATTATACCGGCGACGGTGCCTGGCATTCACTGGCCGGGGCTCCACTATTCATGATCGGAATAAACCTGAATAGTCACGGCGGACCTACCATGGCTCCGGTGACCTTTAATGTCAGCCTGGTCCGGCAGATTGCCAATGGTGAGTTCCATCCGGGCAGCGACCAGGTGGATGTCAAGGGATTTTCTGCAGCCTGGAATACCTCAGCTGCCATGACGGACCCCGACGGCGATGGAATCTACGCCGTAACGGTCAATGATCTGCCGCTGAACCAGAAGTTGGAATTCAAATACAGGGTCAACGGGGTTGAGGAGAATTATCCCTCTACCGGCGCCTACCGCAACTATGTGGTCCGGTACTGGAACGAAATCAACGACCTGTACAACAACGGAGTAACCAACGGAATCCCGATGGAAGAGATGATCGGATCCATCAGCGTATTCCCGAATCCAACCCAGGGATCCTTTTCGGTGGCTATCTCAGCACCCAAACCTGCCGAGGCCGCCATTCAAGTACTGGAGATGACCGGTAAACTGATCTGGATGAAGAACCTGGGCCATGTTTCCGAACATACCGAGCGACTTGATCTGAATCTGAAACCGGGCGTCTATTTTATCAGGATCAGTGCCGGAACCGGCGTAAAAACTGAAAAATTGGTTGTGAACTAGAGAGAAAGGAGTCCGTTGGCCCTGGCACTGCCGTCATTCCGAGCGCAGGGTGAAACAGATTCCTCGCGTAGGGTGAAACAGATTCCTCGCGTAGGGTGAAACAGATTCCTCGCGCAGGGTGAAACAGATTCCTCCCTCCGGTCGGAATGACAGCGCACTCGGCCGGTTAAAAAAGGGGAAAGGAAGCGGCACAGCCGCCTCCTTTCTCCTTTCCCCTTTGTAATCCCGGAGCAGACCGCCATTCCGGGCGCAGCGAGGAATCCGTTACTATTTGAGCAGAATGAAAGTGCTGCCCTCCATCCCTTTCCGGATCCAGCGCATCAGGGTAATGGCTTTGTACTCTTTTTCCAGGTACGTTGTTTTTAAATCCTCGTCAAGGCTATTGATTTCCAGCTGATACAGATGATGCTCCGTTTCAATGTGATAATACACTTTCCCTGCACAAACAAAAGAGAGTATGGCTTTTGTTCCTTTTACAATTGTTTTCAGATCTTCCATCGCAATCCGGTTTTTTGCGAAGGAACTGCAGGTAATCCGGAATTCTTTTGATCCAGATCACAAAATCGTACTTTTCCTGATCCTGCTCAAGGTTTCTCTGGATACCCCGATGATGGCGGCAATGTGTCCGATTTTAGCCCTTTTAATGATTTCGGGAGCGATTTCTCTTAAATACTCGTATTTGCCTTTGGCATCCCGCTGGTTCAGCTCTTTGGTGTGTTTATCGATATTGGCAAATTCTCTCCCCATCATAGCATTGACGAATATCATAATGTGGGGAAACTGAGCAAGTTTTTCGCTGTTTGATTTGGTGATGCTGATCACCTCGGTTTTCTCACAGGCCTGGATAAATTCATCAGACTGCGTGTTCTGCGCGTAACTCTGGAGTGAGGTAAATGTTTCATTTTCAGCATGAATCCATGTGGTAATCTCTTTCCCCTCACTCAGATGGAATTTCCTGACCATCCCGCTTTTGATGAACCATATCTTATTGCAATAGTGTCCCTGTTCAAGTATGTATTTGTTTTTCTGATAGGTTTCAATTTCAGCCAGGCGTTCCAATGCTTTTACCTCATCAGGATCAAGCTTCACGAATTGCTCAATATAATCGATCAGTTGTTGCATTCATGTTTTTGCACACTAAGGTAAAGATTCCTCCCTTCGGCCCCGCCGCCAACCGTCATTCCGGGCGCAGCGAGGAATCCGTCACGCTGAAGCCATTGCTTCTCTCCATTTTTCTCCTTACTTTTTATCTCTCAACCAACCCATTTTCCCCAACTCCCATGAACCCTCCCCATCTCCCCCTCTCCCCCCTCCAAGTCTCCCCCCTCCACGTCTCCCCCCTCCGAGTCTCCCCCCTCCCCCTCTACGCTCTCCTCTCTACGCTTCTCCTTTTCCTGATAACTTCATGTAAGACAGAAATTTCCACGTACGACCTAACCTGGACCAGCCCCAGCGAATCCTCCCTGGGTTCCATGCCTCTGGGCAATGGGGACGTGGGGATGAATGTGTGGGTAGAGGGGAACGGCGACCTGCTATTCTATATCAGCAAGGTGGATGCGTTCGATGCGGCACATTGTCTGCCGAAACTGGGACGGATTCGGATCACCTCATCGCCGGCACTGAAAGTGTCGGAGTTCAGGCAGACCTTAAGCCTGAAGGATGCATCAATCCTGATCTCGGCAGGGGATGCAAGGTTCCGGATCTGGGTGGATGCAAACCATCCGGTGATCCGGGTGGAGGGTACCTCCCGTACGTCTAGGAACATGAAAATCAGTCTGGAAACCCTGCGATCATTAGCCCCACTGGGTGAGCCTTTGCCCGACAAGGGAACGGCGGGAATTTTGTTTGCAGATAAAGAGCCCCGACTGGCATGGTGCTACCGGAATCTCTCATCGGTATGGATGGAGAATGCGCTGAAGCAGAACAGCCCGGAACTAATCAGCCGGATATCGGACCCGATCATCAACCGGACCTCAGGATGCGTGCTGAGCGCCAAAGGATTCAGGCGCAGCTCGGATGTGTCGCTGGAGTCGGAGGGAGAGATCCGGGCGCTGGAGTGCTCAATCACGGTGAATTCATCGCAGCCGGTGAGCCCGGAGGCCTGGCTGGCGGCGATGCCGGAGCCGGTGACCGACTGGCAGTCGCATGCGGATTGGTGGAGGGAGTTTTGGGAGCGGAGCCGGATCGACGTGACCTCCTGCGGCGAGAGCCCCATCCGGCTGAACCAGGCGCGCTATTCGAATGCGGCGCGGGATTCGCTGATCTATGCGGGAATCGATGAAATTAACCCCGATACCAACGCTTTCCGGATCAGCCAGCGGTACGCGCTGGAACGATTCTGCGAGATGGCGGCGGGCAGGGGAGCGGTCCCTCCGCCGTTCAACGGATCGATCTTCACGATGGACATGCCGGCGGGAACGCACATGTTCATGGACAAAGGCTCGCGGAGGGAGGCGGTGAATGCCGACAACCGCGACTGGAGCGGTCTGCCGGTGTTCTGGCAGAATACGCGCCACCCGTGCTGGTCGATGATGGCCCGGGGGGATTATGACGCCCTGCTGCCGGTGTTCAGGTTCATCCGTGAAACGCTGGATGCGGGCCGCGACCGCTCAATGCAGTGGTTTGGGCATGAGGGGGCGTTCATGACGGAGGGAATTTACTGGAAGGGGATTTCGGTGTTTACCAGCCTGCCGCAACACCTGACGTACCATTTCCTGGGCACGCTGGAAATGACCGCCCTGATGTGCCGGTATTATGAACATACACAGGATCAGCCATTTGCAAAAGAGATCCTGCTGCCCTGCGCCACGGAGTTCATCCGGTTCTATGAGCTGCATTTCCCGGATCGCGATGCGGAGGGCAAGATGTTGATGAAGCCGGCGGGCGTGGTGGAGACCTATCAACCGGTGACCAATCCGGTGACCGAAATATCGGCCCTGCGGGATATCCTGTCGCGGCTGCTAACCTTTGAGCCGGCGCTGATCGGGGAGGAGCGGAGGGAGAGCTGGGGCAAACTGCTGGCAGCCATGCCGGAGGTGCCCCGGCGGACGGTGAGGGGGATGGAACTGCTGGCTACCGGGTGGGAGTACAGCGGGCGACTGATATGCGAAACGCCGGAACTCTACGCCGCATGGCCGTTCCAGCAGGCCGGACTATCGCACCGCGGGTCGCTGGCGGATGCCCGGCAGTCGTTCCACGTGAGGCAGCTGAGCCTCGACGGTACCCCGGATAACCAGTCGTGGGAGACCGGCGGATGGCAGTCGGCCCCCATCTGGGCGGCGGCGCTCGGATTGCCGAGGGAGGCTGCCCGGCTCACGAGCCTCAATTTCGATGACCGTTTTGCCAATTTCGTGTATCAGAATGCTGATATGGCCCCGCCGGTTCCAGGGCACCCCAGGGCCCGTTTCCCGGGCTTCTGGGAGACTAAGATGGACTACACGCCCGACAACGATCACGGGGCGGTTTCGGCCAATGCCCTGCAATCCATGCTGATGCAGGAGTATGGTGGCAAGATCCTGCTGCTGCCCGCCTGGCCCGAGGATTGGGATGTCTCCTTCAGGTTGCACGCATCCGGCGGCACCACAGTGGAGTGCAGCTACCGGAACGGCAAGGTGCGGCATCTGAGCGTCACCCCCGCATCCCGCCGTGCGGATATCATCGATTTTTCAGCCCCGGAGCAGCGCATCCGGAGCCTGGTGGAAACCGCGCTTTCCGACAGGAACTGGCTCTTCGGACTGCCGCCCATGCTCGATGCACAGCCCGTGGAGGGTCCGGTTACACGGTCGTGGATCACCCGCTACCGCAGCACCCTGGAGGGATGCAAGTCGGGTCCGTGGAGCTGCAGCGTGTTCCGTGGCGACACCGTGTTTGTGCATATTTTTGATTGGCCCGCTGGGGGCCTCCGGCTGCCCGCCCTTCCGCTCAGGCTGGTCTCGTATGAATCACTCGCCGGCCAGATTACCGTCTCTCAGGATGATCAGGGTCTGATGTTCACCGGCACCCCCGATCCCCTCAACACCATCGTCAGGCTCGTATTCGACAGCCCCATTGAGGATCTAATCCGGGCCCGCCTTTCAAACGGCTCGCTCACTGCCGGCAAACCTGTCCTCCACACCACCGACCCCGACGGCTGGCTCTCGCTCACCGTCAACCTCGGCACCCCGCAGCAGATCAGCCGTCTGGAGATCACCATCGATAACCCCGATCACATCCGCGGCGAGTCCAACCCTTTCGAGCTCCTCGCCCGAAACGATAATGGACATTGGGAACCGGTTTATCAAGGCCGGATATACGGCACGATCTTCTCAAAGAAGATTAGCCTGATAAAGGCTTCAGAGATAAAATTGAGAGTTAATGCGAAGGAGGTGAGGCAGTTGGATGTGTGGTGAGGGCCGTGAGAGGCAAGTGTCAAATAATGCTTAAAAATGACAAAATCGTCAGGAAGTGTCAATAGTGGATAAATATTTTTCTTATTGTCAAAAATGGCTTAAATTTGACAATAAGAAAATAAAGTGTCAAACCCCACTATGTACGATCGGAATATCCCATACAATCAGCTGCCATTATTACCGCCATCCGATGAAAAGGTAATAACGATTGATGTTTTGATGGCATTGAACAATGCAAACAAGGCACTTGCCGAATTAAAAGGATTAGCCAGGAAACTCCCAAATCCGGCTATGTTGGTAAATACGATTGCGTTACGTGAAGCAAAGGCAAGTGCTGAGATTGAGAATATTTTTACAACGGATGATGATCTTTACAAAGCCCTTCATATTGAGGGGTCTGAACTGAAAGGAAGTGCAAAAGAGGTTTTGTTCTATCGCCAGGCACTGTGGGCGGGTTATAATGAAATCAGGGATCAAAAAACGGTATCAATAGAGACCTTGATAAAAGTTTACCAGGTAGTTAAACAGGTTAAGGACGGTATCAGACCTCCCCAAACTGAGACCGTGATAAAACGGAAGGGAAGTGGATTGCTTGGAGATGCATTGGTTTACACTCCTCCCCGCGGAATTCAGGTTATAGATGCAAAGCTCCGGAATTTGGTTTCGTATATAAATGATGATGTTACCTATAACTACGATCCTCTGATAAAGCTTGCCGTTTCTCATTATCAGTTTGAGGCGATTCACCCGTTTCGTGACGGAAACGGAAGAACCGGAAGGATACTTAACCTCTTAATTTTACAGGAAAAAGAATTGCTGGAAATACCCATCCTCTATTTAAGTGCATATATCATAAAAAATAAGGATGAATACTATGAGTTATTGGGTTCCGTAACAACGCGTCAAAATTGGATCCCATGGATAAAGTATATGCTCAGGGCGATTGAAGAAACCTCGCTGTATACAATAAAGAAAATCGTGGAAATAGATCACCTGTTTGAGGTTACTAATTCATTGATTGTTGGAAAATTGCCGCACATCAGAAAGGAAGTGATTGAAAAAATCTTTGAACAGCCGTATATCAGTCCCAAAAGATTACTCGGTCAGGATATTAAAAGTCTCAATACTGCCAAAAAATATCTCAATCAGATGCAAGGCCTGGGAATATTGAGTCCAACCAAGATTGGTAAAGAAATTGTATACCTGAATGTCGATTTGTTTAACCTGCTATCAGAATCTTAAATGCTTTTTTACAGATTCCTCCCTCCGGTCGGAATGACAGCGCCATTTCTTAATGATATTACTTTCTGCCGTCCCATTCTCGCTTTAGCATTGCGTATTGGAATTCACTTCCCCATTTTCCTTTAAAGAATATGTTCTCTATAAAGTGTCCTTCAAGTCTAAATCCTGTGCTTTTAAGTAAATTGATTGAGGCAATGTTATCAGCATCAACTATTTCAACAACCCGGTGTATTCCTTTTGTTTCAAAAAGAAATGTCAAAATTCCAATAAGAACTTCTTTTGCATAACCCTTTTTTTGTTCGCGATCTGAAATTGTTATTCCGATTTCTGCAATTCTTGCGTCATCCTGGTCAAGTTTAATTGCGCAGTCGCCAACCAGTTGTCTTGTTTCAATGTTTTCAATTCCGTATTGTACCCATTCTCCGGCTTTTCCAAAATGTTTTGTTGAGTTCTCTTGAATAAATTGTTTTGCCTGCTCGAGGGTATAAACATCAAAGCCCTGATATTTTGCAACTTCTGGATTTGAGCGATAAGCATAGAAATCGGATAAATCTGTAATTTTTAGTGGTCGGATTTTAAGTCGGGGAGTTGATATATTTAAAACTTCCATTGTTTATTTGTATCTATAGGTTGTTGTTCTTTTGTCACCTTGTTTTTCAATCAATTCATTCTCAACTGCAGTCTTTAAATCTCTGCTTGCAGTTGCCTGCGATATATTTTTAAAGGCTCTTAAATAGGCCTGTCTTGAAAATTCTTTGGTTCCAATGATTCCTTTAAAACTTAAGATTCTTTCAATATTGGTCAAAGTGATATTTTGCTCTTTTAATAATTCTTCGAGTGCATCTTTTATTATTTCAAGCATAAATTCAATAAAGGCTGTTGAAGTTCCCTGGTTGTCTGATTTTCCTAAAACATTGTAATATTCTTCCTGTTTTGATTTTACCAAACTTTCAATCGGAAGAAATTCGAAAACAGGGGAATGTTCTTTTAAAATCATGGTTTGCCAAAGTCGACCCATTCTACCGTTTCCGTCAACGAACGGGTGAATAAACTCAATTTCATAATGGAAAACACAACTTTTTATAAGGACTAAATCATCGTCGTTTTTGAGATAATCCAACAAATCAGTCATCAAAGAATACACCATTTCTCCGGGAGGTGCAATATGAGCGATTTCGCTACCTTTTATGATTCCAACCGAACCGGTTCGAAGTTTTCCTGGATTTTTAACTAAATCTTTCATCAAAATCTCATGTGCTTTACACAACGATTTTAATTCGTAGACTTTGAATTTATTAAGTTGATTATAAACATTGATTGCATTTTTAACTTCCAAAATGTCTTTTTTCGGAGCAAAAATTCTTTTATTGTCAAGAATGTCAGTGATTTGTTCAACAGTTAAAGTGTTTCCCTCAATTTCGAGTGAAGACTGAATTGTTTTTATCCGATTTCTCCTTCTCAGTTCTGTCGGCGGTTTATTTAAATGAGATGCATTTATTTCTCCGATCTTTTCTGAAATCGAAGCAATTAAGTTTAAAATCTTACTCGTTATCTCGTATGGAGGTTTCATTGCTTAAAAAGATGATACTATCATATGATACTATCAAAGATAGTTATTGTTTTGTATGAGACCCTACAGGTATTTATCAAAAAGGCGGGCCTCCAGCCACCAGGCAATTTACCCGTCATGATTTTAGGGTAATTCCTTAACAAACCTTCTGAAATTGAGGATCGACCGTGGTCCCTGTTGCTCGATAGCACCATCATACACCAGGAAGTCCTGCCGAACCCGGCCCGGCAATAAGGCTGCAAGCTTGTTCAGACCTTTCAAGAAGTCGGGGTTGAATGTCTGGGCGGATTTGATTTCGATGGCAGCCAGCTGGTCCCCTTGCCGGAGCAGCAGGTCGACCTCATTGTGGTGACTGTCCCGAAAGTAAAACATCTGCGGATCCTGACCCTGGTTATAATAGTGCTTAACCACATCCGCCACCACCAGATTCTCAAACAGGAATCCCCGCAGCGGGTCGCGGCCCATCAGGGCAGGGTCGTTGATCCCCAGCAGGTAAGCAGCCAGGCCGGTATCGTAGAAATAGAGTTTGGGGGACTTGATCAGGCGCTTGTTAATGTTTTCGTAGAATGGTGGCAGCAGGAAAAGGATATAAGAGGCTTCCAGCACGGATATCCAGGAGCGGATCGTGGTAACTGAAACCCCGGTTTCATTGGCCAGAGCTGAGGTGTTCAGGACACTGCCGATGCGTCCGGCACAAATCCGGATGAATTTATCGAAAAGGTTCAGGTCTTTCACCTGAATGAGTTGCCGGATATCTTTCTGCAGGTAGGTCTCGTAATAATTCCGGTAGATCCGGGTAGGCGCCAGGCTTTTAGTGTACACCTGCGGGTAGAACCCCCGGTACAGGAGCTGGTCGGTCGGCTCCAAGGCCGAGTCCCCGATTTCCTGCATAGAGAAAGGCAATAATTTCAAAATCCCGGTTCTCCCGGCCAGCGACTGGGTAATCCCACGCATGAGGGAGAAGTGGTTGCTACCGGTGAGCACAAACCGGACAGACAGTCCCCGCTCATCCGCAATTTGCTGTAGGTAGGAGATCAGGTCGGGCACATGCTGGACCTCGTCAAGGACGGCCCCCTGGGGCAGTTGTCCGAGAAATTTTCGGGGATCCTGGTTGGCCAGGGCCCGGATATCCGGATTCTCCAGGCTGAAGTAGGGCAATTCCGGAAACAGGTGCCGGGCCAGGGTGGTTTTGCCTGACTGTCGGGGCCCGGTAATCGTCAGAACCGGGAAATTCGCGGCCAGCAGTCGTGCCTCCGCCTCAATGGTTCGTCTCCAGTAGTTCATTTTGTGTATATTTTACTTTGAACTTTAAATCTACACAAAAATAACTTCTTTTGCTGAGATTAAAAAATAAGATTCCTCCCTTCGGTCGGAATGACAGCGCCATCCACCAATTATAATAGGAAAGGGGAGCGAAGCGGCGATCCCGCCGCCTCTCTCCCCCTTCTCCTCTTTTGTAACCCCACCGCCGCACAGTCATTCCGAGCGCAGCGCGGAACCCCTCCCATCAAAGCCCCTGCTGGAGAATAGAGGTTGCCTTCACCGTCCCAGGTTGGGTACGTGGTATTTTCTAAATGGAAACCGATCTTCACACCCTGGAAGGTATTGCCGGGAATCTTGCCTACATTCGTGGCAAACGATTACGTGAAGAATGGTTGCAGAACACAAGTCAAGATACAGTCAAAATGAAGAGCTGGCCAATGCCCTCTCTCACCTGGCGGGAACCCTTTTAGCTATTGCGGCTACAGTACTGATGATTGTC
>Ga0172370_10009395_pt1 | contig 11439 bp, 4 predicted proteins | sample LakKiv5m_FD_114538 | JGI IMG/M metagenome (GOLD analysis project Ga0172370, IMG submission 114538) | Freshwater microbial communities from Kabuno Bay, South-Kivu, Congo - kab_022012_11.5m | ecosystem: Environmental > Aquatic > Freshwater > Lake | place: Democratic Republic of the Congo...
AATATTAAAATGGGGATTGTTAAGACCATCCTGATTTGTATAAACGTTTCATCAAAAAATACATAATCTAAAAAAACTTTAAACCGAAATAATGCTGCTAATATGGTAACTACTACAAGTGCTACCATTAGAATATTAATAAAATAACAAGCCATTAACAGGTTTCTTTTCATCTTTATAAAATTCGAGTTAATAAATTATTGTTTTCTTTCTTCATCTTCCTTTTTGGGAGTGTTTTTTGTTGGTATGTAATCTACCGAAACACCAGCACCTACTCCAAATATTAATGCATTTATCTCACCACCTACCCCCATGTCACCTTTAACAGTGGTTCCATCTTTAGTTTCTTCTGTAGTAACGGGTCCTATTCCGCCACTTTCCTTTTTTTCATACTTCTTGCCCTCAGATTTTGAAGCCCCATCTCTTGTATTAACATCATTAACTATTTCCTTCTCCTCACTTGTACCTCCATGGAAAACACCAAGATCAACTGAGTATGATCCTTTTTCAATATAACGTTGAGTGTGTTTTGCGCCAACATTTATATCCCAAGATTCTGTATCAATTTCAAGATATAATTCTATTTCCTGTTCAGCTCCTCCAAAACAGTAATCTAAGCCATATCTTACTGCTCCTAAAACCTTACCTTTTAGTCCTAACTTCCCTGTAGACAATTTTAAACTACCTGAAACTCTCAAAGTGTCCATTCCCTTGGGATCAACGTATAATAATGGATTATTTAGAACGTAATTATACGGGGTGAGACCGTAATGTTTCTCCGCCATCGGATCCACGCTATGCCATCTCCCCAGTTGCGGGTCATAGAACCTTGCGCCGTAATCATACCACTGCAAATTATAATCAGGTTGAAGTTCTTTCCCGTTGTAAAGTTGGTTGTTTGTTATATCGAAAAGAGCTGGCCGACACAATCCTTCCATTTGCATACCAAAAGGATAATAATGTTCGTACTCAGCAATCTGTGGGACACCAGGTGCAGCATAGGCATAAGTAGCCCTTGTATTTCCAAGGTGGTCTTTCATAAAATATTCTGCCCGGAATGACTTGTCATCCGGGACCAACCGTCCTTCACTGGTCAGAATATATTGCATGGTTCCGTTCCAGTCGTATACAAAGTTACCTAAATAAATCAATGAACCACTTTGAATCTCACTATCTCTTATTACTTTTTTACCCAGTTTCATGCCTGATCCCTCATACAAATAGATGATTTTCTCCCCATTTCCAAAATCAAATAGCTCTGGCTTGTTCAAGTAAGTATATTGAATGTCTGAGATACCTTTATCATAACTGTATCTTAGGTTCCCATTATTATCGTAACCAAAGTCCTCAGTGGTAGAATTATCACCTGGATAATCAACCACATTGGGAACGTCTCCCATAGCGTCCTGAACATAGCTTATCTGGTTCCCACTATTATTTAAGTAGCCATACGTCAATTGGTCAATCTTAATGCCGTTTGCAGTATACCTGTCCAGTGAAACAATATTCCCATTCGCATCGTATGTGATATTCTTTTCTGACCACGAATCGTCTGTTGTTAACGCACCTCCTGTTTCCTTGAAATGCTGGGCATTCGTAAGTCTGTTCACGGCATCATAAGAAAATGAATAGGCGTGGTGGTTTTGAACCTTATTTGTGTTCCATCTCAATGCTGAAATATTGCCATTGTATTGAAGTGTGTTAGAAACACCATCTAATTGCTCGTTGTATAACAGGCGCATCGAAAATATGTCATTGTCCTGTGTGCTTCCTGCATCGTCATTTATGTTTGTGAGCCACGATCTAATATTATACCCATAATCGATCTTCTGAATGAACGGAAGAAATCCACCTCCCTGTTCAACAGAACCCATTTGCTTTTTTATCAATTGTCCTGCTTCATCATACCTCATTGAAGAAATCATGATAGTGGATTGTCCGGGTAACCCTTTAATGGTTTGTTCAAGCAACCTACCAGCATGATCATAAATGAATCGTTCGGTAAATTCAGTAGTCTTTTCAAACGCAGTATGTTTTGTGTTTGTAGCTTCAATCCTTCCAGTAAAAGAATATTTATTTGAAATTACATCTTTTTCAGCATGACTAAATTGATGATCACCAACTGTCTGAATGATCCTGTATTTCTCGTCATAATACATCGCCTTTGTCATCCATTCTCCCCATGACCCTTCACTCGCAACAATTCGGGTTTTAACACCTGTAAGTTGATTTTTTGGATGTTCCAGGAGATCCACTTCACTAACAATCTCCGGAACTTCAGTAAAACCATATTGTTCGGCAAAACTATAATCGTCGTAGTAACTGACTGTAAGGACATCAAATCCATCTATTCCTCCCCCTAAACCTTCAGCGACGTTTCTTGAATAACCATGATAAATATCATCAAAAGGTTCAGTTAAGCTTTCATTGTAATTTCCCAGGGTATTATACAATGCTTGCAAATCATCCTGGTTTATTATAGAATTATGATGATAGATTCCAGACAAGACAACTCTATTTAGCTCATCATAGCAACTAAGCAGCCAGTTGTGTGAATCCTCCGCTCTCATTTTACCATCCTGACTCATGACCAACCGGTCACGTTTGTCATAGATCATATAAACCCATTCAGCCCCAGGTAACTTCTTACCCACCAATCGCTTTTTACTGTCATAGTTGTAGAAATAACACAATTGAGCCTCATCCTCAGTTGGTGATATTCCATTTGGTGGGACCACACATCGCAATAGCCCCAGATCGTCATAGACATACCTGGTTTTCAAAGATTCTGAACCGTTCAGATTCTCGACAATGACAACCCGTCCATTTTTATCTTTATACTCCAGGGTTATAGACCGATTTGGGCCTGAATTTTCGTTTTTTGTGATGTGGAGAAAAAGTTGACCGAGGTTCCATGTTGTATTGATAAACTCTTCATTCTCCCATTTCCATCCATTTACGACTGAATGGTTTGAAGTATTCTCAAATTCAATTACATGTTGCTGGTCTGGATCAGGATTGAAATCCCAGGCTGCTCCCGGGGCAGATTGCTTTAACACACGGTTAAGAGGCGAAGGTTCAAAAAAGTATTTTGAAGAACCGTAATTCTGGTTAGTCTGACCAAATAGATCACTGATAAACGTTTGTTGGTTAGCAATATACTCAGGATCAAATTGCCCATCTGTCTGGTCGGCTGATGCAAAAGGAATGATTTCAGAATCTTTTCTTCCAACAAAATCATAGGAATATGGTTGTATTACATCTTTCTGATCAGGGCTGCCCATCACAACAACATCCTGTATATTTCGTCCCAATCCATCGAAGTACTGAATGGATATCGTTACTTGATCACAGGTTGCAGCAGCCGTAGGATTAAAATCCTTTACCTGAGGAGTGTGTGTAATGACATAATTCATATTGGAAGGAGTTGCCGAAATTCCACCAGGAGTTGGTGGCGGATCGTATGGAGTGCCACTGCCGGTAAAATTATAATCAATTAAGGCATGATATTCCAATCCAGCTTGCGCTTCAAAACCAGGTAGATGAATTACCTCCAATTTCGCGACAATGGTCGCATCGCCGATCATTGACTGGCTCATGGTAACCGTATTAGGATATTGAGCTTTGATACACACGTTAAGGGAAAATACCAAAACAAATGCCAGTATGATTGTGGACAACAATGGCTTTGGGGAAAATTGTTTATTTATCATATCAATTCACCTCCATGTAATTGTATTCATATTTCTTCAAAATGGAATAGTCGTTATCTCTGACATACCATAACCTGCCATTTTCATCATATTCGTAATAAGTTGTAATACCACCAGGATCGGTAACAGAGGTTATGCCAACTAAACTTTTATACGTATATGTTGTAATCAATGCATGTTGTAGAACTGACTGATTCCTGAGTGTCTCGTTGAAGTTTTTCCATGCATCCCGTTGTGTTTGTGAAGTCAGATCTCCAATGCCACTAGGTGAAAGCAGTTGTTCCAGGTCTGGATTGGTTTGATCAACGGCGTCATTTAAATCATTATAACTTACATTCTCACCTTTGACGACTGGTTTGGTCTCTTGATACCCCCATATGAGGGCCATATGGATATCATTCTCTTTAGAAAACTCTCTGGGATTACCATTGGCTGAATTTATATTATAAAAACGAGCTGTCGGTTCCAATAGATTTCCAAAAATTGATGATCGAAAAATTTCGGGTTGTATAAGCAGGTTATCCCAGTTTTTATATATTTTATCTTGAGTTGATACCGGTTGCCAATTGGAATTCTCATCAGGTCTTACTTCTTTTTTTTCTAAAACAACTTCTGCAATACGGTGTTGCTCGATTAGACTTTCCATAAGAGAACTCGATTCAACATCATGCGGATATTTTTTAGTTGTACGCAACAAATCTCCGTTGCTAGAAGTTGATTCGATTCTGGTCAACTGTACATGCTCAGGATTATCATAAAAGTAATTAACAATTGTCGAAGTTGGATTGAGTCCGTCATCATCATATTGAATTGTTTCCTCAGATTTTAAATAAGTCCAGAAACCGATATTTTTATATTCCATAATATCAAGATTTGCTATATTATAAGTTAAAGGCAAAGGATAACCTGGGTAAAACGGCTTACATGGGTGATCAAATGTGATAAGTTGGTTATTAGCTCCACCTCCTGATAATGAAATGCAATAAGAGTCCCCGCCTGTAATAAAATATACATGATGGTGGAGGGAATTATTATTAACGCAAACATGATATGAATATGACTTAGTCATGTCTTCTTCAGTACAGATATGAACTGGTGGGGCCGGGTTTAATAACTCATATCTTTTAACAACAGAATAACCCTTTGACTCTTCATATTTTCGTTCGTCCTCTTCATATGAAAATATTGTTTCTTTTACATTTATCCGACTGGAATTATCACCAATCTTATATATAAATGACCTCTCTTCCTGTCCATTATCCCAGCCCACATTCGACCATGGTGCACTTAACACCTCTTCTCCAGAATAGGACAAACATCTTCCTCGTATATCTCTGTGTATTGTATATATATGTTCCTCTCCTCCATTTTCGAAATTATCTCCACCAAGGCTGACATTGACATATCTATAATAGATGTTATTATTTCCGGTATTAAATAAGGGTGTAAGGCTACTCGAGGATAAGATTTTTACTGTTTTCAGATATGGCATCGTATTGCCTGATGAAAATGCACATTCGTCATTCTTTGATTGCCTTCCAATATAATAAGCTTCCTGGCCCCGGTCGCCAGAAGAAATATCCAAACTCTCATAATTTCCATAATAATATCTGATAATATTATCATCATCCAGAATAGGATCATGTGAAATAATTTGTTCTATACGGGATCCACCAGTCTCTATATTTTGCTCAGTGGTAACAGGAAGTTCATCATAATAAAAAAAATCAGCCCATGTTTTAACACAAAAGAATGTTGGCGTGAGGGTAACCTCATATGAAGTATTTGCAGAAAGATCAGCAAAACAATTTGAAATGACAGGGTTTTCAGTAAATAAGTTGCCTCTCGGGACTTTAAACCCTTGTTGTGATATGGTATAAAATTCAACTGACTGATTTGTTGATTTATCAATAATATATAAAGTAGCCTTAGACTTCCCAGGATCGTTATTTAGAGGATCACATTGCGAAGTGTTAAATTCAACATTAACGGTTATGGAAATCTGTTGATCAATTGAACTATAAATATCATCGCTAACTGCATACCCTGAGCCATACCCCTCTTCGTCTGAGGAAGTTACAAGGTAACATTCTTTCTTTGGGGGATAAACAGTCTTTTCGCCATAATATGTATTTGACTCATATATGAGCTCGGTGGTGCCTTTGGTTGGATACTGGATTTTTGATAGCAACCCCTTTTTAGAATACTCCCAACAGGGTTCACGATCGGCTCCAAAGTTAAAAACACTAAATGCAATATCTGATACCCTCGGGACAAAACAAGCATTTGTACTGGCCCCATTATAATATCCCCAATGGTCTTGTTCGAATGAAAGCCGGGGGCATAGTGAAGCTAAGTCGATATAATCAAACTTATAATACTTTGATATATCTTTGAAAATAATTTGGTCAAGAAAAATCCTTTTTGAATTCGATAGATAATGATAATTGAATTTAAATTTTTCGATATCATTTAAATCTTTATTAAGAATTGTAATTTCATCCACAAGAGAGTTTCCTGCAGTTCCAATAGATGACGGAGGACTTATAGGTGTAATCTGTACCTTCCCATTTTCAGCAACTGAACTACTTATTTCAATAAGTCTCAATCCATTAACTACTGAATGATTTTCATAGTAATGCCAGATTGGTGTTTGTAAAATTACATTCCCACACCAATCTATTTGCCATGTTGGAGAAAGAACTTCAACGCTCTGAGAAATTGAATTTATATAATTTAAATTTTCGTGCTCATAGGTAAAATAAACCTCATCCCCAAATGGATGAATGATTTTTGAAAGATACCAAGAGGTTTTAACGAACTCAGGATCAGGATGATTGTTTGGTATTGTATAGCTTCTTGTTATTTCTATATCAGAAAAATAGAATTTTATCCCATCACAAGTTGTGATGATATACCCGTTATCTTCTTCAGTAAAATAATACGGCTCTATTTTTAAATCTGAATAAGGCATTTGAATAATTTTCTTATCATTATCAACGACGAATTTTCCAGATTTACCTAAAAAATTGAACATGAACAAATCAGTTTCTGTATCATTATAATCAGAATTACCAGCTTCATAAAAAAAAGTGGCGGAGAGAGGGCCTTGAGCACCAAGCTCTTCAATTTCCTCTTCAGGATAAAAGGTTAAATACTCCTCATCAGGCAAATCTCTTACAATTCTGGTGATTACACCACCGGCATTTAAAACCCACCCTAAACCAACTTTTGACTCAATTTGATCTACTTTAATTCCGTTGGAAGAATAACTTACTGAAATTGGGATGGTTAAGTTGGTTGTTTTGTACTCATATAATGGTAAAGTGAAATTTGGTGTTCCAGTAAACATTCCAACCGGGATCTGGCCGTATTTCCCAAGTTCATAAGCATTTGGAGATGGTGGACTATAAAACGGAAGATTATCCTGTTCTTGCGCTTTACTACTGATCGGAAACATTATTATTAGCAAAAAGAATAATTTAATCTTACTCATTTGTTTACTTTTTTTCGTATTAATCACAAGCATTGTTAATGTGAATCACCACTCAGTATTTTCATTGCAAATAAATCTCAAGTTATTGAAGCACAATTTTCTTCATTGCAAATCCTGAATCGGATGTAACGATTAAAGTGTATAGTCCTGTTGGAAGTGATTCCAAATGGAAAACTATTGATGAATTTTGAGTATAATTATCAACTTTCTTTTCCGTAATAACTACCCCAAGTTGATTGTAGATTTTAAGATCAAGCGATTCAAATGATCTTGTGAAATATACATTAACCTCATCGGGTGTTGGATTAGGGTAAATAAAACAACTTGAAGAGAGGTCTTCCATTAAACTCAGTGCATCAGTCTTTGAGATGTAGAGAATCATTTCATCTTCACCAATACAACCATCCTCATTCGTGACAATGACATGAATGATGTTCGGTCCGGTTGCATACGATGATCCTTTGACAATGTTTACTGGTTCTTTAACACCATTGTTCCATAGGTAGGATGAATAGCCTTCCTTTATTGTTAAGACCAATGTTGATGTGTCCATGATCGTAGTATCATTGCCGATAAAAACATCCGGGTTATCAACTTCAACAACCTGAATGGTATCATATAAAACACAACCATTCTCGGCGATCAATTCAAGGGAATAGTCCCCTTCAACATCTACTGCCAGAAATTGCGTGTAACTTAATCCATTCCCCCAGTTGTAGGATGAGAACCCTGCCCCGACATCCAAAACAATCTGGCCATCTTCGCAAAAAACTTCAGGTTGTTTGAACTCCGGGAGTTGTTCGTTGCAATCCTCCAGTCGGGCAATAAAGACATCCTCCTCTCCATTGGATTGAACAGATTTATTTGCCACTTTAACTGTTTCTTTGAAAGAGCCGGTTATATAGATATACCCATCCGGGGAAATCATCATCCCTTTCGGGTAATCGTCTGAAGGACCGCCAAAGGACCTTGTCCAGTTAACATTTCCATCTGTGTCTAGAGATAGTACGAAAATGTTATTCCCTTTATCAACAGGAGAGATTTTGATTTGACCTACAGATAATTCGGAGGAATAGGAGCCTGTTAGCAAAAGATTTCCATCTTTCACACTGAAATCAGAAATCCGGTCTTTCTTGTCACCACCAAGGTGTTTGATCCAGCGGAAGTTTAATTTATTATCCAGGCAAAGAATGAAAACATCGTCACTGCCGGCAGAAAATAGTTCTTTGTTATCAGCTTTCAACACGTTACCAAAACATCCGGCAATGAAAAACTCTTCACCCAGGCAAACGATTGATTGAATTTTAACATCCTTGCCGGCACAAATCTTCTTCCCTTGTTGTAATTCCCCGGAACGGTTGAATTGAGCAATAAATACAGCATCTTCAGCTGGATGATCGTGTTCAATAAAAACTGTATCCCCAAGGGATACTTTCTTTTGAAAAGTTCCGGTCAGGTACCGGTATCCAATGATGTCGTATGCAACTGCATTTATTCTCTCATCTCCGATTCCACTAATAAGCTGCATATTCTTGAACTGTCCGGAAGATTCAAAGTTCAATAATACAGCATCTGATCTATGAGTACTTACAACTTCTCCCTGAGTAATGGTCAACGTATCCCGAAAATAACCGGCAAGCTGTATTGTCTGATCTACCGGATTGATTGTTAGCGAGGTGAGATAATCTAGTTTCGTCCCATTAAATGATTGGGTCCACGATTCTTCTCCATCGACATCAATACAAGAAAGAAAAAATGAAAATTTTTTATTATTGAGTTTCCCATCTGTATTACTTTGGATGGAGCCTCCAGCAAGGATTAAATGGTTATCCGCTGTAATAGTCATTAATCCACCATATCCTTCATCTGTTGATACAATCTTCTTATGCCAGATTAACGTTCCGGATGTGTCATATTTCTCGATATAATGGTAACGGACAGAGTTGGTTTTAATAGATGATAATTTAGAAATTAGAGATGTATCCGTGTTACAACCGGTGATATATACATTCCCTGAAGTATCAATGGTTATATCGTTGACAATATCCCAGCCTGTTGTCCCTGACCGGATAATCCAATCGGAAAATGTCACTTGGGAGAGAGCAGGGGTTACATAGAGAAACCACATACCAAAGGCAAAAAACAGCAATAGAATTTGGCGTCTTCTCATGATTTCATAGGTTATTTGATCTTAATTTGAGTTCTTAACTGTTCCATCTCCTTCTCCATGGCAATCACATAGAGTGTAAGCTCCTCCACTTTTTTCAGCAGAATCGCATTCATCTCCCCAACATTAATCCCATTCTCCCTGACTTCCTGAGAGGAAGGAACATCCGGTAAGTGTTTGTGTTCGCTAATAAATCTGTCGACATCTTGTAAAGAAGGCAGTTTATGGTTTTTATCAAACACATAGTCGGGCCAGTCAGCAACAAGTTTTACCTTTATCTCTTCACAAAGAGCTCTGCCGGCAATGGCAAGCTTGTAATCATATGTTTCTTCAGTCCCTATGCCAACGTTTCCATCATTTCTTAGAAACAATTGAAAATTTCCGCTTAGCCCAGAATCCGTATTTACTTTCCAAAAGTTCAGCCCTTCATGGTAATATTCTATGCCCCATTCTCCGTTCGGATATTCAGGAGTTACAACTCCCCCAAAATAGATGCTTCCATTCTCACTCCCTGGCGCATCATCAAGTGGCTTTGAAATTAAAATGTTTCCACCACAGACATGAAGTAGTTGTAATGGATCTCTCGTTCCAATCCCGACATTAGTGTAACGAGGTCCTAAATACAGGTTTATTATCGATGATTTCCCATCGGGAGGGTTTGGAAGCCAATCATCGTCTTTAAATGAAGATGGGTCTGTCCAAACGCCATTCCCTTTGTCGTCGGAGGATGTGAGTACCCATCCTGGATTGGCGTTATAGTCAAGTGAAAAGATCGATGTCGTTAGTCTCCCAATAATAGTTAAGTCATTCCCCATTATTGTCGGACTTAGAAAGATATTATTTTGTCCAATTATCCCCTTTTGAAGTATACTATAGTTATAATCAGTACCACTATAGTTAAATATTCCATTAAATGAAACATTAGAAATGAAATGTCCACTATGGCTATCTATACTTTCTGTAGAAAATACAGGATCATATGATAATGTATAAGCGGTTTTAATATGAAATAAAGCGCCCGGGGTACTTTTGTCGATTGTCCAAAGACCAATTCTACTATTCCTTTCATATAAAAATTCACTAGTAGAAGGAGTCCCTTGTTTTAAAAAACTATCCTGGGCATTTAAAGAATACTGTAATGAGAATAGCATAACGATAGTACTCAAAAAAGAGATCGTTACTGGAAAACTTAATGATTTCATATACTTCTTATTATATTGTTTATTTTGTTCAATCTTTGTAAATTCGTTTAAGTAACTACCTGAATATATAAAGAGGGTATGCATTTATACTATTATGAGTCTCAATGTACAATAGATAATACCCTTGTAATAATTCTGATACAGTCAGTCGAATATGATTTATCCCTTTTTGTAATATTCGTTCTGGTAACCTTAGAACAGGCTGTCCAAGTAGGTTGGAAAGAGAAAGTTTTATGGGTGATAACTCAATAAGCTCAAATTCAATATTAACAATTGTCGAGGAAGGATTCGGGTAGATTTTTACCTTGTTAATCTCACTATCTATTAGCATGTTATTAATGTCAGTAAATGTACTATAGACTGCATCGAATGACGCAATCCCTTTCCCATCAGTACCTTCTGAATTCCAAACAAAAGCGCAGTTCTTTTCAGTAGGGCTAACAGAAATTCTTGGTTTAGGAGCTTTTATATTTGGTTCATCGTTGTATCCATTGGAGAGCGGGGTCCATGTGTTCGGAGCACTCATATTAAGATCATTTTTAGAGCATTTTAACTGAAAAGTAGTCGAATCAAACCAGGTCACAACAAATGATGAATCATAGGGATTAAAGCAAATATCGGGTTGTAGATTATTGTGGGAAGAGTTTGTGAATGATAAGGGACGAAAATAGGATGAAGTCGTTGATTGCAGATTATAATAACCTTTAATATCGGTTTTTCCTGTAAGATCGTCTACTCTCTCAAATAGTACTACAGAAGTGAGATTTGAACTGTCGTTGTTTATTAATCCATTCTGAGTCGCCACAATAGGATTTCTGCACTTATTGATATCCATTGGGTTTAAGCTGTCAATGCAGACTG
>Ga0172370_10009399_pt1 | contig 11437 bp, 3 predicted proteins | sample LakKiv5m_FD_114538 | JGI IMG/M metagenome (GOLD analysis project Ga0172370, IMG submission 114538) | Freshwater microbial communities from Kabuno Bay, South-Kivu, Congo - kab_022012_11.5m | ecosystem: Environmental > Aquatic > Freshwater > Lake | place: Democratic Republic of the Congo...
AATCGGTTCCCGTGCCCTTCGAAGATTCAGGAATTTGGCTCAAAGGAGGGCATTCGGGATTGGTCTCTACCTATCACATCAAATATTCGGTTAACCACAACTATCAGATCAATCTCTCAAACAAACTGCACAAATTACAATCCTGCTTCATAAAATATGCCGGGCAATTGGGCAGTATTGATACAGGCGTTAGCAGCAACCCAACCGAAAACAATTTTACAACACTGCACTTCAATGCCTTTTCTGCTTTCGAGAAAGTACCGGAATCATTACTCTTGCTTCGGAATGAACTCTTTCAAGCCATTGCAAAGTCTGCACCCGATAACACCGGTGTTTTCGAAACCTTCGATCTCTTTAATCACATCAACCTTACTCGTAATTATATTCGCGAATATCAGGCTTTCACTAATTCTGTCCGTAAGGAAATAGAATCAGGCTCAACAGATTCCAAAAATTATCTTCAATTATTGGTTGAGCTTCAGAATCTGGATATGGTCACCATAAAGACCGAAATGCCTGATGGCCAGATTATTTATTTGAAACTGATTTCGCCTCTCCACCCGTTGCGCTTTGGTTGGTCAGTAAACCTTTTCGACCTTTTTTCTTCATGGGAGGAAGAAACAAGAATGTCACCTCAGTATAAGTCTGTTTGGTACAAGAACCTTGAGAACCTCTTCCTCGGTGATCTGATTCCTGACATCGCCATGCCGATATTGGCCGGAAATATGGCCTCTGAATATTTCCAGTACATTGGTGAACTATGTTTCGGATGGGGCATATATAGCAAGCCTATGCAAAAAGGCAGTGATGCCATTTCGTCCATTGCTCGCCAGTTGAAAGTTTACCTTTCCGGTCTTCTCAATATTGCAAACGAATACAGGATTGATACCGACATAAGCAAACTTCTGGTGGGCAGGCATCTGCAGAACTACCTGTTACAACACCCCTATTCCGAAAAACTGGTGATTAACCTTTTCAACGCAGGCGACGCCAGAATTTTTGCCAACGCAATGGTTGACCTTGAAAAAGTGCCTGATTTCCGATCGCTCAAATACGAAATCCGATTGTTCGCCGAAGATAAAATCATCATCCCGGGAGAGGCTTTTCGTGATCTGTTAAATCCTGAAAGCAACATCTCCGAAGATGCCGAGGCATTTTCACAGGCATCCCTCAATCGTCTGTTCCCAAAATTGCGGTTCTCAATTAATTCGGTGGATGAATTTATAATCAACCCTTCTGATTTCATTGCGAATATCAGTTTCCTCGTGAGCCCATTTCCGGTAAAAACGGCTCTGACCCGCCCCGACGATCGTAAACAGTCCTTCTATTTCAACGGCCTGATTAGCAAGCAGGTGATCAGTGTAACCCAAAAACCAGATGCAATCATTTGGAATAAATACTTCTCCGAAAACCCGGTTTCTTCAGCTGTCAAAGATTTCTGCAACACGGGGGTATCGCTGTTTTCCGATATGCAGTCCTTTATTGCGCATTCCCTTTCTTCCGACAGGGAACAATCGGTACCCTCTACCCGTCTCGAACTGAACGAGTCCGACAAAGTGTTGCTTTCTCTTATCCACGATGCTTCCGATTGGGTTGTTACCTTCGATAAAAATATGGGACCGGAAGTATATGATTTACCGGGCCGGGAAGGCGAAATCCCTTTCCTCCTCGATTATGTTCCATGCGACGATATATCAGGCATTTCTTCCTTCCTTACCACCCGGCCGACATCCGAAATCGTTGGTTTACTCGGCCCCCATTTTGCCGGATATGGGATTGATCTCCGCAACGAGCCTGAGAAACTCAAGCTCATGCTCGAAGACATCCGTTCCATTAGCAGCTCGCTCATACTTCAATTCAATTCTACCAGTAACAGGGCTTTCGAGGTCTTGGGGGCAGCATTCACCAAACGGGTACTCGAAAAGAAAAGAATCCTCGAAAATGCCTTCCTTATCCCTGTCGACCTGCACAAGGAACTTTTTGAAAAGCTGCCTGGCGAAGACCGGGAAAGGGCGGATGCTTTGCTTGTAAAAATGAATCCTCAGAATCAGGAAATCTCTGTCACGGTAATTGAAATTAAGTGCCGCACATCCCTGACTGATACCGAAAGAACTGATTTGATTGCAAAAATGCAGAGTCAGATCACCAATACTATCGAAGCCCTTCGCTTCCACTTCGATAAGGGATACAACATCACTTCCGACCGGCTTGACAGGGAGCTGAAAACACTCCAGTTCAAATCCTTGCTCGAGTTTTACTTGAACAGGTCAGCAAGATACAACCACCTGTCCCCTGATGTTCGCGACGATTACATGAAAATGATCGACAATCTGAATTATGGATATTCCCTTTCCTTCAAGCGATTGGGCATTATTTATGATTTTTCTGCTGCTCATCGGCATAAGAAGGAAACCTTTGGTGACGATACTACTTTCTTCACTTTTGGCAGAAATATGATCGGTGAAATCCTTGATCCCGATTCCGACCTCAACACCTGTCGCCTCGAAAACATCCTCGACGACGAAAAGATTGTTGAATATTTTGGGATACCGATCAGCAATCTAACAACCGTACGGTCGGTTTCAACTGATTCTGTTTCTACCCCCAAAGTTTCGACAGAATTCCCGGAAATAGCACCTACTGCTCCTTTGTATTCTATTGTTGAACCTTCAATCGAACTCCCTGCAATGGAGGAGGAATCGCTACCTGATTCTCTTCCAAAAGTGGAGGAACCTGCTCAAGCCAATATTGGAAATGAACCAAGTTCATTTGAGGCGCCTAGGTTCGATATTTTGATAGGCAAATCAAGCTCCAGCCCTCAATACGGTGTTCTTGGTAAAATACCAATGAATAACAAATCGGTGGCGCTCGATCTCAGTGAGACACACACCATCAGCCTGTTTGGTGTTCAGGGTGGAGGTAAAAGTTATACCATCGGTACCATTGCCGAAATGGTTCTTAGGCAGTTCAACAATATCAACGAGCTTCCGGCTCCTCTCGCGGGTGTCATTTTTCATTTCAGCGAAAGCATGGACTATGAACCGGAGTTCACCTCAATGGTACATCCGAATGACAAAGCAGTGGAGGTGCAAAAACTCAGGGAAGAATACCACGCTGAGCCCGATTCGTTGTCTGATGTTATCCTGCTCACTCCTAGTGCAAAGGTTAATGAACGCAGGCAAAAATATCCGTCAATCGAGGTTCATCCTATCAATTTCAACTCAAATGAGTTAAATGTACAGGATTGGATGTTCCTCCTGGGAGCCATTGGCAATGATTCTACCTATATCAGGCAATTGAAAGCCACGATGCGGAGCATTCGTGATAATATAAGCCTTCAGGTACTTCGTGACTCAGTTGCCGATTCCACTCTCTTGACGAATGCACAAAAATCACTTGCAGAACAACGTCTGCAGTTTGCCCAAGAATATATTGATGATGAATCCCAGATCAGGAGCCTTTTACGACCTGGCAGGCTTATCATTGTGGATCTCCGTGATCCATTTATCGAAAAAGATGAAGCACTTGGCCTTTTTGTTGTCTTACTTAACATTTTTTCAGGTATAAAAACATATGGCTCAAAGTCATTTAATAAATTCATTGTTTTCGATGAAGCTCACAAATACATGGATAACAAGGATTTAACCGGAAGCATTGTGACGGCTATCCGAGAAATGAGACATAAAGGTGTTTCAATTATGATCGCAAGCCAGGACCCAATGAGTCTTCCAAACGAAATCATTGAACTTAGTTCAATTGTTCTTTTACATAAATTTAATAGCCCTCAATGGATTAAACACATTCAAAAATCAATTACTCAATTCGCTCCCTTAACACCGACTGACCTATCTGCATTAAATCCTGGAGAAGGCTATTTGTGGGCTTCTAAATCAACGGATAAAAGTCTAATGAATCGGCCAATCAAAATTTCTACCCGGCCCCGTATCACTAAACATGGTGGCGAAACTCAATCAGCGATTTGATTATGAAAGTATTTCAATATTCTGCAAAAGGTAATCGGATTACGAATGAAGACTTTTTACTTAGCCGTGGATTAGATTCTGGGAGGACGCTTTACCTTTTAGCTGATGGCATGGGAGGATATCAGCATGGTGAGATGGCATCTTCTCTGGCGTGCTCAATCATTGCTGATTCCTTATCAAAAAACCTTAACAGTGAAGATATTTCAGAGTCAGTAGATCTCGCATTTCAGGCTGCTAATAATGAAATTGGACAGCAGCGCCATGTTTTAAGAGAGAGGCTAGGCACAACTATTGCCGGTGCATTATTTGACGAGAATTGGGCCTATTTCTTCTGGCTTGGTGACGTCCGCATTTATCATTATCGAAATAATGAAGTTTTGTTTCAATCCGAAGACCATTCCTTTATTAACGACATGAAAAAAAGAGGTTTCGTATCCGCCTCGGATATGTTAAGGTACAGAAACATAGTAACGCGCTCACTGATGGGTGACCCGGTTCTGGATAAAATACCTGTTGTTAAGGCTCAAATCGAAAGTGGAGATACGGTAGTTTTGTGCTCCGATGGCCTTTGGCAAAATCGAGATATTGGTACATTGTTAAATCTAACTGATAATGAATTGCAGAATTTCCTTCTTGAAAATGCTTGCAAGATTGATGATAACTATAGCTTATGGAAGGTTATGGTATAGCCTCATGAAATCTTATAACATTTGATCATGTTAACAAATCATTCTTATACAGTGCAGACAGACACAATTTTTACATGTTTAGCTATTGTGACGTATGTTAATAAAATAATAAAATGAAGTATAAAAGAACCGACCATTGGACAAACAAACAGAACCAAGAGGGATTATTGTTTTTTGCCCAAATTCTTGATGAAGCACTCTTTGACTTCACATTAGATACCTTTAAGCCAAAGGCACTAAATCTAAGACTGCTTTGTATAGAAGCTATGCAGACAACTGATAATATAAAAAATGGTGTAATAAAAAAGCCAAATTTAAAGTCAATTATTGAAGAATTACTTTGGATTCTAAATTCTGATACAGTAGCTAAAGATATTTTTGGTATTAAGTTCAATGTTATTGTGCACAAAATAAAGAGTAATGAAAACAATCCAACTGAATTAAAAGCCATTATTATTCATTTATACCATCAATTGGATCAGCGAAAATATCTAAAAAGAATACAAGAATTATTAATTGACTTAGTGCCAGCAAATAGAGAGAAAGAAAAAATTTATAATCTTACGAAAATATACTTAACAGAATTAATAAACTATGGCTATTTGCCAGGTCATATCTATCATCAATTAAATATTCACTTCTTTGACAGAAGAATTGCAGTCAACGAAACTTCACCAAAAGAATTTTTTGGAAGATTTAATTTCACAAAAAAGAAGTATAAAATAATTTTCCGTACAGATGAAGTTTTAAAAGAATTCAAAGTAATATCAAGTAAATTAGGATTTACAATTGTAGATACATTAACACTAACAAATATTACAGGAAATGAAAAAAATTTCATTAACAGCAAGCCAGCAAACGAAGTCTTTTTAGTTTTTAAGGATATTGAAGCAACTAACGAAATTTCTGCAAGATATTATGCTGAATTGCCATTAGAAAGAATAGCAAATTTCTTTTCTTTTTATCATCATAAAGAAAAACCAAATATTAATAAAAATGCTTTAGTTGTTGATCCAAACAACAACTATCTTCTTCTTGAAAAACCGATTAAGTCGATTATTAAAAAGGCTGATAGTAAACCCAAAGAAGCCGTAACAAAGGTAAAAGACATATTTGAAACCATTGATTTTCCAATAGAAACCATAGTTAGATTAACAAAAGCCATTGATATACATAGTATTGCTTTGGAAACTGATGAAATTGAAAATAAATTATTAAACCTTTGGACAGCAATTGAGACCTCCATACCTAAAGATGTTGAATATAATCAAGATAGAATAGTTCAAATTATTAATGGTTTAATGCCGTTGCAATGTGTTCACTATATACAACATTTAATAGAACAGACGGTAGATGACTTTTATCATTACAATAGGAGATTAGCAGCACAGACATTTAAAACGGTAATTACTAATCAACCTGAAAACAAATGGTATACTATTTTAGCTTTAATCTCAACTAAAGAAAATGAAACTATAAGAAAAAATATTTATACACAACTAAATGATTTTCCACTTCTTAGATATAGGATATTTTCAATAAATAAATCATTTTTAAGTGGCAAAAGTTTGAAAAAATTAATTAAAGACCATATTCAAAATGTTGAGTGGCAAATCCAACGAATTTATAGGGTAAGAAATCTAATTGTTCATTCTGGTGAAATGCCATCTTACGGAAATATTTTAGTAGAAAATGTTCATAACTACTTTGACAATTTAATTAATTACGTAATTGACAACGCAAGAGAAAAGAACATTAAATCTATAAAGGAAGGTATTATTTCTTGTGAAATAGAACTTGAAAATTTACTTAACACCATTGAATCAATTGGGGATAATGAAATCAATCTTACCAATTACAAATTTTTATAACAAAACACCCCGCATAACAAGGTGTATATGCTATAAGGGTTACATTGGGTTATCAAGCATTTTAGCCCGCTCAAACTTTCGTCAAGGTGGACAAGAAACAGCCCCGCAATCCCTTAAGGCCCATACACTCGACCGTTAGCTGCAATTATCAAACGTAATGAATTTTGATATTTTTAAAACCTACGGTGATAGCCCACAGAATGCATTTGAAACATTCTGTAATCAATTATTTGAACGGTACCTACGCAGAAAATATGGCAGTAATCTGATTAAATTTCGCGTTATAAACGGTGCCGGTGGCGACGGTGGTATTGAGGCTTACGGCGAATTATCTATTGATAATTTAATCGCCATGCAGGCTAAATGGTTCCGCACCAGTATGCAGGACTCGCAGATTAACCAGATCGAAAAATCTGTAAACACAGCGATGATGCATCGTAAAAACATCGTTGAGTACATCATTTGTGTCCCTCGTGCTCTTGCATCAGTTAAGACTGGTAAAGGAAATGTACCCGTGGCCAATACGGAAGAATACCGTGTCGATCAACTAACAGAGAAAATTGAGACTGCTTACCCTAGTACAACTTTCACTTGGTGGTTTGAGCAAGATATGAGAAACGAGTTGCTGGAATCGGACAACGAAGGCATGAATAAATTCTGGTTTGAGCGTGACATAGTAACTCATAACCAACTGGTTCAGCAATTTGAACTGCAAAAGGCCGCCTGGATCAATACACGGTATATTCCCGAATTGCATGGAACGGGGGTGATCCAGTCGCATATTGAAAATCTATTGTATAGCCCAAAATACCGCAAAGATTTGCTCACCCGCATTGGAAAAACAACCAAATTACTTCAAAACACCACTTCACTTATTACGCGTTTGAGCGAAACTCTGGATGCGTCGAATGCCGTTTTACCTGAACTCAAATCAATTCAGTCGAATATCGATGATAACATTTCTAAACTTATAACGGTGATCACTTCTGTTCGAGAAGGTGTAAATAAATTGCCGTCGGTTAGCCTGCAGGATATGCCTGTAAGCAGCGATTTATTTTCAGCAATAGAGGAATGGCGACCCAACGCCCTGCAATTGGGTTTACCCAGACGATTATCTGAATCGCTTTACAGTGTTGCGAGGCTTAATCTCCAGGAGATTATTCATCAGATCAAGGAAGTGATGAATCAAGCTGGACAGCTATTCCTGGGCCATAGTGGAACGGGCAAAACACATGCGGTTTCCAATATCGTGGACATCCGGCTAAACCACCAAAAAGTCCCCGCACTGATTATCAGGGCAAAAGGTACACCCGCTGATGATTGGACTTCTCTATTAAAAAAGGCGCTCGATTTAGACAACTGGAATAAAAACGAAATGTTATCGGCGCTTGAATCGCTTGCTGTTCGTGCCGACTACAAGGCTGCAAAAGCTTTAAATCCCGGAGATGAATTAAAGAATGAGCCCACAATGGTCATGATCTGCGTGGACGGTTTAGAGGAAGATACAGAACACTGGCCGGAATGGTATGCCCGGATTCGGGAAAGCGTAGCGCTTAACCAGCGCTATTCCAGAGTAAGATTTGCCTTTACCGCAAGGCCCTACTTCATAAATGAAGCCGAAATGCCTACCGCTGCTAATTTTAAGGTAATCGAAATTCCAAGAGAAGGAGATGTGCCAGTAAGTGAGGTAGTTGACAGATATTTTGAGCATTTTGATATCACGGTTGAACCAAAATCCTTAATCCGAGGCATCGATAATCTTTATGCCCTTCGCTTGTCTTGTAAGTTGTACGAAGGACAGAAGCTGACTGCCGAGGATGAGATATTGACCGCTGAGCACGATCTTTTGAGCGAAAAGATAAACCGAATGGAGGATGAATTCAAGCAGCTAAAAAATCCCGGAGCAGCCAGGACTCCGGTCAGAGATACGATAGAAACAATTGCCGAAGTATTTTTTACGAAAGCCGAAATAATTCATCAAGAATTGTTCACTCTACTGAAGGATGGTTCATTATATTATCTCGATAATGGGGAATTGGAAAGGATAATTGAGTATTTGGTAAACAATGCATTCCTGTCCAAAAGCGAGATCCCGGTAGGCACTGGTGCTATTCGGAAAATCCAAGTAACCTATACCCTGACTTATCAGTCCATCATGGAGATCATAATGGCCGAAAAATATGTAGAGGGCATCGTTAATAAGGAAATTACTGCAATTCCGGAGAATCTGCGTGCCGTATCGGAAAGAGGCGAAATTTCCAAACAACAGTTTATTAATGAGCGCATAGTACAGGAAATTGTGAATTCCCTCTTTCATGATCATGGTTTACTTATTGGCCAGGAGAACTTTTTGGCAGAAGGGATTTCGGCGGCGACGATTGTGCAATTGCAGACCAAAGCGCTGATCCAGGCACCACCGCATGTTGCCGCTTCGTTTAAGGCCAACATTGACGGTTTATATTTTAAAGACCACAAGAGCCGCAATTTCGTATTCCGCGACCTTATTTTTCCCTCCTCGGCATCTTCGGCCAATGTTTTCGGTGCCGAATATCTGCATAACTTACTTATGCAGCAACCGACAGCGGTAGACAGGGATAAGATTTGGCTTGGAATGGACCGTTATGATATCCATGAACTTGAAAAAGAGGACAGCCATGAATATTACCGGTATGACCTGCGCTGGGTGATCGATCCTGACGGCGAGGGCGAACTTTATCTGCCTGAATTCTCCTTACATAATGAATTCCCGCTGATCTTTGGCTGGGCGCTGGCTACCTTGGACCAATCTTTCCGGGAGCGCCTTCGAGCCTCGGTTACTGGCTGGGCGATCAAACAGCCACTGGAGTTTAAATTATTATTGGATAAATTATTCCCATGCAACGACCCACAGATACAGGAGGATTTAGCCGCGATCACTTTAGGGGTCGCCTCCCAACTGAAGGACAAAGCCGCTTTGAGGGAACTTGCGAACTGGGCACTTGCCAATGTTTTCAAACAACCCAGCAGCTACCCAAATATCATTATCAGAACCGGCTTTCGGTCGGTAGTCGAAAGAGCATTTTATGGCGGAGTGATTAGTGAGGGACAAGCAAAGCTAGCGCGGCCGCGTCATATTGAGCCGCTACAATTTATCCCGGTTGATGCCGATGCCCTTAAGAAAGGCGGAGAAGAGATATACCCCATTGTTCACGATCTGGCCTGGTACGTGATCAAACGATCATTTGAGGATTTTCTGGAATATGATTCCGTGGACAACGATACTCAGCCGGAAAATGAGGGCCAAGAATTTTTACAAGCATACCTTGAACATCTTGGCCTCAAACACTTATCAGTTTATTCCTGGGCAATATCGGCCGCAATAGCTTATATGAAATCTTTGGGATTCAGCAGGACAGAAGGGAATGGTAATGGTTATACTGATGCCAGCCACGGCTCAAAAAGCAAGCTGTTCACCCAAGAGGAAAAATATACTTGGCTGGCTGTACATTACATCCAAGGCTACCTGTCAGATTACTTGCCATTAAAAGGCAGGGAATATTTTGTGGAGGATTATATGCAGATCGTCAACATCAGTAACCCGGCGGAATTTCTGAAGGTAATGACTCATGATGAAATGCAGGATATTGAGGATAACTGGATTGTAAAAGAGCCGCTTGCTCCGGAAATGCAGGAGCCAGGAACACCCGATGAGCAGGTGAAGGTTGCCGTCGAAAGCGAACCGGTCATTGATTTTAATAATTGGATTCTTTTCAGTGATCAGGATTTGCAATGTGAGGGCAGCCATTTAGAATGGCTGGCACTATTTAACTATACCAATGTGCATGATTCCAAATCCTATATTAGTTCAAGCATTGATATTAGAGGTGTTTTGATCGAAAGGGGCCAGGCGCCCGCATTATTGGATATTGTTGAAAACTATCCCCAATCCAGCCATTTTGTTGAGTCTATTTATTGGATGGTTAGTTCGCCGGATACCGATTCCTATAGTAATCCGACTGATGTAGTCTGGATGAATTGGATAGGGGAAATTAATAATTCAGCAACCTACTATCTACCTCAAGACGGCGAAGAAAAGGTAATGTATTATACAGTCGCCAATGTGACCAAACACACTGTTGAGAATGGTGAAACTGAAATATATATTCCTTCAAAAATAATCCGGGATTTGCTTGGAATCACTGAGATGAAACAGCAGCTTTTCTTCGACGATACTGGCCGTATAATGTCCATCAATCATAAATTGAGCCACCCAAACTTCGATAAACAAGAAATGACTCTTGTTCCTAAAAGGGAATTTTTGGCCAAGATTAATGCAGATGGGAAGGAGATCGTTTGGTTCGTCAATCTTTACCGCGCCAAGAATCCTCTTAACGAAAGGATCAAAAGCGATGAACACCCAATGAAAACAAGGAAATACATTGTATGGTATGGCAACGGTGGATTGCACTGGAAAAAATTTTGGGACGCACGATTTTCCAATCAAAGAGATAAAGACTCTAATCAACAGGTGGTAAATGGAGATGACTGAAATTATTTCCAGTTTGACTGTCAGCTATCGGCAGAATATATTGAAAAATGATCAAATTTCAGTATAAAAATTCGTTGACAAACCAATAGCCTGAAGTTAACCAATTATTTCCGCAAGATGGGCAGAGATAACTATCTTATAGAAACCCGATACTATTATCAAATAACCTCCTTACTACTGTATCAAAAACTGTATCAACCCAAAGAAAAACGACTTACCGCAAAGTGCTGTAAGTCGTTGATTTTCACCTGTGAGACATACTGGATTCGAACCAGTGACCTCTTGCCTGTCAAGCAAGCGCTCTAAACCAGCTGAGCTAATATCTCGGAGGATGCAAAGGTAAAGGTTTTAGTAAGAATTGCAAAA
>Ga0172370_10009407_pt1 | contig 11428 bp, 9 predicted proteins | sample LakKiv5m_FD_114538 | JGI IMG/M metagenome (GOLD analysis project Ga0172370, IMG submission 114538) | Freshwater microbial communities from Kabuno Bay, South-Kivu, Congo - kab_022012_11.5m | ecosystem: Environmental > Aquatic > Freshwater > Lake | place: Democratic Republic of the Congo...
ACGTTCCCGGATCCGGATCGACTCGTTCATCACCTGGTTACGGAAGTCCGCCATCACATCCAGGCGGAGAAGATTCCACCCGCCGAGATCGGGATCCTGTACCTATCGAAGAGAAGGGGGTCCATGCCAACCGCGGGTGCAGCGACAACGGGCGGGAAGAAAACTCTTCATTCGTTCGAGCAACTCAAGGGAGTCATTGCGCCCGCGGTGGAGGAGAAATCCCTCCCCGATCGGATCACCTCTTCCCTGAAAGGCGCCGGAATCCCGGTGAACTGGTTCACGGAGAGCAGTGCAGCAAAGCAGTCCTTCGACCTTCACGAGCCAACGGTCAAGATCGGCACCATCCACAGCGCCAAGGGGTTGGACTTTGAAGTTGTGTACCTGATTGATGCAACGGGCAATCCGGTTGTGCAGCCACCCAAGAGCGTCCCAGTAGATGATGCGGCCAGGAAATACAGAAACCTTCTATATGTGGGGTGCACAAGAGCAAGGGAAAAACTTGTGATCTTATCTCATCAAGGATCAGGGAATATCTGATGCGAGCGACCCATGTCTCGAGTGGCCTCTTTCGTGGCATGAAACTGCCCAACTCCCTTCGTGCCTACCAGAGAGAGGGTGTCAGGTTTTTTGTACAGAATCAGTCGGGGCTCCTGGCTGATGAAATGGGACTAGGGAAGACGGTTCAAACAATTCTTGCGATCCGGCTTCTGATGCAAGGTAACCTCTGTCAACGCGTACTAATAGTGTGTCCTCGCTCGTTGTGTAAAAACTGGCAGCACGAATTCCATTTATGGGCGCCGAACCTATTAGTGCGCATTGTTGCGGGGAATAGAGACAACCGTGAAGCATTTTATTACCTGCCAATACCGGTCCTAATAGCCACATACGACCAAATCAGGTTAGACACAGACATTATGGATCGGGATATAAATTTTGATATCGTGGTCCTCGATGAAGCTCAGCGGATTAAGAATCAAACATCCAGTACCAGTATTGCCTGCCGAGGTCTTCCAAGAACGCGTTCATGGGCACTCACGGGCACGCCCGTAGAAAATCGGCCGGATGATCTCCTGTCGTTATTTTCCTTTGTCAGACGAAAACTGCTCTTCCCTGGTATCGCAATGGGTGATTTACATGCACGGATAAAACCATACTTCCTTCGGCGGACGAAGAAGGATGTCCTTCCTGAGCTCCCGCCAATAATAATTCAGGATCTAAACCTGGAATTACGCGGCAATCAACGCGTGGCCTACGATGACCTTTGGCTGTCGCGGGCAGAGTTGATCAGAAAACGGGAAAGATATGCCTCGCAAGGCCACCTTCTCTCTCTCATTACCAAACTGAAAAAGATTTGCAACGTCGAGCCTGATTCCGGTGAATCGGTGAAGCTCGAAGCGCTCAAAGTTATTTTGGAGAACCTTTCGCAGCCAACTGACAAAGCGTTGATATTTTCGCAATACGTCCAAACTCTCAAGTGGTTGTCCGGACAACTGAATGGGATACCGTATAAGATTTTTCACGGTGGGATGCACGAACAGGACAGAGAGGATACAATCCGTTGGTTTCGCGAGAGCCCAGACTCATGTGTGCTTTTGATGTCGATTAAGGCTGGGGGTGTTGGGTTGAATCTTCAGGAAGCGTCTTTGGTCATAATGTTCGACCGATGGTGGAATCCCGCCGTAGAAGACCAGGCTATCCAGCGCGCGCACCGGTTTGGCCGCTCTCGGCCGCTCCATGTAGTACGTTTCCTTGTAGACGACACAATTGAAGAACGGATTGATTCGCTCCTGAAGGAAAAGAAGAATTTATTCAAGGAATATGTTGAAGGTGCCGATAATGCTGAAGTGCCTGCGCTTTCAAGGTCAGACCTTTGGAAAATATTGGGGTTGGCTCCTCGTCAACCTGATCAATCGTATAAAACTGAAACACCCGGGAGAATATAGCCAGTTGGGGCAAATCATCCTTTCGCAGGAGGCGGAGGATATCCGAGTGTCCCTAATGTAGTATATTTATGTGTGAATCTCTAGACTTAGGCTGAATAAGCCAGAAAGGAATACCAATGACAAAGGAACCTCGTGGAAAAACGACAGAATCACCAAAAGTCACGACCTATCAAGAACTCCCCATTGAGGACCTGAAGATTGAACGATTCCAAGTGCGTAAGGAAAATGTTGGAGAAGGCCTAGAGGCATTGGCAGAAAGCATAGAAAAGTATGGTCTTCTACAGCCGATTGTTGTCTGTAAGTCAGAGAAACCACCAGGAAAGTGGGAGATTGTCTGCGGGCAACGTCGCTATTTGGCACACGTTAAGATTCTCAAATTCAAGAAGATCATGGCTGGAATCATTAATCATCCGATATCGTATGAAGAAGGCTTGGCTCTCTCGGCGAGCGAGAACATTGTACGTTTGGATATGACACGCAAAGATCTCATCGACCTCTGCGCCGACCTGTTTAAAAAGTACGGAACGATTAAGGATGTCGTTGAGGAAACTAAACTCCCCTTTCCTATAGTACGAAAATACATCAGGTATGACGGTCTACCGAGTGATCTGCAGGCGATGGTCAATAAAAAGGACATTAACCTCGAGCTTGCGATGAAGGTTCAGGACGCGGCAAGTGCCTCGGGGAGGTATAACGGGAAAGAAGCAAAAGAATTGATCGCTCTTCTGAATACTGTCGATGATCCCATCCGTAAAAAAATAATCGAACTTAGAAAGAAAAATCCCACCGTACCGCTTGATAAAATCGCAAAGAAAGCAGAAGAACCCGAAAAATCACTGAAGGTGAAACTCCTTCTCACGGAAACGTTAGCAAACCCATTGCGTAAATATGTGGAGGATGAAGGTACGGATGTGAACACAGCAGTGGAAGGTTTCATCGAGTCTTCCCTGCAACAGAGTGGATACATGAGCGAAAAAGAGTAGAGTCCATCAATGCTTCCGGGGCTTACAGAAAAGGAAATTAACGGTTTGCGTTTCTCTGTTGGCCAAACGACTCGCGCCCGACGTCCTTTTTCACCGGTTGAGGTTAGCGAGCTCTGCGCGAAATCTATAGGCAACGGAGCAAACCCGAAAAAGATTGCAACGGCGCTCCAAATTTCGGAGGGTATGCTTAGTAAATTCCTTCCGCTAAAGGACCTAGCTCTTGAGATTCGCCACCTAGTGTCTTGGGGGTATTCCGGGGATGGGGCGATTGGATTCTCTGTAGCTGCACTATTGACTCGTTTGCCAGCTGTTGAACAGGAAATTGCATCCAGTGCCATTCTGAAGAATAGAATTACGAAAACCGAGATGATGTCTGTAATCCAGCTACTAGAGCGTTCTAAAGAGCCGCTCGAAGCATGTGTGAACCGCGTGATACTTCGACGTCCTATCGTTCGCGTCCAGCAGATTGTGCTAGGGGCGGTGACCTCCATCGATTCAAAGACGAAACTTCGATCTCTTTCACAACTGGAAAGAGACGAACTTCTTCAGCAGATTATTTGTCGCCAATATCCAGACGCGAAAGATTTTACTGCCAAGTTAGGGGCTGACAGGTTTGCGATAATTGGTGGCAAGAGCATTGCCCAGACTGTAGCGATGGATGCGCGATTAGAACAGAATATAAATAATTTTCTGGAGGAAAAGTTATCGTGAATCTTCATCGCAGGGGAAAGGTTATTGTGCAATGAAGAGATGCCCTATAGATGTCATTGGATCGGGGGCTGTTTTACTAGGCCCCGATGTCACGTGCGATGGATTTCACGCTGATAGAAAAATCAGAGTGCAGACCCACGTCCACTCTGATCATATGGAAGACTTCACCACCAGTTTGCGTGGCGAAGTAGTGATGACCAAAGCGACTAGACGGTTACTTGAATTGGATCATCCAGCACTTCCTGCACGGAGTAATGTGCGAGCATTGAACTATGGTGAAGTGTGGAGCCATGAAGGGAATCGTATCGAATTAACTTCCAGTGGCCACTTGCTTGGGGCTGCGCAGGTTAAAGTTACGCTCAAGGATGGGAGGTCAATTGGTTATTCTAGCGATTTCTATTGGCCCCTAGATCAGGTCATGAAGGTTGATGCTCTTGTTGTTGATGCTACATATGGAAATCCTAGCGAGTGTTGCAAGTGTACGCAGGAGAAAGCGCAAGAAGCATTGGCTGACTTGGTGCAAAAAAAGCTTCGATATGGTCCAGTTCATATCATGGCTAACACAGGGCCTGCAGAACGCGCACTTTCCGTGCTCAGGATGTCGGATGTTACCGGTAAGGTACCGATAATCGGAAACAAACGAATGTGCTGGTATTCAGGAGTTTACCGTGAGTTCAAACACCCGATGCCAGATATCATCAGCGATGAAAGTAAAGATGCGCTGCATGTAATGCGCAAAGGCCAGTACATTAGACTTTGGACTCTACACGGCAGACTTCCCAATGATGGGTTGTATGAGGGGATTGTCATCGAGTTGACTAAGTATCGAACAACTAAGGAACCAGTAGAAGTGGTGGCAGAAGATTTATATAGAATTGGCTTTTCAAATCATGCAGACTTTCAAGGTACCCTAGAATATGTAGCGGCAACAGGTGCAAAAATCGTCGTAACTGACAACCTTAGAAATAACAAGAATGGGCGTGCAGAAAAGTTGGCAAAAACGCTTAGGGTACAATTAAAGGTTCGTTCATGTGTTTCGAGCAATACAGAATCTCTGGCCTGGGGTAAATAAACAGCTTAGTGATTTGAAATACTTCTTTTCTAAAAGGAGTTCTTGAGAATATTGTTGAATTTTACCCATTGAGTAACATATAAGAAAATAATTCGCTTTTTTTACTGTGTTATCGTGTTCAGGTGGCCTATTGAATCTCTTATTATAGAAACGCATTTTTTATCAGTAAAATGAGGTGACCATGATAATCTTACGCTAGAGTGAATTTCCGAAGAAGTGAGTCCCATCGCAAGCAATACATGGCTTGGGAGATTATTATTAGTATTGCATGCGCTTCCCAATGATATGCAAAATATATTTTTTGTCGTTGTTATAAGTGCTTCGGAATTTAAGCCTTGTATTGTTATATTTATTGCGTTTTTTAATGAATATTTTTTATCTCCATTGATTTTAATTGATAACTTGCTTGCCATATCAACTATATTATTGTAAATTGTGTAATCGTTATCACTGTAAAGATTTTTACATATATTACATGCTTCTCCTAGTCCAACAATTAGTGGTGTTGATAAAGTTCCTGGCCTAATTCCTCTTTCTTGTCCTCCTCCGTACATTAATGGCGAGATTGGAATTGATCCTATTCTTCGTCGCCGTCGGATGAGAGCACCGATTCCCTTCGGCCCATGAATTTTGTGACCGCTTACGCTGATGAGGTCAATTCGCTGGTTTTTTAGGGGGGATATATGTTTTGCAAATCCTTGTGCGGCATCAGTGTGAAAGTAAACCGTATGGTCTGCCAGTCTGTCGCAGATTTCTTCTATAGGTTGAATTATTCCGGTTTCGTTATTCACATGCATGATGGATACGACGAGCGTGTCTGGGCGAACCTTGGCCGCGATCTCGTTTGCCTTCACCCGCCCAGACCTGTCCATTGAGGCATATTCGATTTCGTAGCCCTGAGAGCGGAGGTGTGCCAGAGGTTCAAGCACGGACTTGTGCTCGATGGGAGAGGAGATGATGTGCTTTTTCCCTGCGTTCGAGGGGTGACGGGCCAATCCAAGCAAGGCAAGGTTGTTCGATTCAGTGGCCCCTGAGGTGAAAATAACTTCGGATGGTTTACAGTCAACGACGTCGGCTACCTGTTTTCGAGCATATTCGACTGCTTCCTTGGCTCGCTGTCCATAGATGTGACGGCTTGTGGGATTTCCAAAATCATCTGCCCAATACGGTTCCATAGCTTTCCGAACTTCCGGCAGGACAGGAGTTGTTGCATTGTAATCGAGGTAGAGCGGCACAGTGGCCTCCCGAAGCGTTTTCACTCGAATGTCATAAGATCGGTTTTGTATGGCAAATATCTTGACAAACTCCCATATTGTTTGTCAAGATCCATCTGTATTAATGATCCAATAGTGGGGTAAGCCGATGACTAATTTGGTTTTCGAGTATGTTTTTCCGGCTATCCGTGGGACACAGGCGGGGCGAGAGTACTACGTGTCAATGTGCCCCACACGCCTCATTCCGAAAATATTCCTCTTCAATGAAGAGGAAGTGAGCCCGGAAGTCCGCGCCCAGCGAACCATCAACCGTGCTCGCGTGCCGGTGATCGCTCGTTATATTCTCGAGAACCCTCACACCTATGTGTTCTCTGCTCTTACGGCCTCCATCGACGGAGAGGTGAGATTCGAACCTATTTCTTCTGAGAATAGCACCGAAGACCTCGGGCGGCTTCGCGTTCCGATGACAGCACGCATATTGATCAACGATGGCCAGCACCGCCGTGCGGCAATCGAGGAGGCGTTGAAGGAGAACCCGACGTTAGGAGACGAAACGATCTCGATCGTCTTTTTCAAGGACCAGGGGTTGTCCCACGCACAACAGATGTTTGCGGACCTCAATCGCCATGCTGTGCGTGCGACGCATTCTATGGGAGTGCTTTATGATCATCGTGATGAGCAGGCCCAACTTGCACGCGCTGTAGTGCGGAAGGTCGACATGTTTCAACGTCTCACCGAGTTTGAGAGGAGTTCGCTCTCACCACGTTCGGGGAAACTTTTTACCCTTAGCAGTATCCACGGAGCAACACGCCATCTCCTAGAAGGAATGGAAGGGGATCCTACTTGGGATGCGAAAGTGAAGATTGCGTCCGATTATTGGATCGCTGTCTGCAACCATATGATTGATTGGAAGCATGTATCCGAGAAGCGGGTGAATGCAGGTGAGATCAGACAGGATTCGATTAGTTGCCATTCAGTTGCCTTAGCAGCACTTGGACGGGCCGGACGGGCTCTATTAGAGGCATATCCGAAGGATTGGGAAAAGAAGCTAAAGAAATTGGAAACGATCGACTGGAATCGTCGAAACCAGTCGGTATGGGACGGCCGAGCTTTGATAGGAGGTCAAGTATCAAAGGCCCGGACTGCCGTTGCTCTGACCACGTCCTACATCAAGAAGCATCTGGGACTGCCGCTTACCGCCGAAGAGCATCGGCTTGAAGAAACTATTGGCGACAGGAAGTGAGTGAGATATGAGCAAAGAATCTCCGAAGAAACACCCCTCTGCGTTCGACGAGTTCGGTTTTAAGAGTACAGTCGACTCTCTCCTACAGGAGATCCGGCTTCTTTATACCCTTGACGGGATTCCATGGGTAATTGGATACAGCGGCGGGAAAGACTCCACCGCTATCGTTCAGTTGGTGTGGATGGCCCTTCAGGGGCTGCCACCAGAACAACGTCGGAAAAAAGTATTCGTAATCTCGACAGACACATGGGTTGAGTCACCGATCGTCTCAGGGTGGGTGAGGCAATCGTTAGTCAGGTTGCGGCAAGCAGCATTACAGCAGAAGCTTCCGCTTGAGCCGCACCTGCTAGAACCTATATTGAAGGATTCGTTCTGGGTCAACCTGATCGGGAAGGGGTACCCTGCACCGCGGAACCAGTTCCGTTGGTGTACGGAGCGCCTGAAGATTCGTCCGGCGAACGAGTTTATAAAGAGAGTGGTGCAGGAAAGCGGAGAGGCGATATTAGTTCTGGGAACCCGTAAAGCGGAGAGCGCGAAGCGTCATGGAACGATGAACAAGCACGGAGCAAATCGAGTACGTGAGCGGCTAACACCAAATTCGAACTTGCCGAACTCCCTCATATTTACTCCGATCGAGGATTGGTCAAATGACGATGTTTGGGTTTTCCTGATGCAGCTTTCAAACCAATGGGGCCATTCACACAATGATCTCTTGACGATGTATCGAGGAGCCACAGCTGATGGGGAGTGTCCACTTGTTGTGGACACTTCAACCCCGAGTTGCGGCAGCAGTCGTTTCGGATGTTGGATTTGCACCTTGGTTGACCGTGACCGTTCGATGGAGGCGATGATACAAAACGATGAGGAAAAGGAGTGGATGCTGCCACTTCTGAATATCCGAAACATGATGGATCCGCGTGTGGCAGACGGAAAGGAGGATGACCGCCATCGTAGGGAATGGCGCAGGATGAGTGGAGCCGTCAATGTGATGGACCGGGTAATCGACGGCGTAAGATACGTTGATACGGTGCCTGGGCCCTATACAAAGAAGTGGCGAGAAACCTGGTTGACGATGCTTCTCGAAGCGCAGCAAGAGATCCGAAAATTTGGACCACCCGCAGTACGCGACATCGAATTAATTCGAGATGAGGAGCTCCACGAAATACGCCGGATTTGGGTGAATGATAAATGTGAGTTTGACGACTCACTCCCGAGAATTTATGAAAAAGTTACCGGTACACCGTTTAAGGCTCAAAGAGACGATGGAGTCACATTAGGCGGGATGGAGTGGAATCTTCTCGAGAAGAGTTGCAACGGGAACGAGATGCGTTTCGAGTTGATCACCCGTTTATTGAGCGTTGAACGTGAATACAGTGGGATGGGAAGTCGTCGTGGGCTTTATGATGCATTAAAGAAATGTTTAGACATTGCGGGATTTGAATCGAAGGATGAAGCCATTGAAGAGGCAACGGAACGTCGTGGATTGCGTGAGGGGAAACTTCGACCTGGTAGGAATGCGATGGTGACCGCAAAATGATATTCCAGCGGATCGAACTTTATAATGTCGGGCCATATCTGGGTCTTCACGCAATTGATCTTGAACCTTTATCAAATGGGAAAGACCAGCCCATAATCCTTGTGGGGGGGCTGAATGGTCTGGGAAAGACTACGCTTCTGGATGCATTCAGGCTAGTTCTGTATGGATCTCGAGCGCAGTGCTCATCTCGTGGAAGCTTGCCTTACAAAGAATACCTTTCACAAATGATCAACCGCTATGCGGTTGGAGAGAAGAGCGCTTCAATTAGGCTGCTTTTTTACTACAGCTCCCAAGGTGAATCCCATAAATACAGTGTGCTTCGCAGCTGGCGGGAATCAGCTGGAGGGATAAAGGAATCGCTCTACGTCAAGAAAGATAATATCGAGGACAATAGGTTGACCGCCAACTGGGATGAACAGGTAGAGGCAATCATCCCGTTAGGAATTTCCAACCTGTTCCTTTTCGACGGCGAGCAAGTGGCTGAGTTGGCTAACCTGGATATTCCGAAGGCAGAAGTAAGATCAGCAATCCGCAGCCTTCTTGGTTTAGAGCTTCTCGATCTCCTCCAGAAAGACCTAGACGTGCTTGTCACGCGAGAACGTAAAGAGGTGGCGGATGAGAGGACACGAGCAAAAATCTCTGAAGTTGAACGCCATTTAGAGGAGGAGGAAAGGTTAAAACAGGAAACAATATCAAGGATAGAAAAACTTGAAGCAGAGTTAGTGCAAGCAAGAAAAGACGAACAAACAGTTCATGAACGCTTCATCACAGAGGGGGGAGAGGCCGCTCTTACATCTGAGGAGATTGAGAAAAGGAAGAGGGCAGCCGAAGTAAAAATTGAGGCGTTAGAGGGCTTAATGCGTGACTTAGCGGCAGGTGTTGCGCCCCTTGCATTGGTCGGGGGGTTGATGACTCAAGCCAAAATCCAGGCTGAGACGGAAGTGCAGAGTAAGGTCATTGCCCCATTCAGGGATAAACTTTCAATTAGAGACAGGGCACTTATCGAGGAGCTTAAACGATATAAAGTCCCCGCAAAAACTCTTGCCAAGTGCCAGGAGTTTATCAACGAGCAGAATACACATTATTTTGAATCGGGACCTTTGACAGATATGTGGCTTGGGGCTGATGAGCGAGCATTGGCTCAGATACGGGAAGTTACAGAAAATCGCCTTCCACATTTTTTCGAATTGTTACGTGAGCGAGCTGCAGAGATGATGGCCGCAAAGGAAGAGGTTGACAGAGCGGACGGACGGTTGGGAGTGGCTGCTTCAAAGGAGGCACTTAAACACCTTCAAGATGTATTAAGCGAGGCTAGGGGGAAGGTACTGGCTCTTGGTAGATTAATGGAAGAGGCCAATGCGAAGCTTGGACAGCACGAGAGATCGATCCTGAAACTACAATCCGAACTATCGTCGTTGTTTGCTGTTAATAGTGATCTTTTCTCAAGAGAATCATTGCGTCTTCGAATAATACGGGAGATTCCCGAGGTGAAAGAGACACTTATAAAATATCAACGTCAACTTTGTATCCAACGCATTGCAAGGCTGGAGGAACTAGTAACCAATCATTTCCGGAATCTCTTGAGAAAAGACGAATTTGTAGATTCAGTACGGATTGATCCAGAATCCTATGCGCTGACGGTGCTGGACATTGAAGGCCAAGGAATGCCCAAGAGGAGTCTCTCTGCAGGGGAAAAACAACTCCTGGCGGTGTCGTTGTTGTGGGGGCTCGCCGAAGCAAGTGGGCGAAAACTCCCGTGCATAGTCGACACACCACTTGGTAGGCTTGATTCGACTCATCGTGCGAATCTATTAGACCGCTATTTCCCGAATGCAAGTCATCAGATGATCATTCTCTCAACCGATACAGAATTTGATGAAAAGAATGTGGAGAGAATGCGTAAAACAGGATCCGTTGCACGTGAGTATCATCTAATTTTTGACAAGAAAAATAGAACTTCGAAAATCAGTTCCGGTTATTTCTACTAGGAGATACGAATGGAATCCCCAATCCGAAGCATTGTCCTTTCGCAAGTAGCCAAAGACCAGCTATCGCGTCTTAAGCGGTTTACGAAGATTCAGAACTGGAACACTCTCTGCCGATGGGGGCTCTGTTTATCGTTGGCGGAAGGGACACCCCCATCACCAATTCAGAATCCTGCAGATAGCAACGTTGAAATGACATGGAAAATATTTGGTGGGGAATACACTGATGTCTATCTCGCTGTGTTGAAACAACGAATGAGAAACGACGGTTTCCCGATTGATAATGAAACAATTCAGCAGCAATTCCGCCTTCATGTTCATCGAGGGCTTGGCTATCTGTCGGCGATGAAACTCTCTTCAGTCCAAGATCTATTATTGGTTGCATCGAAAAATAAGAGACAAGGACAATAATTTTCAGATTGCAGCTTAGCCTTTCTTTTGCGATTTAAAAAATAACCAAAATTTTCCCTTTATTGGAATTAGCCTCGCCGCTCACCAGAACTGACCCCCGAACTTCGACACCTTGCACCCCGGTTCGACAGTGATGGGCATATTCACCTCAATGGACGCAGAACTACTCCTTCCGCAAGAACACGGTGCGCGAGTTTTACTCGCTCAAGTACAAAACGTCGGCATATGTTAATATGTGCCGACGATATGCTCTATATCTTGAGGTTGCCAATGGGCGCGTCGAAAACTGCAAACGCTCTGAAGATCGCTAGTAAGATCGGTATCCTACG
>Ga0172370_10009414_pt1 | contig 11423 bp, 10 predicted proteins | sample LakKiv5m_FD_114538 | JGI IMG/M metagenome (GOLD analysis project Ga0172370, IMG submission 114538) | Freshwater microbial communities from Kabuno Bay, South-Kivu, Congo - kab_022012_11.5m | ecosystem: Environmental > Aquatic > Freshwater > Lake | place: Democratic Republic of the Congo...
CAGCTTAACAATGATTTGCTCTGTAGTATAATTTACTTTTCCCATCTCTTGTACCTTCCTTTAGAGTCATTTTATCATTTTTTCTAACTCTAAATTTATGTACATTATACGGGGTCAGGCCATCGGTAGCATCATCTGTGGAATCAAAATAAACCAGTTTGCATACGTTGTATCTTCTTGTTAATCCACTGCCCTGCTTATTTTTATGCTCATAAAGACGGCGTTCAAGATTGTTGGTAACGCCGGTATAAAGCACTTTATTTTGTTTGCTTGCAAGGATATATACATAATACATATCAATAGTCCCGAATTGCTTTTAATATATATCTAATCATGCTTATAATAACATTTTGCATGATGATATGAAAGTGATGTTTAATAAAGCGGGCGTTGCTCGAACGCAAAGGGCTGCTTTTTTATTTGTTGAAAAATCAATAAACTTGAAGGTATAATAAAATATAAACCTTTTGTATGCACCCAAGGAAAATAAACCCAGATTCCACCCCGAAAGAGGAAGAAGAATGGCTGAAGGACAGGGACGCGCCACCATGCAAATAAAAAACAGAAGACTCTCCGTATTGTTTTTTTCCCTTTTTTCCGCATGGATGCTTTCCTTTGTGTTTGAGGGGCAGATCCTTTTCGCGCTGACCGGCGAAAACGGCGTTGACCCGGCCGTTATGGTGTTTGGCGGGATCGCCGCGCTGATGGCCGGGGCCTTAGCGTGCGGCTTTTGGATACGGACAATGAGGGCGGCCAAACGGCTGTTTTTATTCTCTTTTCTTTTTTTTATTGCCGTCTCCGCTTCGTTTTTGTTTCCGCCTTCCGTGTTTTGGAATATCGGCATTATCGCCGGTTCTTTTTTGGCCGGGAGCTGCGTGGCGGCGTGGGGGTTCTTCCTGAAAAGCGCCGCGCCCAAAGCTGAACGAATCAAAACCATTGCCGATATGCTGATATTCTCCAATGTGCTGATGATTGTTCTGAACATGATCGCCCTGCGCGTATCGCCCCGCCTGGGGCTGCTGGTCGCCATGGCTTTGCTGCTGGCCGCGTTTGTATTCGCCCTGCGCCTGCCGGCCGGAGGGGAAGATGTTTTGCCCGCGCCCGCAGGGGCAAAAGGGAAACCGGCGGGAATATGGGGGATGCTCGCTTTTTTGTGCCTGTTTATTGTGGTGATCACCATCAATTCCGGGCTAATGTACCAGGTGGTGAACCCGGGGTTTGCGCACATTGAATGGCTGGCGAGCTGGTACTGGGCGATTCCCTATATAGCCGCCCTGCTGGTGATGCGCAATCTGCCCCGGAAGATCAACCGGACGTATCTGCTGTATGTGGCCATCGCCATGATCGGCTTTTCTTTTATTTCCTACCGTCCTGCCCCGGACGGCGGGCGGGTATATTGCCGTGGATACCCTGATGATGGCGGCCTTCGGTATATACGACCTTTTCTGGTGGAGCATTCTGGGCGAGATGCTGGACTTCCATAAAAACCCGGCGAAGATCATGGGAATAGGGCTTTCCGCCAATGTGCTGGGCGTGCTGCTGGGCGGACTGCTGGGCAGCGCCATGGTTTTGGATGAAACGCCCGCCCTTCAGCCGACGCTGCTGGCACTGGCCGTGGTCTGCGTGACGCTGGCGCTGCTGCCGCCGCTGAGCAGGCGGCTTTCCACCCTGCTGAAGGACCACGCCTATCTGGCACTGCCGGCACAAATGCCGCCGGAAGGCGGGAGTGGACTCATCGAAAGGCTGGAAGGGCTTTTGGACCTTTCCGAACGGGAGAGGCAGGTGACCGCCCTGCTGCTGGAGAAGAAAACCTATGCGGAGATAGCAAGCGCGCTGTTTATAAGCCAGAACACGGTAAAATATTATGTGAAAAACATCTATTCCAAGCTGAACGTAAGCAGCAGGGCCGAGATGATAAGCCGGATACTGGGAAACGAAACGGTTTCTTATATTGAATAAATGAGAGAGAACAATCCGAAGCCCCCGCCGAAAAAGGCGGGGGTTTTTTTGCGCTGCCTTAAGCAAACTACCCGGTTCGGGTGGGGGGCTTTCGGATAAAAACCCGGTATACTGGTCACATAGAATTTACCAGCCAAGGCGCAAAAAGGCACCGGCTGCCTGTAGGAGGAATGCGGAAATGGAAAAAGGATTTGCGGGAGAAGTTACCGCTGCCCGCGCTGCAACAGCGGCGCGGCGGCAGGAAACCCATATATTTTAAAAATAAAGAAAGGAATTTGAAAATATGAAAAAAATACTTATCATTATGCTGGCGGCGCTTATATGCGCGGGACTGGCCGGGTGCGGGATACGCCAAGCGGCTTCGGTGGTGGCCGACATGGCGGAGGGTGAAATCATAGAGGATGTGGGCGGAGGGGAGGCCGGAACGCTAGGGGAAGGCATCGCCGGAACGTGGAACCTTTACGCCGGATACGATCAAAGCGGCGAGCTGGTTTATGTCAATCCTGAATCTGCGGAATTTACATTTCAGTTTGATTCGAGCAATGGGTTTACAGGCTTTTATCGCCAAGGAGACGGTTATGTAGACTCTACTTTTGCAGGCGTTTATGATTGCGAAGACAGCAAGGCCGTAGAGAAGGACCCGTATAAATGGTATTACTATGCGACCATTGACAAAGACAGCATCGTTGATTCGGGAGAGTCATCTCTTCTGGGCCGTTTGGGCGGAGAGACGGGCGTTCATCTGATTTTTGAATTTAGGGAATTAGACGGCGAAGAATTGCTTTTTGAAGAAATGCAAAGCCTGTACTTTATAAGAACCGGACAAAGCTATGGGGAGAATGCAGCGATTGGCGATGCAGATTACGCAGAGAATAACGATAGTACAGATGCCCAAGGGCTGGAGATAAGTTCCGGGTGGCCGAGCGACAAACTGCCCGCAAACGTGCCGCCGATCACCGGCGCAACGGTAGTGCTGGTTATGGATATGGACGGAGGCGTCGTAATCAGTCTGGCAAACCTTGACCCGGCGGTTGCGGAAAATTATGCAAACAGTTTAAAGCAAGCAGGGTGGAATCCGGTTTACGAACTGACCGAAGGCCAGGACAATACAATTATTTTTGAGCAAGGGGATGCAAGCCTTACATTTGGATGGTATGGAGAGGATAATACGGGATCTATCATTTACAGTTTAACATGACGGTATCCTTAAATTTGCATCAGGAACCGGAAGCAATGGACACGATGCGGAGAATATTTTATTATGGGGCAGCGGGCGCGAAAAAAATGTTAAAAAAAGGCTGGAAAACTTATCCATAATATTGTATAATTTAACTCGGATTGATATATTTACTGAAAACCTTTCTGCACCGCTTTAATTGTGCGGTATAGGAACCGAATTTCACTATATTATAATCGGGAGGAAACAATGAAAAAACTGGTGTTTATTGCTTTTGCACTAATTTTAACGGTTGCGCTTTGTGCCTGCGGATCTAACGCGGAATGGAAATACGAGGAATCGACCCATACGCTTTACGTGAACAGTGATTCCGCCATGGTACCGTATGCGCCCAACAATGACGATGCGGAGATGGCGACGGCGACCGGCGCGCCGTGGGCGGAATACCTGCCCGAAATCGAAAGCATTGTTGTCGGCGATTCCGTCACAAGAATCAGCGACTATGCGTTTGCATACTGCAGTTCGCTGAAAAACGTTACCGTAGGGGAAAAAGTTTCCTCTTTGGGCTTGCGCTGTTTCTACAGGTGCGGCGACTGGGGACATAATGCCGAGGTTGCGGTGACGTTCAACTGCGCCACGGTGCCTGCCTTTGGCGAGGATGTGTTCGGATATACGTGGGATAATCCCAATGTGACCTTATATGTTCCCGCCGACCTGCTGCAAAAATGGGGCGACGCGAATCTGGGCCGCGACATGAAGTTTGCAGCTATAAGCGGATAAAGAGAAGAGAAACGGTAAAAAAAGAAAAGCGGCCAAACGGCCGCTTTTTAATTTTTATACTGTTTTTTATTTAACCGTTTGCCTGCAGAATCTTTAATAAGTTTTGGTCCAGTTTATCCGTCCCGATCTGGCCCATGCTGCGGAGCCGGAAGTTCATGGCGGCGACCTCTATGATGATGGCGAGGTTCCGGCCGGGGCGGACGGGTACGATGATCTGCGGGATCTTGACGCCGAGCAGGGTGATATGGTTGTCATTCGTGCCCAGGCGGTCTACGTTCGCGATGTTGCCGGGCTCAAGGTGGATGGATATGTTGATATCCTTTTCCTGCATGACCGCGCCCATGCCGTACAGCACGGAAACGTCTATGATCCCCAGGCCGCGGATCTCCATCATGTGGCGGATGATATCCGGGCTGCGGCCAATCAGCGTTTCATCCGACAGTTTGTGGATCTCCACCACATCGTCCGCGACGAAACGGTGCCCGCGCTTGACCAGTTCCAGCGCGGTTTCAGACTTGCCGACCCCGCTTTCGCCCGTGATGAAGATGCCTACGCCGTATATGTCCATCAGGCCGCCGTGGCGGGAGATGGAGGGCGAGAGGATTTCGTCCAGATACTGGGTGATCTTATGGCTCAGCTTGGTGGTGGTGAGCCCGGACATGAGGACGGGAACGTTGTTTTCCCGCGCGCAGTCCAGAAATTCGTCCGGCGGCGTCAGGTTCCTGCCGATGAGCACGCAGGGGATGGGATAGGAAAAAAACTGCTCCAGGATGTTCCTGCGCACTTCGGGGGAGAGGGTCTGCAGGTAGGTCATTTCCACCATGCCAAACAGCTGCACCCGGTTGACTGCAAAATATTCAAAAAACCCGCTCATCTGGAGGCCGGGACGGTTTAAATCGCTGGTATCGATCTCCATGGAATCCCGCGACCCCATATACAGGATATTCAGTTTTATTTTTTCCGCAAGGTCCTTTATTTTGATAATCCTTTTCATTTGTCCTCCCCGAAAATGAATTGATTGATCACGGCCGCGACGCCGTCCGATTCGTTTGACAGGGTGATGTGGTCCGCGATGCGGAGAACCTCTTCCCGCGCGTTGGCTACCGCAACGGCGAGGCCGGCAGCGCGGAGCATGGGGATATCGATTTCGCTGTCCCCCATTGCGATGACCTGCTCTTTTTTCAGGCCCAGCCTGCGCATAATGAAGGAGAGCGCTTTTCCCTTGGAAGCGGCGGCGTTTACGATTTCCAGATACCCTTTCTGGGAATATACCGCCTTGACATCCGAAAACAGGTTCTCCATTTCCGCGTGCATCCGGTCGATGCGCTCGGGAGAGTCTATGATGAGGACCTTGGAGGTTAGGATGTCTTCCCAGTCCATGATCCCGGGGTCTTCCCGACCGGTGAACCGGCAGCTTTTTTCGTATGCGTCCGTATAGGCGGTGCGGTTCACGTAATAGAAATCGCTGCCGCAGAATATTTGGAAGTAGGCGCTGTTTCGGGCTGCGTACCGCATGATTTTCTTCGCCGTTTCGGGCGGGACGGGCAGGGAATAGATTTCCTTTCCGTCCGGGCCGGTCACCACCGCGCCGCCCGCCGATATGGCGTAGTCCCGGCTGCCGATGGCATCCGCCGCGAAAAGCATGCCTTCGAATGTCCTGCCCGAGGCCAGCACGACGCGGACGCCCGCGCCGATCGCGCGCCTGATTGCTTGTATATTTGCCGCACTGATCTGCTTGTCTGCCGTGAGCAGGGTATCGTCCAGATCCAGCGCGATTAGCCTGTAGTCCGTTGTTTTCAAGTTTTTCATACCTTTTTATTATACATGAAAACCCTTTTATTTAAAAGCGTAATTTATTATAATAGAAAGGAGGAAGAAAGGGGACGGCATGCAGGAATTTACGCATTTACACGTACACAGCGAATACAGCCTTCTGGACGGGGCCGCCCGGCTGGAGGACATTGTCCGGCGCGCGGGCGAACTCGGGATGGGCAGCCTGGCGGTGACCGACCACGGCGTGCTGTACGGCGCGCTGGATTTTTATACCCTTGCGCGCAAACACGGCATCAAGCCCATCATTGGCTGTGAGATGTATGTAGCGAAAGACCGGCTCCAGAAGACGGCCGGCCAGAAGGAATACACCCACCTCCTCCTGCTCTGCAAGGATGCGGAAGGGTACAGGAACCTGATGAAACTGGTTTCCGCCGGTTTTACCGAGGGTTTTTATTATAAACCGAGGATAGACTACGGGATATTGGAGCAGTATAAAAAGGGGCTGGTATGCACGTCCGCCTGCCTCGCGGGGGAGATCCCCCGCGCGCTGCTTTCCGGGAACGCGCAGGGCGCCAGGGAGGCGGCTCTGCGGCTGAAGAGCATGTTCGGGGACGATTTTTACCTGGAGATCATGGACCACGGGATGAGCGAGCAAAAAACGGTGAACCCCATGCTGGTCCGACTGGCGAGGGAGCTTGCAATTCCGCTGGTGGCCACCAACGACGTGCACTATACCGTGCGCGAGGACAGCCTGGCTCAGGACGTGCTGACCTGCATTCAGACCGGCACCCGGCTTTCGGATGACAACAAGCTGACCTTTCCCACCCAGGAGTTTTACCTGAAATCCGCGGGCGAGATGGCCGCGCTTTTCGACTATGTGCCCGATGCGCTGGAAAACACCATGAAGATCGCGGACAAATGCAACCTGGAGATCGAGTTCGGGAAGCTTTATCTGCCCAAGTTCGACCCGCCCGGCGGCCTGGGCGATTTTGAATACCTGCTGCAGCTTGCGAAGGAGGGCATGAAAAAAAGGTATCCGAAGCCGACGGCCGAAATCGGGGATCGGTTTGACTACGAGATGGACATCATCCGCAGGATGGGGTTTGTGAACTATTTTCTGATCGTATGGGATTTCGTGCGGTTTGCCAAGGAAAACGGCATCATGGTAGGGCCCGGCAGGGGAAGCGCCGCCGGGAGCATTGTGGCTTATGCGCTGGGGATTACCAATATAGACCCTATACGGTATTCGCTTCTGTTCGAACGGTTCTTGAATCCGGAACGGGTAAGCATGCCCGATATTGACATTGATTTCTGCTACGAGCGCAGGGGTGAAGTGATCGACTACGTGACCCGGAAATACGGGCAGGACAGGGTGGCGCAGATCATCACCTTCGGCACGATGGGCGCGCGGCTGGTGATACGGGACGTGGCAAGGGTTTTGAACATCAGCGTGCAGGAAGCCGACCGGATCGCCAAGATGGTGCCCTTTGAACTGAAGATGACCATAGACAAGGCGCTGGCCGGGAACGCCCGCCTGCGCCAGGAATACGAGGCGAACGAGGACGCGAAAAAGATTATAGACATTGCGAAGAGGCTGGAGGGCATGCCGCGGCACGCCTCCACCCACGCGGCGGGGGTGGTGATCGCCATGGACGACATCACAAACTATGTGCCCCTGCAGACCAACACGAGGGAAGAGGGCGTGATGACCCAGTACACCATGAAAAAGCTGGAGAACATAGGCCTTCTCAAGATGGATTTTCTGGGCCTGCGGACGCTGACCGTGATACGGGACGCGGTGGAGATGGCAAAAACGGAGGAGGGCGCCCAAATCGATATCGACAGCATCGACCTTGCGGACCCGGACGTATACGCCATGATATCCGCCGGGGACACGGACGGCGTGTTCCAGCTGGAAAGCGCGGGGATGCGGAGGCTGATGCAGGACCTGCGGCCCCGAAATATAGAAGAGATGATGGTGGGGATTTCCCTTTTCCGCCCCGGCCCCATGGATTTTATACCCGAATATATCCGCTGCAAGAACGACCCGGGCAGCATCCGCTATGCCCACCCTGTGCTGAAGCCGATCCTGGAGGAGACCTACGGGTGCATGGTATACCAGGAACAGGTGATGCAGATGGTGCGGGATATCGCCGGCTATTCCATGGGACGGAGCGACCTGGTGCGCCGCGCTATGGGCAAGAAGCAGGCCGAAGAGCTGAAAAAGGAACGGAACGTTTTTTTAAACGGCGAGACGGCGGACGGGAAAGTGACGGTGGAGGGCGCGCTCAGGCGGGGCGTGGACAAAAAGACCGCGAGCGCGCTTTTTGACCAGATGATGGAGTTTGCGAACTATGCGTTCAATAAATCCCATGCCTGCGCCTACGCGTTTGTTGCCTACCAGACGGCGTACCTGAAGTACCACTTCAAGGTGGAATACTGGACGGCGCTTTTGAACAGCTATATCACCAGCAAGCCAAGGCTTTCCCAGTACATACAAAGCCTGAAGCAGGCAGGGATCGAGATCCTGCCGCCCGACGTAAACCGTTCCGGGATGCGGTTTTCGGTGGAGGGGGGGAAGATTCGGTTCGGCTTTTCCGCCATCGCCTTTGTGGGGGAGGCAATCGACAGTGTTGTTTCCGAACGGGAACGGGGGCACTACAAGGGGTTTGACGATTTTGTGGGCAGAAACGCCGCCGTACTGAACAAGAAGAGGCTGGAGAGCCTGATTCTTTCCGGATGCTTCGATGCTTTCGGGCATACGCGCGCCGCCCTGATGGCCGTGTACGAACGCGCGCTCGCGCGGGCGACGGAAACGGCCAAACGGCAGGCTGCGGGGCAGATATCCCTCTTTGACATCGCGGAGGAGGAATTTGACAGCAGCATAGACATACCCGACGCCCCTGAATTTACCGAAAGCCGCAAGATGGCTTTCGAGAAGGAAATGACGGGCTTATACATCAGCGGGCATCCGCTGAAAGAATATGCCGGCGCGTTTGCCGCAAGGCCGGACACGATTGCGGGGATCATGGAGTCGGCGCAGGACGAGATAACCGCCATAGACTACGACGGCAGGCAGGTGGAACTGCTGGGGATATTAAGCGACGTCCGGATCCGGGTGACCAAGGCAAAAGCGACCATGGCCAACGCCGCCATAGAGGATCTGACCGCGCGGATGGGCGTGATCGTTTTCCCCGCCACTTTTTCAAAATACGAGCGGTTTCTGCAAAATGACGCCGTTGTTCTGCTTTCCGGCCGGGTGACGGTAACGCCGGGGCAGGACCCGGAGATCATTGCCGAATCCGTAACGCCGTATTCAAGGGACGATGAAAAATATGCGGGGATGCAGCTGTATGTAAAAACGGGAAGCGCGCAGGTGGGGCAGCTGATGTCCGTTCTGGAAAAGTTCCCCGGAACCCATCCGACCATCCTGTATATCGAGGACCAGGAAATCACGCGCAAGGTTGGAGGCCGGTACTGCGCGGCCTATAACGACCGGCTGATCGCCGCCCTGCGGGAGAAGCTGGGAGACGCAAACGTGATAATAAAATAAAATTACAAAAATCATTGGATTTGAACGGAAATTGTGATAGAATGGGTGACGAAATAAGATAAAGACGGCTTTTTCAGCCGCCCTGTGCATCCGGCATTGCGGGATGCGGGTCTTTGCCGAAAGGCGATCTGATCTTGGGGGGCTTGCGTTATGTGGGTCGTGATCAGTATTAAGAAAGACAGGGCCGCAGCTCTGAAAGCGCAGGAGATCCTGCAGGGCGAAGGGCTGCTGGTGGAGATCCTGCCCGCCGAAAGAAAAAAAGGAGCGGGCGTCTGGGAGATCCTTGTTTTGGAATCCGAAGCGCTGGAAGCCAGGGAAATCCTGGCCGGGCGCGGCATGATATAATTTTGATTTTTGGGAGAACCGGATGAAAGAAAGAATTGGTATTTTAACAAGCGGCGGCGATACGCCCGGCATGAATGCAGCGATCCGCGCCGTTGTCATGGCGGCCGAGAACGCGGGGCTGACGGTGATGGGCATCACCAAGGGCTACGCCGGCCTGATAGAGGGACGGGTTTCCCGCGTGAAAGTGGAAGACGTGGAAGGGATTGAGCACAAAGGCGGCACAATCCTTAGGACCGCGCGCTGCGAGGAATTCAAGACGGCCGAAGGCCAGCAGAAAGCGCTGCATGTGATCCGCGCATTCGGCATATCCGGCATGGTGGTTATGGGCGGAGACGGAAGTTTCCAGGGCGCAAAAGTTTTGAGCCATCTGGGGGTCCCGACCATCGGGATACCCGGCACCATTGACAACGACCTTGCCTATACCGACTACACCATCGGGTTTGACACAGCGGTGAACAGCGTGATCAGCGAGATGGCCAAGATCCACGACACCATGGAATCGCACGAGCGGATCGGCATTATCGAAGTGATGGGAAACAAATGCGGCGACATCGCGCTTAGGGCCGGCATTGCGGGCGGCGCCGAGCATATTATAGTGCCCGAGGTGGATTTTGACGTGGACGCGATCTGCGAAAAGATCGTAGAGGCGCGCATCAAGGGGAAGATGACAAGTATTGTGCTGATCGCCGAGGGCGCGGGCAGGGGCGAGGCGCTTGCAAACTATATCCGCGCCAAAGCCAGCCTGGACGCGAAGGCGATTGTTTTGGGATATATACAAAGGGGCGGGAACCCATCCGCCTTCGACCGGATCCGCGCGAGCCGCATGGGCATCCGCGCCGTGGAGCTTTTATCCCAGGGCATCGGCAACCGCGTGATAGGAATCCGGGACGACAAGATCATTGACGAGGATATTGACGAGGCCCTATCCATGGAACTGAAGTTCGACATGGATCTGTACGAGGAGTTCAAGATCCTTTCCGAAAACGTATGAGCGATTGATGAACGGGGGGAGTACGGCCGTATTCCCCCTTTTTTGACGAAAGCCCCTTAGCGGCAAATGAAACGAAGGGTTGTGTTTTTATTTCAATGAATACATTTTCTGTTCCCGTTTGCCTGAAGATCGGAAACGGCATCCTGTACAGCGACCTGCTTGCGACCGGTGCAATCCGCAGGGAAGACCGCGTGATGATGATCTGCGACAAGGTCGTGGACAAGCTGTACGGCGAAAAGATGTTTGCATTCCTGTCCGAACAATGCACGGATGTAAAGCGGGAGTTCGTGAATGCGGGATCGCTCCGCGAAGCGCTTTTGATGGCCTATTACATCATTAACAAGGATTTCAACGTGGTAGTGGCCATGGGCGGCGGGAAGGTTTTGGACGTAGGAAAATACGCCGCCTCCATGAGCAAGCGCACCTTTGTGAGTGTGCCGACATCCATATCCCACGACGGGGTGGCGAGCCCCATCGCCGTGCTGAAGTTTGACGGGGGAAGCGTGCGCAGCCTGCAGTGCAAGATTCCGGAGTTCATCCTCATGGACCTGGACATCATCAAGGAGGCGCCGAGGCCGCTGATCACCTCCGGACTGGGGGACCTGGTCTCCAACATCACCGCGCTCAGGGACTGGAAAATGGCTGCCGACAAGGGATATGCGGTAATGGATGATTTTGCGTATATCATATCCGGCACGGCCGTGCGCGCTGTGCTGCAGTACAAGGGCTCCGCGCTGACCGACGACAAGTTTTTAACGCAGCTGGCCGAATCCATCGTGCTTTCCGGACTGGCCATGAACATTACGGGAAATTCGCATCCGTCTTCCGGGGCCGAACACCTGATC
>Ga0172370_10009415_pt1 | contig 11423 bp, 5 predicted proteins | sample LakKiv5m_FD_114538 | JGI IMG/M metagenome (GOLD analysis project Ga0172370, IMG submission 114538) | Freshwater microbial communities from Kabuno Bay, South-Kivu, Congo - kab_022012_11.5m | ecosystem: Environmental > Aquatic > Freshwater > Lake | place: Democratic Republic of the Congo...
AGATTATTGGTGATCATCAGCATGATGGCGGCAGCCTGCAGGCTCTTGTGCGGATAATCCTCAATGGGCCTTGATTTCATCTCGTAATCAGGCCTGTACCTGTACATATAGACCCTGCCATAAGATTCCAGTTCCTGATAAAACTCCGGGGCCAGGATGGCATGGAGCTCCACGGGAAAATAGCGCAACGCGTTCCTTACAGCCAGCTCCTTTTCCCTGGGATTGAGAATGTCTTTCCTTCGCGGGGCATGGTTAACCTCCGGATCATAGGGACGTGCATCGGGAAGGTCAACAGGAATTCCTTCCAGAATGGCATTTCTGAACTCTTCTTGGGTCATTGGGCCAATGTTATTCTTTCACAAACTTACGAATGGTTCTCCGATTGCCCGACCATGCGTCAAGAAAATAAATCCCGGGCTGCAGATTACCTACCTGAATGGTCTGCTCCATTCCTGGTGCATTTTGATTGAATAAAACATTGATCAGCAGCCTGCCTGCCACATCCCTCACAACAACTTCCCATCGGCCTGATTTTTCCAGGCGGATATTCAGAGTTTCTACGGCCGGATTAGGGTAAAGGCTGAGCAATCTGTCCGTTCCGATGATTTCCTCTGTTTCAGAACTCGAAATGATTTCGGGCCGTTTCAATTTCTTATCGGTATAAAGCCTGTATTCTCCAGGTTTGAGCGTAACCGGAGCCGAAACTGTCAAAACCTGCAGAGAATCTCCGCTCCAGTATTCATACCACCATCCGGTATGCTGAAAACTTCCTGCCCCGGTACTGCTGCGAACTCCGAAATTCCCCAGAATGGTAACCTTCATGTCAGGGTCATTCAGATGAATCCGCTTGATCGTATCCTGACTCCTGATCTGAAAGTCGGTCGAATTGAAAACAGGGTACGAGGCTTTCAGCTCAGCGAGGGCACCATACACCTGATATAATCTTTTACGGAGAGGATCAGACCAATAATCCCATCGGATCGGTTTTCGGCCTACCCGATCGTTCAGGTAATTGATCGAGTAATCATACCCCAGCTCTCCAAACATCCAGATCATTTTGGGTCCCGGAACCGGAATAAAGAAATTAGCCCCAAGTTCCATCCGGCCAAGCGCTATGCCAGGATCTTTAAGATAATAAGCCGGATTCTGGGTATTGCCATACCGAAGGCATTCGTACATCAGCCTCTCCTCATCATGACTCTCCATATATCCCACCAATCCCGGCAGCGTAAAGCCCCTGTTGATCCAGGATATCCCGGAGAAATCCCAGCTTCCGCCCGAATACCATCCGGAGGTTGCCTGACGGTAGCTGTAATTCAGATTACCCCATACCATCATGCCAAAATCAGTAAGTTCCTTTTCTTCCTGCACTGCGGTGAAATGTTCCAAAATAACATAGGCATCCGGATTCATTTCCCAGATCTTTCCGGCCATCCTCTTGAGAATGGCAATACGTGAAGCATCATAACTACCGCCGTCCCCGGTTGTATTTGTGAATCCCTTGGTAAAATCGAACCTGAAACCGTCCACATTATATTCCTTCAACCAGTAAGTATTCACACTGTCGACGAACCTCTGCGTGGCGATGCTCTGATGATTGAAATCATAACCCCAGCTGTAGGTACTGTTAGGTGAAACCGTGTTGTACCAGGGATTATCAGCAGCCGGACGGTTGTTGGAAGAGTCCCAGTAGAGCCTGACCAAAGGAGATTGGCCATACGAGTGGTTCAGTACCATATCCATGATCACCGCAATTCCCCTGGCATGCGCAGAGTCCACAAAAGCCCTGAATGTCTCTGCCGGACCATAGTATTTGTCAACCGCAAAATAAAAGGAAGGATTATATCCCCAGCTGTCATTTCCCTCGAACTCCGACACCGGCATCAGTTCAATGGCATTAATGCCGAGTCCCTTCAAATAACCGAGGGTGTCAATCAAAGCGCTGAATGAATGGGCTTCCAGGAAGTCACGAATGAGCAATTCGTATATCACCAGGCCCTTTTTATCGGGTGCCTTGAAATCAGGATGCTTCCACTCATAAGGCTGACGTCCGGTTTGCAAAACCGAAACTGCCTCCGTGGTTTTGCCGGAGGGATAAGGAATGAGTCCAGGATATGTTAATTGACTGATATACTGATCATTCCATGGATCCAAAATTTTATCGGCATAGGGATCGGCAATCTTCAATGTTCCATCTACCAGATACTGAAAGGCGTACTCCCGGCCCGGTTCCAGATTGTTGAGGGTGATCCAGTAACGCTGCCCGTCGGGCGTTTGATTCATTCGGAACAACGGGTCGATTTTCCATTCAGAAAAATCTCCGATTGCAAACACAAACTCCTTTTTGGGGGCATAAAGTACCAGGGTTGCCTGGGTATCCGAGGGGTAGTTTATTCCATCCCGCACCCCAGGAGGCAGATCTGCCACAGGATTATCACCTTTCACCAGGTAGCTGAATGAGTCGGTCACGGTTTTACCCTGGCCATAACCGGTAACCTGAACGGTATGAAATCCGGAGGAAGCCGCAGTGAGGGAATAGTTTAGCGCCAGCCCGGCGACTGAAAAGAGTCTGGTTTCATCCTGGAAAACGGCGATTGAATCCGCAGCGGTCGCCTGTGCTGAAACGCTGATCACACTTCCCGGCTCAGCCACAAGAAAATCCTTATCGGGCGAGGTAATGGTCAGATTGAGGCCGGCTTCATAAATGGTTGCGAAAATATCTGACCCGTCAGCCATTCGCCCGGTCTTGCTGCCATCGCTGTTTCGAAAGACAAAAGCCAGCTTCAGGATCTTTTCACTAGCCGGAACAGCGTAAAAACTGCGTACCGACGGTTTTATCTTCAGTTCCCACCGATTGTTCCCAAGAGAACGAAGCTTTGCCTTATCCGTGTTTTGTGACCATCCGGCTATCACATATTTCCAATCCGTTCCCGAGGTACTCTTATCGGTGATCACACCGGTATGAGCCCAGATATCTCCGGTATATCCTGCCAGACCTGCATTACCAAGAGAGGCATCGAAAATGACTGTTACCGAGTCCTCAGAAGAAGGAAAGGCCGGTTCGGTTCTTACGACCTGGGCATTCAGATTTCCGGATGCAAGGACAGCCAGCGAGATCAGGAGAATTCGTACCAACATGGATCTGTTCATTTTTTCACCTCCAAGATAAGGGGAGTTTTTCCAGGTACCTCAATTTTCTCGCCCGAAATCCGGGCGCCGGTCAGAACATCGGTGAAATGATCTGATGGAGTGATCATTTGACTGAATCTGTTAACATCGAGACTGACCGCTTTCAGATTCTTGTTCAGGATGACCATCACCCTCTCATCCCCGGTATATCTGAAATATACGTACACGCCCTCCGAAGGGGCATAATGCAGGAGTTTGCCCTTACAAACCGCTTCGGATCCCTTTCGCCAATTCAGGAGCTTCTTCATAAAATCCTGAGCTGTGCCCTGATCGGGTGTCAATCCCGACCCTGTGAAGGCATTCACCGAATCTCCGGGCCATCCGCCGGGGAAGTCGCCTCTTCTCAAACCGTCGTTACCGAGCACCGCATTGGTAAGCAAAACTTCTGTACCATAATAGATCTGCGGGATGCCACGGGTGGTAAGGAAGAATGTAATACCAAGCTTGTATAGCCCGATATCCTCCCCGATCTTAGTGTAAAACCGGTCAATATCATGATTATCCGGGAAGATGACCAGGTGAAACGGATCCGGGTATAGGAAATCATTCCCCAGCATCTCGTACAGGGGCACCCATTGGTCGTTGATCCTGCCCGCTCTGGTCAGGCAGTTGATGAGGGTCATTTGAAGCGGGAAATCCATGAGTGACGGAAGGCAGGAATGCATGTCGGCCCGACCGCTGTAACCGCGCTGCCATTTGGCAATGATTGCGGGGTTTTCGCTCCACTCCTCCCCAACAATGTTAAAAGCCGGATACTCATTCATGATCGCGCAGGTCCATTCTTCCATGAATTCCGGACCCACATAGGAATGGGTATCATGCCTGATGCCGCCAAGTCCGGCATATTCGATCCACCAGATGCTGTTCTGGATGAGATACCGGGCCAGATGAACATTATCCTGGTTCATGTCGGGCATGGTCGTAACGAACCAACCTTTTTCGTAACCGGCCCTGTCTGAGGCAACTGCGTATGGATCATTCTGAGTGGATCTGCGGTGGTTGGTCGGACCGGCATTCTGGGGAGTTCTGAGCCAATCGGGATAAGGCATGTCATTCATCCACCAATGGCCCGAACCGCAATGATTCATGATCTGATCCATGATGAGCTTGATGCCATGCTTCGAGGCTTCGCTGCTCAGCGTCAGGTAATCCTCCATGGTACCATACCGGGGATCGATTTTGTAGAAATCGGTGGTTGAATATCCGTGGTAGGAGTACTGTGGCTGGTTGTTTTCAACCACGGGATTGACCCACAAGGCTGTGAATCCCATGGATTGAATGTAATCAAGGCGGGAGATGATGCCTTTCAGGTCTCCCCCATGTCTGCCGCCGGGATTGGCGCGGTTGGCCGACTCCAGCATGAGTGGGTTACTGTCGTTTGAAGGATCACCGTTGGCAAACCGGTCGGGCATGAGCAGGTAGATCACATCGGATGGATTGAACCCCTGTCGGGATTCAGAACCTGCTTTACGGGGAAGAAGCTTGTAATTCCAGGTGCCCGTAACCTTACCCATTTCAGATAGGGTGATATCGAAAGATCCTGGCTTTACTGAGGGATCAAGGGTCAGGTAAAGGATCAGGTAATTTGGGCTGGAAGGTTTGACGACACTGTCAATCCTGATGCCCGGATAGGCTAATTTGAGGTCATGGCTGGCAATACCCGTTCCATGCATCATAACCTGAAGGTGTCTATCCTTCATGCCGGTCCACCAGAAAGGGGGTTCAACCTGCTGAAGAACTGTTATGGCGCCCAACCCTGAGGGTATTAATCCGGCCAAAACCAAAATGATGAGTCCTTTGATCCTGTTCATATTGATCCTTTTAAAAACAAAAAAAGCCCACCCAACCAGTTTACCAGTCAAGTGGGCTTTGTTTTAAAGAGAGTTAGTTTTTCTTGATTTTATACCTGTAAATCGGCCCTTTGAGGTCGAGCGTAATAGTATAATTTCCAGCTTCGGCAATTGCAATGTTGGCTCCGTCATATTCAGCAGAACCGTTGGCACCATTGTCGCCGAGGTTGATAGCCCATGCATCGTTTGCCCTGAACTTAACCTCACCGGCAACAAGGCCGATAGTGAGTGTCAGCAACCGGGTGTCAGCATCATACACCATTTTTGTATCGGAATCCCAGCCGCCCGGGGTAGCCGAGCCGATCAGACCCCAATCCGTTTTGGTAAATGAGTGGGTGAAATTGTTCAGGTTGACGTTCAGTTTGTACATACCTGCAGCTCCACCTTTAATGTTGGCACCATTCCTCTCAAGGGTTCCGTCAGCACCATCATCACCATAGTTTTCTCCCCAGTCGGGACCCACGGTATACTTAAACTCAGTGTTGTCAGAGAAATGAATATAACCTTCATATTTCTTGTCACTCAGCTTGGAGAAGATAACGGTATTGTTATCCTGTGGCGACCAGCCCTGATAGCTTCCGGGAACCTGCAACTGCGGGTACACCACGGTTACCAGATAGGGATTTACCCCAATGCTGACCACCGGCGAATAGATATCAGTCACATAGTCACTCAGATAGGCCTTAACACGGATTTCAATCCCTGTAATGACGCCATCGGGGAATTCTGCGCCCAGAAATGCACTGTTCAAATCCTCAACTTTAGCCGAATAAGTCAGGTCAGTTGTGGAACCAATAGTGACCGGCGTTTTGAAATCATTGCCCGCCTTGTCATACTGAACGGTGTAGGTGATGGCAGCCGGAAAACCATAGTCAGCAGCAGTCCAGGTGAATGTTATCTGGTCGGCTTTGGTTGCTTCGGTCAGAACAATATCTGTTCCGGCTGAAGGTGAGGTAAGGGCCGGAGCGGTTGGATTATCCGAAATAACCGGTCCGAGCTCAGCTTTCGTGCAGGAAGCCATGATCAGGATCCCTGCGAATGCGATATATGCTAATCTCCTCATTTTAATAGTTTTTAAAGTTTTCATCAATAACCGGTATTCTGTTTAAGATTCGGATTGGCCCCGATATCAGTTGCCGGGATCGGGAACAGGTCGAACCTGCTGTCGGTGGCAGCACCCTGGGCAGCGTTGCCCTTCCATTCCCAGAGGTATTCACCGCCGCTGAATTTACCAAACCTGATCAGGTCGGTTCTGCGGGTACCTTCCCAATACAATTCGCGGGCCCTTTCATCCAGGATGAAATCGAGTGAAAGATCAGCCTGTTCAATCAGAGTAGCCAGGGCACGTCCACGAATCTCATTTACCAGCTGAAGGGCTGTTGTGATACTTCCGTTGCCACCACGAAGCACTGCTTCAGCGTACATCAGATAAATATCAGCAAGACGGAATACGGCAAAGTCGGTATCCACAAAGGTCATATCAGAGCCTTTGGCGCCTGTTGAAGTTACGTTTTTGAATTTGGTAACTGCGTAACCATCATTAAAGGCAAACAAGTTACTGATGTCGAGGTTCTGGTCTTCGGTGAAGAAGAGTGCCCGGTGGTCGGATACTGATCTGACAATCGTATAGGTATAATCGGGAGTGCCCAGCTTCAGGGTAACGGTATAGGAACCATTCTCAGGTATCGGTATATTGGCGCCATCCTGTTCCAGACTACCGTCGGCACCGTTATCTCCCATGTTGATATCCCAGCCGTCATTAGCCCTGAACTTGATCTCACCGGCTTTCAGATCAAGGACTGCTGTCCAGAGTCCTGTAGCAGGATCAAAGGTCATGTTCTGGTCTGAATTCCAACCATCAGCCGTAGCCGATCCAATCACTCCCCACTCGGTCTTTGTATAAGTATAGGTCAGTGCAGGCAGATCCACATTGATTTTGTAATAACCTGCCGTAGCAGCCACAATGTTGGCACCGTTCCTGTCGAGAGTGCCGTTAGCGCCGTCGTCACCGTAATTCACATCCCAGCTTGGGCCGTCGGTGAACTTGAACTGAGTACCGGCATCGGCAAAGTAAAGATACCCTTCGTATTTGCCATCCCCTTTAACCGATGCGATTACGGTTGTGGTTTTGGAAGGATCCCATCCCTGGTAGGATCCCGGAACGTAGAGTACGGGATAGGAGCTTTTCCTCGGCACATAGACCGGTGAAACCTTCAGTGAGCCTTCCAGATCAGGATAGAATTTATGAACGAACGATTTGGTGACACGGGTTCCGCCCCATCCGCCATCGATCCCGAAATCAGCCGGAACCATTTTTGAACCACCAACGGCAGCATGGATCACGAATGTCATGCCACCCCAGGTCTTGGTGTGAATCCCATCGAATGTAATCGGGAAAATGACCTCCGGAGAAGTATTGTTATCAGCCAGGAAATTGTTCTGGTAATCGGTAGCCAGGGAGTATCCGGCTGCAATAACCTTATCGCAATAGGTAATGCAATCGTTGTTCCTTTCCGTGCCAGTGTAAACCTTGGCATTCAGGTACAGTTTTGCCAGCAGTGACCAGCAAGCTGCCTGGTCTGCGCGGCCATACTCATTGGTCTTGGGTGCCGGTAGCATCGGCTCAACTTCCTTAAGCTCACTTTCAATGTAAGCAAAAAGGTCGGCACGCTGGATCTGCTCCGGGAAGAACGCACCCACCGCGTCTTCCTCAGTCACGAATGGAACATTGCCGAACATATCCATGGCATGATAGTAGCTGAGAGCCCTCATAAAACGGGCTTCTGCACGATATCCCTGGATGTTGGTCTTATCTTCTCCTAAAATACCGCGGGCATCCAGTTTGGCATCTGATGATTCGCGTATGAACTCATTGCAAAGCGAGATCTGATAATAGATTCTGTTGTACATGGCGGTGATGAATTCGCCCGATGGCGTCCAGTCCATGTCATGATAGTCTCTCAGGGTTCCGTCGTTCCAGGCAATGACTGCCTCGTCGGTGGGAAGTTCCTGTGCGCACCAGTATTGACGGAGGTAGGTTGAGAAACCTTCGTCGATTCCGCTGATGTCCGGCATACCGGCCGGGCCCTGCTGACCGCTGACAGCCATACCGGCATACACCTTGGCAAGAACCTGGTAGTATGAGGCAGGGTTGTCATAAACGGTTGCGGAAGTTATTTCATCCTTATCCAGGGGCACGGTATCGAGATCTTTGACGCAGGAAGCGAATCCGATTACCAGAGCTGCCACCAGGAGCGAATATTTTGAAAATCTTTTCATAATCAAATTCCAGTTTAACGGTTAGTAATCAAGTTTCAGTCCCAGCATGAATACTCTCGGACGCGGATAGATGTTTCCGTCGATACCGTTGAATACCTCCGGATCCAGTCCGGTGTATTTTGAGATCACGAATGCATTCTGGACCGTCAGGTTCAGGTACAGGTTCAGCTTCTTGTTTGCCAGGTTTTTAAACTGGTAACCCAGGCTCACATTATCCAAACGGAAGAAGGAAGCATCCTGAACATAATAATCCGACCAGTACTTCGGATTTACCCAGCGGGTGTACAATGCATCAGCCACCACGTTTGTAGCATAACCGGCTGCATTATACATATAGGCATTAACGCCGTTACCTGAATCGATGTTATTGTAAACATAGTTGCCCAGGTTCACGCGACCAGCCAGGGCAAAGTCAAAATTCTTGTAGTTCAGGCGGGTATTGATCCCCATAAAACAGGATGGAGCCGGGCTGTGATACATGTATTTGTCATCAGCAGAGATCTTTCCGTCGCCGTTACGGTCGACATACAGACCTTCTATCGGTTTTCCGGCCTTGTCATACACCTGCTCATACACATAGAATGAATAGGCAGGATAGCCTACCGAGTGAATCTGGATGGTATTGCCAACACCACCGCCGATACCGCCTACGAATACGCCCAGATAATTGGGATCATCGGTGGCAGTCAGCTTGGTGATCTCATTTTTCTGGAAGGTTACGTTATAACCGACTTCCCAGAAAAGATCCTCGGTTGAGAAGATCCTACCCAACACCGACAGCTCAACTCCCTGGTTGACCATATTCCCGACGTTGGTCAGGATCTGGTTGGTCAGGTTGGTTCCTGCCGGCACCGGAATGGTATTGATCAGGTCCTTGGTATCCTTGTAATAATATTCAAAAGAACCGGTGATCCTGTTTTTCAGGAAACCATAATCAAGACCAATATTATAAGTAGCCGTCTCTTCCCATTTCAGGTTGGCATCGTAGCCTTCAGGACGTAGGGTTGTAATCCACTGATTTCCAAACTGATACTGTGCTGTACTTTCTGAATAAGTGTATCTGGCCAGGTAAGGATAATCACCCGAGGTGATGTTCTGCTGACCGGTTACACCGTATCCCAGCCTGAGTTTCAGGTCAGACACTGCATCCACATCCTTCAGGAAGCTCTCTTCCTTGATTTTCCATGCCAGAGCGGCTGAAGGGAACAAACCCCAGCGGTTGGCCTTGGAGAACCTGGAGGAACCGTCATCCCTCAGGGTGAGGGTCAGAAGGTACTTATCCATCAGGGAATAGTTCACACGACCGAAGAAAGATACCAGGTAGCTTTCCGATTCATAGTCGGTATCGCTGTTGGTGATGGTTTTGGCAGCGTTGGTTTCAAAGTAGGTACCTTGCCTGTAGAAATGCTGCCATGAATAACCAGCCATCACGTCCAGCCTGCTCTTGCCGAAATCCTTGGCGTAATTCAGGTAGAAATCCAACAGTTCGTTCTTCTTTTTCTGGGTGTATTCCCCATCGAGACCTCCGACATTATTGCCATCGGCATCAATCTTCCAGCTCTGTCTGGCTGAATCGGGAACCGTGATATAGCCCTTACTGTTGGACATATCGGTTGCCAGGTTCAGGTTGGCTTTCAGTTCGGGAAGGAATGGGAATTTATAATCGAGCTGCACATTGCCAAGGAATCTGTTTACCCCGGCAACGTCATTTCTCATCATCAGCTGTGCAACCGGGTTGATGGTGGCAATCGAGATTGGGTCTCCGTTGGCCTGCAGCCATTCGAAATAACCGCCATATTTGCCTCCGTCGGTGTAAACCGGCTGGGTCGGGTCAAAACCAACGGCACTGCCGATGGCTCCACGACTGGCAAAACGGTTGTTTTCCCTCATCCCTTTCGCGTTAATGCTAACCTTCAGGTGATTGTCGAGGAAAGTCGGATCCAGTGACAAGGCTCCGGTGAACCGTTCCATTCCTGAGGTCATCAGGATACCGCCCATGTTGCTGTATCCAAGGGATGCCCTGTATGGCATGTTCCCGGCTGATCCTGAAGCACTCAGGTTATGGTCGTGGCCAAATGAATTGCTCAGAATCTCCTTCTGCCAGTTCGTATTGGCCGTACCAAGAACTGAGAGTGCAGTAGGATTATTTGCATACAGCTCATTATAATAGGCTCTGTACTCATCTCCTGAAAGAACATCAATCATGTTGGGAACTGCAAAGAAAGAAGCTTTACCGTCATAGGTCACTTTCAGTTTGCTTCCGGCTGCCCCTTTCTTGGTAGTGATAATAATAACCCCGTTGGATGCCCTTGAACCGTAGATAGCGGTTGCCGAGGCATCCTTAAGAATGGTGAATGATTCGATGTCGTTTGGGTTGATGGCATTCAAGGGGTTTCTCATCCCGGAAACACCTTCATTATCAAGCGGAATTCCGTCCACAACAATCAGCGGATCATTGCTGGCCGACATGGAGGAACCTCCGCGGATCCTGATGGTTGCACCCTCACCGGGAGCACCGCCGCCCGAAGTGATCTGAACCCCGGAAGCCCGTCCCACCAGCAATTGCTGAGGCGAAACAATGCTACCGCGGTTGAAATCCTTTGAACTGACAGCCGTAACCGAACCGGTGGCATCCTTCTTTTTGGCAGTACCGTATCCAATGACCACCACACCCGAAATGGTTTCGGTGGCCTGATTCAGGGCTACGTTAAGAATGGCCTGCGATCCGACCGTAACTTCCTGGGTAAGATACCCAACATAGGAAAAAACCAGGACTTGCCCCTGTGCAGCTGAGAACTTGTAGGTGCCGTCGACACCCGTAATGGTGCCCTTGGTAGGGTCAGATTTCAGACTGACCGAAGCACCGATCAAAGCCTCACCGCTTTGGGCATCCGTAACCGTTCCCGTCAGTGACTGCTGGGCATAGGCCAGAGGGCCCATTACCAGTAATAAGATCACCGGCAGGAAAAGTTTTCCGAGAACTGAAAAACTATCTCTCTTCATTGTTAGTAAAGGTTTATTTATGAATTAATCGTTAGGTTCGTGTACCGTCCAGGTAAATATAGGGAAAAAAGAAACTTTTTATCCTGATTATCAGCGCGAACT
>Ga0172370_10009418_pt1 | contig 11421 bp, 8 predicted proteins | sample LakKiv5m_FD_114538 | JGI IMG/M metagenome (GOLD analysis project Ga0172370, IMG submission 114538) | Freshwater microbial communities from Kabuno Bay, South-Kivu, Congo - kab_022012_11.5m | ecosystem: Environmental > Aquatic > Freshwater > Lake | place: Democratic Republic of the Congo...
TCGGGCCGGACATGCGGTTCCGCTGCTTCTCTACGCGTTGCGTCGCAACGTGACCCAAAGTACTTTTTTTCGCCAGTATGGTGTCGTATGTGCCACGTGCTGGAGTCCGTCATCGTTATTCCGGCGGAGGCCGGAATCCAGGGGGTTTGCCTCTGATTATTGAGATGTTACATATCGACTATATATTGTGTTTTCTTTTGGCTTGACACACAATTTGGCAGGTCCTATACTCTCCGCGCAGATCCATCCCAAGTCGATGACAGCCATGTGCCGGATTACCGATAGGGCAGAGGACAATGAAGAAGACCAAGAAGGCGGCATTCCGTGACAGCAAAAAGACGTCGGAGGGTGGCGGCAGTTTCGCCGCCCGTGCCGTGGAAATGGCCAGGGTGGAGTGGGAGTCGGGGGATATGGAATCTGCCATAGAGTCGCTCATACAGATTACCCTGAAATTTCCAAGGTATGAGCCTGCCTATCGCCAGATGCTCCAGATCGTTATTGAGGAGGGATGCCACCCAAAGGATGTTGTCTGGTGTCTTGGCCGGATACAGAAACTGGGCCCCCTCAGACCGAGGGACAAGGTGGAGTACGGGAGGTGCGAGTACGAACTCTTCCATTATAAAAAGGCCCTCCCTTTTCTGGAAGCCGCCGCTCAAATACCAGGCCGTCAACTGGAGGCGTGGGGGTATTATCCCCGGATGATTCAGGATCTGATTCGGGATTGCCGTACCCGGCTCGGTTTGACGTCTGACGGTCCGGTTGACGTTCCGCCCCGTGGGGAAAAGGGGCCTGACGCGTCCAGAGGGGCGCCCGGGTCGCGGAACAACAGCAGCTCAAAAAAGGCCCCCGGCCCTCCCCCTGCAGGTTCCCGTTCGCTGAAAAAACCGGATCAACCTCTAACTCAGGCCTCGCTGGGTTCGGGGCCGGTAGTGCTTGCTGCGCCGCCCCGCCAAGAGTTGCCCAGCATCCGGATATCGGGTGTGATAGAGAGCGCGGCCAATCTTCACCGGCGCTTTGTCTCAGGGGATGTGTCCAGCCTGTCCAAGTATTTTCTGGCGCAGTGGGCGAGCAGACTCTCCCAGGCCGAGCACTTTGACAGCCTGATCTGTCTCAATACCTTGAGAGACGTAAACCACTACGCATATCAGATCGAGACGGTGCGCAAGGTGATGCGTTCTTTCAGGGGGAGGGTCCTCCTGGCCGACGAGGTCGGCTTAGGCAAGACCATCGAGGCGGGGATGGTGCTCAAGGAATACCTCCTGCGGGGCATGGTCAAAAAGGCATTGATCCTGACGCCCCCGGCCCTCGTGAGTCAGTGGTGTGAAGAGCTGTCTTCCAAATTCGATATGCGCCCTGCCTCCACCGAGGCGTCCGAGTTGCGCCAGGACCCGGAGCGCTTCTGGGAGGGGCACAACCTGATCGTTGCATCCCTGGCCCTGGCCCGAAACAAACACCACCTCCCCATCTTGAGCCGCCTCCGGTTCGACCTGATCATTGTGGATGAGGCCCATCACGTCAAGAATGACCGGACGGCCGGGTGGAAGCTGGTTAATGAGCTGAAAAGTCGATTTTTGCTGTTGCTGAGCGCCACGCCGGTGGAGAACAATCTGATGGACCTGTTCAGCCTGGTCACTCTGTTGAAGCCGGGGCAATTAGGGACCAAGAAGGCCTTCAGGCAGAACTTTGTCCTGCGCGGGGACCCTACCCAGCCCCGCAACCGGGAGCGTCTTCGGGAACTCATCGGGGAGATCATGATCCGGAACACGCGGGCCCTGGCCGACATCCGGCTCCCTGCCAGACATGCATCCACGGTGCTGGTGGAGGGAGAACCGGCGGAACGTGAGCTGTACGCCAAACTCACCGATCTCGTCAGGAAGGGCTTTCAGCGGAATATGTCGAGGCTGTCCCTGGGTCTGCTGCTGCAGGAGGCCGGTTCAAGCCCGCATGCGGTCCAGAAGACCCTCGCGAAAATGGCCGAGCACCCAGAGGTGGGTGAAGATATGAAGGCGGAGATGACCCGTCTGGCAAAGTTGTGCGGATATGTTCCGAACACGTCCAAGGCCGGCCGCCTCCTGGAACTCGTGGCCGCAAGCAGGGAAAAGGTGCTGGTTTTTTCACGCTTTACGGCAACGCTGGAGGATATCGGCCGACGGCTTTCCGATGCCGGGATCGGCTTTTCCATATTCCAGGGGAATATGAGCGCAGCGGAAAAGGACCGGGCGGTCCTCGACTTTCAGAACGGGGTCCCGGTGATGCTCTGCTCCGAGATCGGCGGAGAGGGGCGGAACCTCCAGTTCTGCTCGACCATGGTCAACTTCGATCTACCCTGGAACCCGATGAAGATCGAACAGCGGATCGGCCGCATCCACCGGATCGGCCAGACCCGGCCCGTCCATGTCTACAACCTGTGCGCCGTCAATACCGCAGAGCACCACATCTTAGACGTCCTGGACCGGCGCATCAACATGTTCGAACTGGTTATCGGCGAGGTGGACCTGGTCCTCGGCCAGACAAAGACAGAGACCGAATTCGAAGAGCGGATCCTCGACATATACGGTCAGAGCCGGAATGATCAGGATATCGCAACCGCGTTTGAGGCGCTCGGGGATGAACTGATCGAGGCCAGGCGCCGGTACGACAAGATCAAACGGCTTGACAGCGAGATCTTTGCGAACGATTATGAGATTTGATGCTGGATGCTGGATTTTCGAAGTTTGGAGTTACGAGTTTGGAGTTTTGAGTGCCTAAAGTTGATGCCCTCGTAATAAGTCGTCACCCCGGTGAAAACCGGGGTCCAGAACGACGTTAACTGTATGATTTTGCTGGATTCCGGCCTTCGCCGGAATGACCAAAAAGGACATTTTCTGACTTTTTACGAATGCATCAAAGTTGAAAAGGAAGAGTTCCGATTTTTAACTCCACACTCCACACTCTACACTTCATCGCTGGCTGCTTTCAGCTTTGAGCTTTCACCCTTGCGCCTAACGCCTAATGCCTTGCGCCTCACGCCTCCTCCTGCCGCAGAGATCTGAGGCGACAGGTCCCCCGGCGTTTGAAAAGGAGTCGTTTTATCCATGGACAATCTGCTGGAATTTGCATATCGCCTGATTGAGGAACACGACGGCGCCGCTGAGTGGAATGACCCCAGAAACAGTTTTGAGGCCCTCCTCCCCGATGGCGTTCAGCGCCGGCTGGGCCTCCTCGAAGCGCTCGTCGTCATTTCGGAGAGGTCATCTTCCCAGGGTCAGACGGACCGCATCCCCATTGGGTTCGGGACCGAACTCCTGGAGCGGGCCATCCCCATGGCCCTCGAGACCGGGCAGTCGGCCTCGGTGCGCATGCCGCCCCCATCGGGCAGGAGGCAGTCTGACCTGGACCCGGGAGTCTCTTTCAGCTTTCCGAATGCCGCCTTCAGGCCCAGGGGAGATCATGAAAGCTGGCTCGACTACTGGGTCTGGTCTTTCGATGTTGCGGCCGATGCGGACGAGCGGCGGGAGGAGGTGCATCATATGTGTGTGTCCTCTCTCGGGCCGGGCTGTCCGAGTCTCGCGGAGGTTATCCTTGACCAGGCGTCTGCGTGGGCGCCCCTGAAGGTGCGGCCATCGGAGTTCTCCGAAAAGACCCTGGACGGCCTTTTCGCCGTGGCCTGCGACCGGGTGCTTCGCCAGATCGACGAGAGCCTTGCCGGGTTCAGGGAAACCGTTATCAGACATCATGGACGCGACATCCGCCGGATCGAGACCTACTTTCAGGATATGCAGAATGAGATGGAAGCAGAGATCCAGAGGCGGCAGTTGAAGGGGACGGAACTGGAGATCCGAAGAGAGAAGATGGCACAGCTTGAAGGGGAGAAATCCCGCAAACTGGCCGCGCTGAAAGAAAAGTATAGTCTGCGGCTCACCCTTCGTCCGGTGGCCCTTCTTCTGGCAAGACTTCCTGTGAGACGCTGCGATATCCTGGTCAAGCGGCGTAAGGGGGAACGGCAGTTCAGCCTGGTTTACAACACCCTGTCAAAGCAGTTTGACCCCCTCGTTTGCGAGGCCTGCGGCGCGGACGCCTACGCCTTGGGGTTCTGCGACGATGCCCTGCACATCCTGTGCCCGGCATGCACGTTAATCTATACCGATCGGAAGACCTGCCCCCGATGCCAGGGGAAGGGGCCGCCGACAAAGATCGAAGGGGTCCTGAGGCGTCTTGGCATCAATGCGCTCAGACAGCGACAACCCTGATGGAGGGATGATGGTCAATGAATTGGCAGGCCGCCTGTTTGACGAGGTGGACAGCAGGAGCAAGGACATGGCGAGGCTGCACAAGGCCCTGAAGAGCCTGACCTCTCCCAGGACGCTGGAGTCGCCGCGCAAAGTCCAGGATGCGCGCCGGACGCTCGAAACGTCAAACCCCAGGGCATTCGGGCTCGACATGGACTTCACCGAGTTGATCGAAGCGGCGGCCGCCGATCAGCAGGCCCGCCTGAAGGCGCGCAAGATCGAATTCGGACGCATGCTGATCCAGAGCGCTGAAGAGGGCGATATGACATGCCGGATGATGACCTCAGACCCCATGGAGTTTTCCATTCCGCCCTTTACCGTCAGCGTCGACCTCGATCAGAACCTTGCCCGCATCCATTACGCGAGGCTGGGCCTGCAAGACCTGCCGGCACGGCCTGACAAAATTCTAACTGCCCTTCAGAAAGGCCTCAAGGTCCTGGAGGGCGGGTGGTCTTCAGAGCAATTTTTCGACGCCCTGCACACGGCGTATGAAAACGCGCTTTTTGAAAAAAGAGGACATTCGGGTGAACGGCTCGCCCTCGTGGACCTCCTGCCCCATGTGGCCCTCGCCTTCCAGAACGACCGGTTCCGTTCCGACCCGGTGGCCGGTCACTACCGCGATTATGGCCGCGTGCGGCTGGCCTATGACCTCTCCAGACTGAGGCGGGAGGGAATGGTTCAGCGACATGGACGGCGGCTCAACCTGGGCACGGCCACCGGGTCTTCTACTCAAGACAAGAAGAAGGTCCTCTATATCGAGGAGAGTCCCGAACGGGGGCAGTATTACCTGAGCGTCTGGTTTAGTGGGGAGGCGCACAGCGCATAGCGCAAAGTGCATAGCGCAAGGCGTGACGGACAAAGGTTAAAGCTGAAAGCTCAAAGCAACGAGCAACCCGCTTCAGTTTCAAATCTCAAATTTCAAATTTAAAATCCCCAGCCCCAAGGAGCGACTCCCATGACCATCAATCCAGATCTTGCGCGGCACATCATTCAGCGGGTGGGCGAGTCCGGGCAACCCCCGGAACAGGGCATTTCGTACCTCAATGTGGGAAACGGCTCATATCTGCGCATCCTCGAAGAAGAATATCTGACACGGCTCAAGCACAATCCCAGGGGATCGAGCTTCAAGCTGGTCCAGGGGTACTACGGCGGCGGAAAGACCCATTTTCTCTATTGCGTCCGGGACCTGGCCTGGAAGCATGGCTTCTTCACCTCTCTCGTCAACCTCTCCCCTAAAGAGTGTCCCTATGATGATCCGGTGAAGGTATATGCAGCGGTCGCCATGAACCTCACCAGCCCGCCGGTCAGCGACGGGATCGAGCCGACCCGGGGCCTGACCGACCTGCTGAGGGACCTGGCCGATGACCGGCGCACGGCCATGGGTGAGGAGAGGACCATGAACTGGATAGAGCGGACCGCGGCGCGGGTTTCCACGGAGAGCCATTCCTTCCGCAGGGCCGCCACAGCCTTCATGACCGCCTACCTCAAGGGAGATGCAGGCCGCGAGGCGGTCCTGGAGCCGTGGCTCTTGGGGGAGCCGGTCCCCCAGACCGATACCCGGCCCATGGGCGTATTCGAGGCGATCGAGTCCTCCACCGGCTTCAAGATGCTGAGGAGCCTCTCACAGATCATCTCGGGTTACGGACTTCCCGGGATTGCCCTCCTCTTCGATGAAGTGGACCGGAACCTCTCGCTCACCAGCCGGAAGATGCTGGCCGTGGGCGACAATCTGCGCCAGGTCATCGATCTGTGCGGGCAGGCCCGGCTCCCATCGACCCTCTTTTTGTATGCGGTCCCGCCGGAGTTTCTGCGGAATGTGGTCCCGGAGTATCCGGCCCTGGATCAACGCCTCAAGAGCCCGGTCCCTCTGAGTGAACGGAGCCCCCAGGCCGCGGTCATTGACCTGGAACACTTGGACATGGACGCGGCAGAGCTCCTGAACGCTATCGGCGAGAGACTAACGTCGATCTTTGAAACGGCCACCGGGTGGGAGGCCGATGCGGCCATTCAGGCCCATAACCGGGCTCTCGTTGCCGATACCATGGCGGCATACACCTTTGAGGTGAGTCATCGAAGGCTTTTTGTCAAGACATATGTGGACTTTCTCTATGGTCAGAAGGCCGTCGGACAGCGCCGGATTACCCCGGAAGAGGTCAATGGGATCATACAGGGGGGATATGCCGCGCTGGAGGAGGGAGACGAGGAGGAATTCCTCGATGTCTGAGGACCGCCCTGTCAGACCCGGAGATCGCATCCGGCACCCTGACTGGGGCGCCGGAAGGGTCCTTGCCCTTCTTCGCGGGGGGCGGGTGGTCCGGGTGGAGTTTGACGAGATGGCGGGGACCCCCTGGGAGATACCCCGGAATGAGTTGAAGGTCCTGGGCCGTGAGAGTTCGGTCGTTCCATCCGCCCGGAAGGAGAGGGTGAAGGGCGTGCATAAGGATGCCAGGGCGCGCCTGGCCGAAGCAGCCGAAGACCGGGGAAAGGGGGAAGCGGCCCGTGGTCCTGTGGAGGACGCCGGGGGTCGGGACCCATCGCCGCAGGACTCGGTCACCGCGCGCCAGGCCATCGAGGCCCTCCGTCTCGGCGTGGTGCCCACCTCCCATCTGGATACCTATACCGTGGGCCGGGACGTGGAATTGGTTGTGGTCCTGAAGGACATCGAGTCCGCTGTTCGGGACGGCGGCTTCAGGGTGGTGCTGGGAGACTATGGGACCGGAAAGACCCATTTTCTGGAGATGGCGGAACTCCTGGCGATCGAGTCCGGTTTCCTTGCCACGCGGGCAACTCTGGACAGCCGTGAGGTGCTCCCCAACAGGCCTCGACGCATCTTCCACCAGCTTGCCCGAGGGATACGCTATCCGGATGATCCCGCCATCGAACCCCGAGGGCTCAAACCCCTCCTGGAAAAGGCCGCAAAGAATGGGAGGATTGTCCGGCAATGGAGCAGTCGGAACAGTCCGGACTACCACCCCTATATCGGACCAGCGCTCTTCTATATGGCGGTGCTGTCCGAGATGGACGAAGGCGAGGAACTCACGGAGCGACTGCTGGACTGGATAGAGGGGTCTGAGGTGGCCAGCAATGTGGACCTGGAAAAAGAACTCTGTCAGATGACCGGCGCCAGGACCCGGCTGTACGCGCTCAAGGATTTCAGAACGGTGACCCATCTCTATACCCTCATCCTCGGGGGCATCGCCGAGCTGGCGCGGCAGGTGGGCTACAGGGGCCTGGCGGTCATGGTGGACGAGGCCGAATTCTACAGTGTGCTTCGCGGCGAGGATCGGACATTTGCCGATATCCTGTTTCGGACCTTTGCGGCCGCCTCTCTCCCCCGTTCCGTCCTTCGTTTTGACCCGGATCATCTCCCCAAAGGAGGCCAGGCCATACACCAGAGTTTCTCTCTCAGGTACAAGGAGACCCAGCCGTTCTACTGCCTCTTCGCCCTGACCCACGACCCTGAGGGGAAGGCGGCCCTGGAAAACAGCATCCCGGGCAACCGGTTCATGGAGTTGACGCCGTTTACCACAGAGGACTACATCACCCTTTCGAGACGCGTCCTTTCCCTCTACCGCCTTGCACAGGCTGAATTCGAACCGGGGAGGAACCTTGCAACGGTCATGGCCAAGGTCATCGAGCCCTGTCATCTCTGCGGACTCATTGAAAATCCGAGGCAGGCCCTCAAGTTCATTACAGAGGTGGTGGATATCACGCGGCACTGTCCGGAACATCTCAAGCCGATGCTCGCGGACCTGAAGAAACGGTTCACGGCTTCGGAATCACCGGTTTAACGTCAAGGAAACGGCCCGACATCGATGATTGACCTTGGACCTTCGACCGCCGCCGTGATCGCCCTGAAGACCCTTATCCCGAGGGCCTGGCACCCGTTCCTCGGGCGATTCAACGCGCCGACGCCGGTGCAGTTCCAGGGCATCCCCGCCATCATGGAAGGTCGTCCGGTCCTCCTCATTTCTCCTACCGCGAGCGGAAAAACCGAAGCCTACGCAGCCCCCATTGCCGAGATGATCGCATCGGGCCCTGAACCGCGGGATCTCTCAGGCTGGATTGTCTCCCCCACACGGGCCCTGGTCAATGATCTTGCCAGACGTCTCGCGTCCCCGATCGCCGGCATGAATCTACGGGTCGGCCGACGCACCGGCGAGCACCGTGAAATTTCCGGGGTCAGACCGCCTCACATGGTCGTCACCACGCCCGAGTCCCTCGATTCCATGCTGTCGCGCACGCCAGCCATATTCCTGCATGCCCGTTTTCTGGTCCTCGATGAGGTGCATATGATAGACGCTGCCCCCCGGGGAGACCACCTGGCCTGTCTGGTCTCACGGCTGCACAATATCTCGCCTCACATACAGGTCATCGCGTCCTCTGCAACCATCGACGATCCGGCAGGGCTGGCAACCCGGTATTTAGGGGATGACCCCCGGATGATTCAGGCATCCGGAGACCGCCCTATCGATGCGGACATTGTGCCCAACCATGCAGGGGCCTTGGCCGAGGCCCTGGCCCGAATGACGCGGTCAGGCGACGTTCGAAAGGCGCTCGTCTTTGTTCAACGCCGCGCGGATGCAGAGAGGCTCTTTTCCGTGTTCAGGGGGCGGCCTCCCTTTGGAGATGCCGTATTTCTTCATCACGGGAGCCTGTCGCGAACCCGACGGGAGACCGTCGAGCGGCGGATGCTGACCGGAACATCCGGTCTCTGTTTTGCCACCACTACCCTGGAGGTGGGAATCGACATCGGCGATATCGATCTCATCGTCCTTGCCGCTCCCCCGCCGGATGTATCGACCCTGCTCCAGCGCATCGGCCGGGGAAGCCGACGGCGCCGTGTGACGCGTGTATGCTGTCTCGCGGCTGACCCGGGTGAGACCCTCCGTTACGAACACCTGCTCGACTGCGCCAGGAAGGGCCGGCTCCTGGGGGGTCCCTATCATTTCTGCCCGTCGGTGCTGGTTCAGCAGTGCATGAGCCTCCTCGTGCAGACGCCCAATAACTGGATTACGGCCAGGGCCCTGGCCTCGCGCCTGCCGCCGTGGCTCAGAGAGACCGGATGGATATCGAGACTGCCTGAGTTGCTGGATCGTCTGTCCGACAGGGGATGGCTCATCGGCCGGGGCAACAGGTATCATGTGGGCGGAAGACTGGAGGAGGCCTTCGACCTGGGACGCATGCACAGCAATATCGATAGCTGGAATGACGCGGTTGAGGTGGTGGATCAGGATACCCGCCAGGTCCTGGGGACATTGCCCAGGGTAGCGACAGGGGAAGGCGGCTTGCTGCTCAGTGGACGGAGGCTGAAGGTCTCCAGGAGGGTGACCCCATCTCGGGTCCTGGTGAGGGACAGCGCAACCCGGGCCAACCTCACGGTCGCGGCGCGCCGGGGTCCCATCCTTCATTCCAGCCTGGCAAGGGACCTGGCTCGGTTTATGGGGGTTCAGCCGAATGCCGCCCCTGTCATTCGGCTGGAAGATGGCGCCTTCGCACTGTTTCATTTCATGGGCAGCCTCTGGGGCAGCCTCTTCGGGGTCCTCATCGAAAAGCGGACCGGCACAAAGCCGATTGGCGTCAATCCCTTCTGCGTGCGATTGTCCGGACTCCCGGAGACCTTTCCCCCTCACGCAACCGCAGAGGAGATCCGCTCCATGGCCATGAGGCGCGAACGCAAGCTGCGCGGTAAGATCTCCGAAGGAGGGTGGGCCGAAGAGCTCCTCCCGGACTGGCGTCGACTCCACCTGATGGCCTGTCTCGATATCGAGGGATTCCTCCAGGCTTTGAAACGGATGGTCCTGACGCACGAATCATGGCCGTCCGGGCGCCAGGAGGCCCTCATCCACCTTGCAAAAATCCCCTGGATCTGAGGGGTCGGAACTTGAGATTTGAAAGATGCGCCCTCGGCCTGTGCATGCGGGACCGTGTCTGCCAAAGGACGCCTCATCCTCTCCTTGATGAACGGCCGGGGAAAGGTTATAGTGCGGTGGGCCTGATATATCAACAAGGCTGTGGAAGTGTCTCAACATATGAGCCCATCAAAAAAGGAACTCACCCCCCTGAGGGACATCATCTCGGGCCTCCTCAGTGACGGGACCCTCCCGTTCAATCCCGATGACGTGGATATCTGGCGGGTATGGGACGAGGTGGTCGGTGAAACCATCTCGGAGAGCGCCCGACCGTCGATGATCAAAAAACGTCGCCTGAGGGTGACGGTTTCCGATCCGATCTGGCTTCAGGAACTCAATTTCCTGGAATCCGCCATTAGGGAAAAACTGAACGCCAAACTGGGTCGCGTGGCCATTGACCGAATAGACTTCAAGGTCGGCCGGCGATAGAAAAGTTCCCCTGTCTTAGGAGCGGCGGGAGGACCTCCACTCCGGGCCTCCCCCCCTGTGTCGCCTCGATCAATGCCAGTTTGGCGTCTGAATCCAGACCCGGATAATTCAACTGAATACGTTTCGGCTCCAGCTTCATTTGTCTCAGCCGGACCAGAATATCCGTTAGCCGAACCGCCGGATAAATCAAGGCGAACCTTCCTTTTTTCTTCAGGAGAAAGCCGGCAGAACGCAGGATATCGTCAATGGACGTCAGGAGTTCGTGCCGTGCGATGGCCCTTCGCGGATCCGGGTTGATGCGGCCGCTTCTCATCTTTCGGTAGGGGGGGTTGCATATGACCACATCGGCCGATGCGCCGGCCAGGGGCGGACAGCGGATATCCCCCCTCACAATGTCGATCCGATGGCCCAACCGGTTCAACCGGACGTTCCTCACGGCCTGGAAGGCCAGTTCTCCCTGGATTTCCAGGCCCACCGCATGGCCCACCGGCCTTGTGAGGAGGAGGATCAGCGGGATGATGCCGCACCCGGTCCCGAGATCCATCACCCTATCCCCGGGCCGAATGGTCACAAATTCGGACAATAGGATTGCGTCGATGGAGAACCGGTAGCCGTCTTCGGATTGAATGATCTGCAGCCGGCCTTCCAGAAACCGGTCGATAGACTCGCCGGGAAGGAGCTTCGGATTGACGATGGACGATTGACGATTGACGATTGGCCCTAAACTCTGGACTCTGGACCTTGGACGTTCGATCCGCATCAAGCCACCACAACCTCTCCTTCGGACTCAACAAACCCAACGAACCCAACAA
>Ga0172370_10009420_pt1 | contig 11419 bp, 11 predicted proteins | sample LakKiv5m_FD_114538 | JGI IMG/M metagenome (GOLD analysis project Ga0172370, IMG submission 114538) | Freshwater microbial communities from Kabuno Bay, South-Kivu, Congo - kab_022012_11.5m | ecosystem: Environmental > Aquatic > Freshwater > Lake | place: Democratic Republic of the Congo...
ATACAAACCAAAGATACCGTCAAGATTTTGGGTGAATGGTTGTCAAATGTTTGGGAAAGAGATGGTTTAAGTTCCATCAGATCTACTCATAAAGGACTATTTCCACCCGATGTGGCTCAAGGAAGTATGAAATTAATCGGTGGAAGTCAATATGATAATAAGGGTGATAGCATATTGGTTGTTAATTTTACACAAGTAGATTCTATTTCACAGCCATCAGTAAACGGAACGATTTGGCAAGTTTGGTCAAATTATATGGGCTTTTTCAACGACTATCAAACATTAAGAGGTAATTATACCAATTATCAATATGCGAGACCAATAGCAAGTAAGGGATACAGACCGCACCTTGCGGCACTTCCCATAATTAAAGATGATTCGATTTGGACCAGAAACAGAAGAATCTTCGAGGTAAGCAATGATGAAAATACAAGCCGAATAGTTTCTTCTCTTGAGTGGTTTTATAGAAAGAATGACGAGGATGTTCTCTCATATCCATTCTTTGGCTATGTTCATGACACAAGCAAGACGATGTTTAGTTATGTCTATTTGCAAAACGAATACGGACAAACGATTAGACCATTTATTAAATCGTATAATCAAGTAAACAAAGCAAAAGTCCCGATTGATACAATTTTTAGTGATTGGTTTGATATAAAAGATTATAACCAAATGAAATTCTACGGTTACAATAAGGGCACTCAGCAAATCAGTGTCATAATTGAAAGACAAAAAGACAACAAAAAATATCTGGTAACTACACCAATTTTAGGTGGAAAAATAATAAAACATCAATATCATCTGTTTAATGGTGGTAAGAATAAATTCAGGCTTCTCTTTGTTAAAAACACAAGAAATCCAATTTACAGAGAAGAACTGATTATTGGGGGTCTTCCGGATATAAACGATTTTCAAAATAATTTTAATAATCGTTACGGAAGAACTTATGAAGAAAGTCAAGAACAATTAATTGATTTGGGAGATATGCCCGAACTCAGAAATGAAAACGGTTTGTCGTTGTCAATTTATCCCAATCCGACTGATGAGAAAATCTTTGCCACAGCTTATTTACCATTGGTCACAAAAGGAAACAGACACAATCTTATCATTAGAATTTTCACAAGTCTGGGTTATGAGATATTCAGGCAAGAAGCAAGACCTGGTGAGACTTTATCAATTCAAACCAAAGATTATCCGCAAGGAGCATACTTCATACGAGCAGAAGAAAAGACCGATGATTATACTCTTGACACACTTCCTGCGGTTATGCAGGGGTTTGTTGTCAAGAGGTAAGATTTTAATTAAATAAAGCCCTGCTTAGGTGTTTTTTTTATTTTCACTTGCTTTAATAGAATAAATTCCTTATGTTGTATTGCTTTTAGCGTGACATTTTGAAACATGAAATGTTTTAAAATAAAACTTTGGAATAAATGGATTATCTATAAATTCGAGTTAAATTTTTTTCAAGAGACTATGGAGAATTGTCATGAATTTCAAAACTTGTTTCAAAACTGTTTTCACAGCAATATTATTGATATGCTTATTTTCAACTTTGCATTCTCAGGATTCAAAAGTTAGTACGCAAAGTGTCCCCAATTGTGAATGTAATCCCTTACCTGTGCCAAATGCATCAATAACTTTAACATGGAATGATGGAACGGGCCATACGGGAACAATGCAATGCAACAGCTCTTTCGGAATATCTCAAATACTTTATGGCAGCCCGTTAAATATCGTTTTCCCGGGTCACGGCTGCATGGGAGCAACAGGATGCAATCCGAAATTCAAATTTACCATTACAAAACCGAATGGTTCAACTACCAATGTCAATCAGACTTCACCGAATCTTGCCATACTTAATATTACCGATGTTGGCTCATACACTATTGATGCAAAATATTTCTGTGGTAATAATGATTGCAAAAAGGTCTGCAATATCACTATTGATGTCAAGCAAGTTGTAAAAAAGCAGTGTGACTGCCGCGCTCTACCAGGACAGAAAGTAACAGTAAATTGGAATAATGGCACTCAGCAAAGTTCGACCATCCCATGCAATAATCCAAACGATTTTGCAATGAGTGATGTTATAATCGGTACACCTATAAGTGGAGTTATATCAACATTTACATGTTTTCCTGCATCTCCTTCATGTCAGCCGACTTATGTATGGAATGTGACAATTGGAGTAACAATAATACAGTCGGGCACAACTGCTAATTTTTCGTTTTTACCGAGTGCTGTGGGTGAGTATGTTATGGATATTACAACAAAATGCAATGGCGTTTCATGCGGAGTATGCAATATTAAAATGTTGGTTAAAAGATTTAAACCGAAAAAGTAAAATTTAATTGAAATCAAAGATAAAGGTCGGGTTCAATATTTAATCCGACCTTTTTTTTAAATTAATTTATAAAATAAACTTTTTAGACATCACCTATCTCTGAATATTAATATATCCATCCTGAATTAGTTTATCCTTAAGTTTGACGCTCGTTTCGGTTGCCCATTTATCAATTAAGTTCCAACATTCGTCAGAAACAGCCGGAATAGTGTTCATGAATTTAATACCCGCAGAAGACTCAAGAAATTTATTCATATCAAGCAACTCCTTAGTGCTGTAATGCTTGTTGTAAACATCAATCATTTTCATAGTAAGGGTATCGAAAGGAAAAAGCATTTTCAGATTATTCCAGTAGGTTGGAGGAGCTGCAGCAATTCCGGTCTGATAGGGCTGAATCATATTATCGAGTGTTGCTTTTACCATTTCGTCTGATTTTGTTAAGTGCATAAATTTCAATATGTTCACTTTCTTTTGTTCGGTCAGTACCGTATCAGTATTTACCTGTGCCTGACTAAGCCCAATAACGGAAAAAATCGCAATCAGACCGACAATCAAATTTTTCAACATTCTTTTCTCCAAAATAAATTTTATAAATAAGTTGCTCAAAATCAAATAATATAAAGAAATTCTTTTTATTTTCAATCCGAAATTGTTATCTTGAATTTTTTATATTCATTATCGAATATGTTTTTAATAAATTGTTAAAATTTTCATTCATAAAATAAATTGAGGGATACAAAAATGAATCTACAAGCGATTCAAAAGGCATTGAAGGAAGCAGGTACCGACGGCTGGCTCTTTTATGATTTTCATAACAGAGACGCCATAGCCGCCAGAATACTTAACATGGACACAAAGCGTTTTGCCTCCCGCCGCTGGTTTTATTTCATTCCGGCTGAAGGCGAACCCAAAAAACTCGTTCACAAAATTGAACCCTGGAGATGCGACCATCTTCCCGGCGAAAAATTCGTTTATCTGCCCTGGGAACAACAGCACCAAATGCTTAAGGATATATTGAAAGGCTGTAAAAACGTTGCAATGCAGTATTCACCGAATAATGCAATTCCTTATGTTTCCATCGTGGACGGAGGAACGCTTGAATTGGTCAGAAGTTTTGGCGTGGAAGTAGTTTCGAGTGCTGATTTGGTCAGCCAGTTCGAGTCTCATCTTTCAATGGAAGATTGGGAGAGCCACGTAGAGGCATCTAAAGTCATGCAAATGGTAAAAGACGAAGCATTCAAAGAAATTGCCAAGAGAATCAAAGCCGGCGAGAATCCATCAGAATTTGAAATTTACAAGTTTATGCTCGATATCATGACTGCAAACAGCATGAAGTGCGACGACGGACCGATTGTCGCTATCAACGAACATGCGGCTGACCCTCATTTCGAGCCGACACCGGAAAACAGTTTCAGGATGAAGGAAGGTGATTTGGTTCTGCTTGACCTCTGGGCGAAGAAGAACAAACCAGGTAGCATTTACTACGACATAACTTGGATGGGCTTTATCGGAACAGAAGTTCCTGAGAAAATTGAAAAAATATTCCAAATTGACAGACAAGCACGCGATGCTGCTATGAATCTCGTTAAAAAATGTTTTGCCAAAAACATCCCACTTTATGGCTGGCAGGTTGACAACGAATGTCGTAAAGTGATTGTGGACGCAGGTTACGGAGAATACTTCACTCACCGTACCGGTCATAATATTGGCGAAGAAGTTCACGGCAACGGTGTTCATATTGACAACCTTGAAACAAAAGACGAACGATTGATTATCCCCGGGACATGTTTCTCGATTGAGCCGGGTATTTATCTGGAGCACGAAAAAATCGGCTTCCGTACAGAATTAGATGTTTTCGTGACTGACGAAGGAAATGTGGAAGTTGCCGGAGCAATACAGGAGAAGGTCGTTGCTATATTGAATTTGTGAGGAAATGCTATTTGATTGATGAAGAAATAATATCGAATATCGAAGTTTAGGAAATGACTAATGACAATTGACCAGAAGAAATATCGAATATCGAACATCGAATCATGAATATCGAAGTTTAAGAAATGACCAATGACTATTGACCAGAAGAAATATCGAATATCGAACATCGAATCATAAATATCGAAGTTTAAGAAATGACTAATGACCAATGACTATTAACCAGAAGAAATATCGAATATCGAACATCGAATAATGAATGTCGAAGTTAAGAATTGAAGAAATAAGAATTGCTTAATTTTGATAACCGAAGAAAAAATATCGAATATCGAATAATGAATATCGAAGTTGAGAATTGGAAGAAATGATAAATGATTAAGTTTGACCTCGAAGAAAGACTTATAAATTTTGCTGTAAGCATAATTGAAATAGTTGAAACATTGCCTGAAAGAAAATCAGCGAACCACCTTGGAGGTCAACTGTTACGTTCGGGAACTTCACCAGCACTTAATTATGGAGAAGGCCCAAAGTAGTGAATCAAGGAAGGATTTTATCCATAAAATCAAGATAGTATTAAAGGAATTAAGGGAAACCAATATTTGTTTGCAAATATTATTAAAATCGAGATTGGTTAACGACTTTCAAGACATTAACCTTGTTAAGACTGAATGTAATGAACTTATTTCAATCTTTGTAAAAAGCGTTGAAACAGCAAAGAAAAACTTGAAAACAGATTGAAGTTTCTTAGTAATTCGATATTCGATGTTCAATATTCGATATTCGATATTTATAATTTTTAAAGAATTTTAGGATTAAACTACTTTTTAGTAAAAACATGAATAAAAAGTTAAACAAAGAAGATATCTTATCCCTTCTCTCAAGTTTGAAACCAAAACTTGAGAGGGAATTTGGACTGTTATCTATCGGTGTTTTCGGTTCATATTCAAAAAACCTTCAAAATTCAAAAAGCGATATTGATATTTTGGTTGATTTGAAGAAGGAATTTAAAACTTTTAACAATTTCATGAATATAAAATTTTTGTTAGAGGAACAAACTGGGAAACATATTGATTTGGCAACTCAAAAAGCTCTTAGGTCAGAATTGAAAAATGAAATTCTTAAGGAAGTTATTTATGCCTGAACGTACATGGCAACTATATTTAAGAGACATTTCTGATTCAATAAATAAAATAATTGAATATTCAAAGGATATTACAGAAGTAGAGCTTTTCTCTAATGACTTGATTTTAGATGCAATTTTGAGAAATCTTCAAGTGATTGGAGAAGCAACAAAAAAAATTCCAAACGAAATTAAAAAGAATAGCAAATCAATCGAATGGAAAAAAATAGCTGGTCTAAGAGATATAATTGTTCATGATTATTTTGGTCTGGATGAAGATATAATTAGCGATATTGTTTTTAATGAAATCCCTGAACTAAAAATCGAAATTCAAAATAATTTTTCAGAAATTCTATAAACATGGAACTCAAAACAATTAAAAGCTTCTCCGATACTTTCGATGCCAATATCGTGAAAGCAAGGCTTGAATCCGAAGGTATCGAATGCTATCTCGAGCATGAAAGCGTCGTAAACATAGCATGGATGTCATCAGACGCTATCGGAGGTTTGAAACTGAAGGTAAATGAAAATGATTACGAAAGAGCAATGAACATAATTAACTCGGGTATTGACTTTAATGAAGCGGATGAATTTGTTCAGGATGAGGATGTTGAAACCCATAATGGCAAGAGATGTCCTGTATGCAATTCTCAAGCTATAATCGAAACGGTTTATCCGAAGGTGCTGAGTTTCTTTTTTTCGTTATTCGGATTTGTATCGGAAAAATCTTATATCAAAAAGGATAATTGCTCAAACTGCGGAAATAAATGGAAAGAATAGATTTCACAATTTATTAATCAATTAAGGAAATTTTATGTTTAAAGGACATCCCAAAGGTTTGTACGTGCTTGGGCTCTCGAATATGGGAGAGCGTTTTGGTTATTACACGATGCTTGCTATTTTCACCCTGTATCTCCGCGACCATTTTGGCTGGAGCGAGGGAACATCGGCAAGTGTTTATCGTATTTTTTTGATGGGAGTGTATTTTTTCCCGTTTTTCGGAGGTTTGTTTGCCGATAAAATGCTTGGCTACGGAAAGACAATAATCATCGGGATTCTTGTTATGATGGTAGGTTATGCTTTGTTAGGGATTCCAACATCCACACCCTACCTGGTTTATGCAGCCTTGTTTGTAATATGTATCGGTGTCGGCTTTTTTAAAGGCAACATGGCAGTCCTTGTCGGAAATCTTTACGACAATACTTCAGGTTCACTGAAAGACGCGGCTTTCAATATTTACTACATGGGAATTAACGTTGGAGCATTCTTTGCACCTTATGCAGCAGACGGTATGCAGAAATTTTTCCTGGGTAAGTCCGGTTTCATTTATAAATCTGATATTCCCCAACTTGCGAATGACTTCATCGGAGGAGTTCACAAGGATTTCACAGGACTTACAACTTTTGCACATAATGCCGGCTTTACAGATGTAACAGCATTTTGCAACAGCTATCTTCAATCTTTGACTTATGGCTATAACGGTGCATTCGCTGTTGCTGTGATATCGCTATTGATTTCGCTAGTAATTTTTCTTGCATTTAAAAAACATTACAAAGATGCAGACTATTCTTCGAGAGACAAAGCCGCAAAGGAACGAGACATTCAACTCACTCCAGCACAGGTAAAGGACAGAATAATAGCATTGCTCGCTGTATTCGGAATAGTTGTGTTCTTCTGGATGACTTTCCATCAAAATGGCTCAACGCTAACTTTCTTTGCAAAAAATTATACAAATCTTGCTGTTGGCAAATTTACTTATTTTTATTTCAACCTTATTTCACTCTTTGCAATTTTTGCAATTATTCTTGGTATAATGTCATTATTTGGGAAAAACAGCAAAGCAGGTATGAAAATAACCGGAGGCGTTTTTGCAATAGCAGGAGTTGTAGCTCTCGTACTGTTCTACAATTCTCTTCCGGAAGTAAATACTATTACTCCTCAGCTATTCCAGGCTTTTAATCCTATCTTCATAGTATTTATAACACCCATTGTTGTTGCATTTTTTGCATGGCTGAACAGAAAAGGTAAAGAACCTACAGCCCCGGGAAAAATCGGGATTGGTATGTTCATCACTTCTATAGCAATTTCAATCATGCTAATTGCTTCAATAGGTCTTCCGAGCGTAACATCATTGGGAAATCAATCTTCATCACTGTTAGTCAGCCCTTACTGGCTTATTTCCACTTATTTCACACTAACTATTGCCGAACTGTTCTTAAGTCCAATGGGATTGTCATTTGTTTCCAAAGTGGCACCTCCTAATATGAAAGGCTTAATGCAGGGTGGCTGGCTTGCCGCAACAGGCGGCGGTAACTTGTTAGCCGGACTAATTGGGAATCTTTATCAGCGTTGGGAACTCTGGCAGTTCTTCTTATTTTTAATCGCAACCACATTGTTTTCTTCAATTTTAGTATTGATTGTTTTGAAAAAATTGAAAAAAGCAATTACTTCATAAATATAAATTTAATTAATTATAATCAGGTGAGACATGAAAGACAAAGTATTAGAGAAATTTTTAAGATACGTTAAAATTGACACTCAGTCCATGGAAGATTCGGAAACTTATCCGAGTACTTTGAAGCAATTTGATTTAGCAAAACTGCTTTTAAGAGAATTGCATGATTTAGGAATCGGTAATGCTGAAATTGACGAACATTGTTATGTCATGGCAACTATTCCGTCGAATATACCTGCTAATCATCCTGCGTTCGGCAAAGTGCCTGCCGTTGGTTTTATAGCTCATGTGGATACTTCACCCGAAGTTTCCGGCGAAAACGTCAAACCTCAGCTTGTGAATTACAATGGTGGAGATATAATACTCCCTGGCGATTCATCAGTCGTTATCAGAGAATCTGAAAATCCCGGATTGAAGAAATGTTTAGGTCATACCATTGTTACAACCGACGGAACAACTCTTCTCGGTTCCGATGACAAATCCGGAATAGCTGCTATTATGATGCTTGCAGAAACGTTGGTAAATAATCCAAATATTTTGCATGGTGATGTTAAAATCGGATTTACTCCGGATGAAGAAGTTGGAGCCGGAACAAAATTCTTCGATATAGAAAAATTTGGTGCAAAATATGCTTACACTGTTGACGGCGACCTTCCTGGTGAACTTAACAAAGAAACTTTCAGCGCCAACATGGCAACAGTTACCGTTTTGGGTCGTGACATCCATCCCGGTATGGCAAAAGACATCATGGTTAATGCTATAAGGGTAGTGGCAGAAATCATTTCCAAGATGCCAAAAGATATGGCACCGGAAACAACAGATGGCTATCAGCAATATCTCCATCCTTACGTCTTTGAGGGTAATATTTCAAAAGCTACCCTAAAGATACTCTTCAGAGATTTTAAGACCGCTAATCTCGAAGATTTGAAAAAAGTTATGGAAGGTATTATTGCCGAAGTTCGGGAAATCTTTCCAAGAGCTCAAATTGACATGCAGGTCAAGGAACAATACAAAAACATGCATGATGAACTCACTAATCATCCCGAAGTCCTTGATTGCCTCTGGGAAGCTGCGGCAAGAGCCGGAGTTGCCCCATACTGGAATCCGATAAGAGGCGGAACGGACGGTTCTCGTTTGACAGAAATGGGCTTGCCGACTCCGAATATTTATACGGGCGGACAGAATTTTCATAGCAGAACTGAGTGGGTATCGGTTGATTTTCTGGTCAAAGCCGTCGAGACTCTGATTAACCTGGTTCAGGTTTGGGTAGATAAATCTAAATAATATAATAAATTGAAGAACAAACAGGAGATTTTAATGGAACATCCTTCAACAGCTACAACTAATTTACCTGAGAATGCGTACCGCGAACTAAAGCCGGGTGAAGTTTACAGACCGGTTATGTCACCGGAATACAAATTTCCGGAAATCACTCCCTGGTCGGTAATATGGGGACTGATTATGGCTATAGTCTTTTCTGCAGCGGCTGCATATTCAGGCTTGAAAATCGGTCAGGTGATGGAAGCTGCCATACCAATTTCTATTCTCGCAGTTGGTATTTCCACAGCATTTAAAACACGCAAAGCATTGGGACAGAATGTGATTATCCAGTCTATCGGCGGGAGTTCCGGAGTAATTGTTGCCGGTGCTGTTTTCACAATTCCCGCATTGTATATTTTAAAATTAGATGTTAATTTCTTTCAAATATTTTTCGCTGCTCTGCTTGGTGGATTTTTAGGAATTCTCTTCCTGATTCCTTTCAGAAAATATTTCGTTAAGGATATGCACGGGAAATTTCCATTTCCAGAGGCAACAGCTACTACCGAAATTCTTATAACCGGAGAAAAAGGCGGCAAGCAGGCAGGTATCCTGATAATTACAGGTCTTATCGGCGGTTTTTATGATTTTATGTTTTCTTCACTCCATCTTTGGAAAGAAACCTTTACTTCGAGAGTTGTCCCGATTGGGGCATGGGCAGCCGACAAAGGAAAAATGCTATTTCAAATGAATGTCAGTGCTATGATTTTCGGCTTCGGCTATCTTATCGGTTTGAAGTTTGCTACTATCATTACGGTCGGCTCTCTGCTTTCATGGTTCGTTCTGGTTCCGCTAATTAACCAGATTGGCTGGCTTGCTTCGACAAACGGTGTAAATCCATTTGATGCTATGACAGCCCAGGAGATTTTCTTTAAGTTTGTCAGACCAATCGGTATCGGTGCTATTGCTATGGCAGGCATCATTGGAATTCTAAAATCCTCCAAAGTTATCGGTAGTGCTTTCTCTTTAGCTTTCAACGGTATTTTCGGTAAGTCGAAAGCTAAACCGGGAGATGAGCTCAGAACCCAGAAAGATATTAAAATGACTTTTGTGATTATGTTTATATTGCTAACAATAATCGCAATTTTCGTTTTCCTTCTGATTGGTGTTCATATTACTTTAGTTCAAGCAATTGTCGCGTTGCTTACTATTGTTATCATTTCCTTCCTATTTACTACGGTAGCTGCCAATGCAATAGCGATTGTGGGGAGCAATCCGGTTTCGGGAATGACGCTTATGACACTGATACTATCATCGTTTATCCTTGTTCAGGTTGGTCTTTCGGGACGTGAAGGCATCCTCAGCGCTCTGATTATCGGCGGTATCGTTTGTACTGCACTTTCAATGGCTGGTGGATTTATTACCGATTTAAAAGTCGGTTATTGGATGGGTTCAACTCCGATTAAGCAAGAATCCTGGAAATTCCTTGGTACAATTGTATCCGCTGCCACCGTTGGCGTTGTTATTTTCATTTTGAGTCAATCTTATGGCTTTGTTAAAACACCGATGACTCCCGACCCGCTCGTAGCACCACAGGCAAATGCTATGGCTGCCGTTATTCAGCCGTTGATGTCACCCGGTGCTAACATTAGCTGGATGCTTTATCTTGTAGGAGCTATCATTGCAGTTCTGATGAACTGGTTAGGTATTGCTCCGCTTGCTTTTGCTTTGGGTATGTACCTCCCTTTACCCTTGAATACTCCGCTTTTAATCGGTGGTTTGGTGAACTGGTTCGTCAATAAAAGCACCAAAGACGAAAAGCTTGCAAACGCCAGAAATCAGAGGGGAACCCTGATTGCGTCGGGCTTTATGGCAGGTGCTTCCATATTTGGAGTAGTCGGTGCATTACTCTTATTCTTCAAAGCTGGAGGAAGAAAGCTTGCGGATTACATCAGCTTCGTCTCACCACAGTGGTCTGAGAGCTGGGGTGCCGAAGTCCTTGCTATTGTGATGTTCCTCGTCCTTGTTGGATACTTTGTCTGGGAATCGCTCAGAGCCAAAAAAGACGAAGAATAGGTAATATGGAGACTAAGAAAAAGCTTGAAGGGCAGGAGTAATTCTGCCCTTTTTCTTTTAGTCGTTAGTCGAAAGTTGAAAGTCGGTAGGCAGTAATCGGTAGTCGTTAGTCGTTAATCATTTTTGTACTACTACATTATTTGATTTTCCTATCAATTCTCGAAAATATATGTTTGTGATAATTTGTTACATTTTGTGACTACAAATTTACTCCCTCCTTTCGTCACAATCGAAATTGAAA
>Ga0172370_10009423_pt1 | contig 11417 bp, 9 predicted proteins | sample LakKiv5m_FD_114538 | JGI IMG/M metagenome (GOLD analysis project Ga0172370, IMG submission 114538) | Freshwater microbial communities from Kabuno Bay, South-Kivu, Congo - kab_022012_11.5m | ecosystem: Environmental > Aquatic > Freshwater > Lake | place: Democratic Republic of the Congo...
CGCTCAAACGACTAGCACTCCTGTGATCTTGCTTGATCTAAAAACTTCTGCTAGTCTCTCAGCCCTTGATCAAATTGGGGTATTAGAAATTGTGCGAGAGATGGAAAAAGAAAGGGAAATAATTCTTCCCGATCAAACTCCCGTCCTATATATAGACAAGTCTTTTGTCTCTCAGGTACTTTATGAGGAATTTCAAAATCTTCAAGAAGAAACCATTGAAAAGTTCAGTCTTTCCCCCAGTATGTTTTCTTATCATACGAATTTTAATCTTTCAGAAAAAATGAATACTGAAGTAGTTTTTCTAAAACAAGATGTCATATCCGAAACACAATATTCAGTAAAGATACAACGATACAAGGATATGATCGTGATACCGATCATTGATCAAAAAGATCAACAATCTGATGATCAAACGAATGCATCCGGATTATCAACAAATATCAAACGAGTATTGCTAGAAAACGCAACAAAAACAAAGCAAGATAATAATTTGGTAATACTAGGAGGTTCATTACCAGAGAGCACTTGGGCAATTCCAAATTTCGGAAGTGCAGGTTTTAAAGAAATCCAACAACATCCATGGATACAAGTTTTACATCCCAACGAGTTACTTAGTCTTAGAAGCCAAGCCAATTCTAATAATCATTTTCCTTTTGATGTCTCAGCGAAAACAGACAATACCTTAATACAATACAAGCTACTTGAAGAAGCGCTTTACCATGCCCCAAACAATACGCTTCGGAAGGTGGCTATGAATGCCTATCTTTCTCATTCCGCACCCGTATCGCCTTCGTCTCCCAAATTACCAACGCTACGTGATAGTTACTTGTCCGTCGTATGGTCATTATTGGAAGCTTCAGAATGGGAAGCGGAGCCAATTTCGAAATCTAGTTGTGATGAAGACTTTGACCATGATGGAAAGCTTGAGTGTATTATTGCAACACAAAGCGAATATATACAAGTTGAAATAGAAAGTGGCGCAATCTCCTTTATATTCATCAAATCTCTTGATCAACATGGATCACCAAAAGTTCATCAACTAATCGCGCCATCAGCTCAATTTATTAGTGGACTAAGTGACCCTATCTTTTGGGAAGTGATCGATGGGAAACTGCTTGATCCGGATGTCATCACAGGCGCCTTTATGGATGAACAAACGGATTATAAAGCAACATTACTCAAACCAAACGAGTTATTACTTTATGATGAACAAAATGGTTATCAAAAGAAAATCACCTTGGGCGAAAACCAAATTAGAATTCAGTATGTTCAGTCACCCCAAAGTCATCAACAACTTCTAGAGGTCCCTCTTGCGCTCGATCCCTGGAACCGTTTTGAGCCTGGTTGGACGAATACATATCAGTTATACAAAGGTAAGGGTATTTTAACATGGAGCAGTGAATCTGGTGTTTCAGTGCAAGTAACGGGTACAAATAATATAAATATAGAGCACTTTAACCAGTCAAAAGATCTTCTAAAATATGCAGAAGATCCAAATATCGACTACCCAATAGGTCATTTCACACCAAATCCAATGGCAATCTTTAAAATCCCCTTCCAAGAAAGCTTAACGATTGTACTCAAATGGTTTGAAAACGCTATAATAGAATAACGTGATTTGATAATGAGTGCTAATAGGATAATTAAACCAGGTATGGAACATTCAGATATTAATATTTTTCAGGAACAAATTCTGGAACTTTATCAAAAGGGACTATATAAAGAGGCATTGTTGTTGATCGAAAACGAAGAACACATTTACATCGATTATCAAGCAATTCTAAATTATTGGAGAGCTACTCTTTATGCAGGAAATGGAGAATTGGAATCAGCATTATCAGTTTTAAAGAATGCGATCGATGCAGGCTTCTGGTTCAGCGAGGCTCTGATGAAAGAAAACCCTGCTTTTTATTCATTAAAAAAAAATCAAGCATTCCAGAAATTGGCTGAGAAGAACCAATTATTACGCGAAGAAGACCCTGCAATATCTTTCCCGATGCTTACGATAAGACCTGATCATCAGTGCATGCCTGAACAACCTGCTTGTCCAACTCTATTAGTCTTTCATGCTAATGCAAGTAATGCTCCAGAAGCTTTGCGGTTTTGGAAACCGGCTGCCCAGGAAGGCTGGATTGTTTCAGTATTACAATCCCCTCACGCGATTTGGAAAGACGCTTATCTATGGCAAGATATCCCAAAAGCTTTCGAAAGTATGGAAGAGCAGTTTGACAACTTAGCTTCCCAACTTCATCTAGACACCAATCGGTTGGTAATCGTTGGCGAGGGTAGCTCCGCAGCATTAGCAATTCGTTTAGCCATGGAAGGTGATATACCGGTAAGTGGTTTTATTGCAGTCGACCCGCTAAATCTGGAAATCCATGATCTACAAGAATGGAGTAATATTGCAATTTCAATTCTTTCGAATGAATTGAAAGGAATAATCTTGCTTAGCTACACTGATGAACAAGAATTTAAGAATGATCTCACAAAGTATAAACATTTTAAGCGTATGAAGGAATTTTTTTACGAAATTGGAATTTTATGTAGAATTGATATCTATCAGAGAACTGATAATAGGAAAGAGATAAAGAATAAGAAGGATCTCAAAGATATTCTTGATTACTTCGACAATTAATAATTCCTGAATAAAGGATTATTTATTATTTCTTAGATATACAATTTTCGAATTTTAGCGATAAAGATCGTGTTTTATAATTAACTGGTAGACTGAAGGAGTAACAAAATACCGGAAGGGTTGTTTTTCTGTAACACGTTGGCGTAATTGCGACGAAGAAATTTGAAGCAAAGGGGTTTTTATAAAGCGTACTCGATAGCTTAACCCTGGCAGTTTGGATTCTAGTTGCTTTAGATCAATATCGCAACCAGGTCTGGACATCACTCCGATTGAATCACAAGCCTCTACAAAAGATAAAGATTGACACCATGTAGGCAAATCAAATAGCGAATCTGCACCCATAAGATACACTAATTCTGCCTCTGGATATTTTTGATGCAAGAGCTGCATTGTTTCGTATGCATAATGAGGAGACTCTCGTTCCATATCAACTCGCGATATCTCAAAGGAGGGGTCTTCAGCTAACATAACATTGAGCATTGCAATTCTTTCATCTACCGCAGTAATTTTACGTTCTTGTTTATGAGGAGGGTTAGGCGTTAATACCCAAAGGATTTTCTGCAATCCGAGCTGATACTGTGCTTCAGCAGCTAGAATCAGATGACCAATATGCGGAGGATCAAAAGTACCGCCAAAAACTCCTAAAGCATATTTAGTCTCAATCCTGCCACTCAAGCTCATAATCTCCAATAAAAACGGTATCGCCTTCCAGAATTCCCGCTTCACGCAACGCTTGGTCGATCCCTAACGCTTCCAAGATTCGTTGAAAACGATTTACGGATTGATAATGTTCCCAATAAGTCATCGCAGCAGATCGTTCAATTGCCTCACCTTTCACTCGCCAACCATTTGGAAGTCTCTCAATTTTAAATTGATTCGGGTCAGAATCTACTCGGTAAACTGGTTGTTCAAGAACTTTCGCTGGTTCGGGTATCTCGGTTAATAATTGAGCAGCTCGATAGAGAAGAGGTCTCACTTCTTCACCTGTTGCCGCTGAGATAGCAAAAAAAGGTTCTTCAATATTCAATGATTGATCTTGCTTCAAACGTTTCTTAAGTTCCTTTTTAATTTCTTGCCACCTTTTCCGAACTTGCTCGATATCCATCTTATTAAAGGCAATGATTTGTGGTTTTTCAGCTAAATCAGGATCGAAGAGCGCTAACTCACTGTTAATCTGAAAAAAATCCATAACGGGATCTTCTGCAAATCCATCCAGTATGTGAATAAGAACATGCGTACGTTGAATATGACGTAAAAAATCGTGACCTAAACCAATCCCTTGATGCGCGCCTTCGATAAGACCTGGGATATCCGCTAGAACTAAGGTAGTCTCACGATCGAGTTCAGCAACTCCCAAGTTCGGTTCTATAGTAGTAAACGGATAAGCGCCAATTTTTGGTTTCGCGTTAGTAATCGCTGCTAACAAGGTCGATTTACCAGCATTGGGAACGCCTACAATACCAATATCAGCAATCAATTTCAATTCCAAGCGCAAGAAACGTTCTTGTCCAGGTTCTCCGCGCTCTGCTAATCGAGGAGTCTGTCTAGTAGAATTTGCAAATCGAGCATTACCACGACCACCACGTCCACCATAGGCTACGATTAAACGAGAACCATCCTCGACAAGATCACCAATCACTTCGTCTGTTTCTTTATCGTATACAACAGTACCTGCTGGAACAGGAATAATTAGATCGGAAGCAGAACGACCTGTCATTTTTTTCCCGCCTCCATGACCACCATCTTTAGCAATAAAGCGCTTCTGATATCGAAATTTATATAAAGTATTCAAATGAGAAGTGACTTCCAAGATAATATCCCCACCTTTTCCTCCATCACCACCATCTGGGCCCCCACGGGGGATATATTTTTCACGACGAAAATGGACTGCGCCATCTCCACCTTTACCCGACTGTACAAAGAATTCTGCTTGATCAATAAACATATTTTTATTATATCATCGGGTAGTATATTATCGAGTAAAATAGGACAATCCATAACAAGGGAATCATTAACCTGGTTCAATTTGTGCGGAATTGCACAAACGATAATTTTATGGTAAAGTGAATTAAGTTACCTGGAGGAAAACATGGATAGAGAGTTAATTCCAGAGATAATCGTAGCCCGTTTACCGGTATACTTGAGATGTCTACAAAGGATGTTGCAAGAAGGTAAAAGCGTTACTTCTTCTCAAGATTTAGGAGAACGATTAGGAATATCGGCTGCACAAATCCGCAAGGATTTATCACAATTTGGTGAGTTTGGGAAACAAGGGAGAGGCTATCAGATAGAATTCTTAAAAAAGCAGATTGAGGAAATTCTCCATATTGATCATGAATGGGAAATTGCTGTTGTTGGTGCAGGCGATATTGGTAGTGCAGTGGCACAATACCATGGGTTTAAAGATCGTGGCTTTAAGGTTAAGATGATCTTTGATAATACGCCAGAGAAGATAAACAAAAAAATCGGGGCATTCTATGTTCAAGATAGCGCGGATATGATAAATATAATTCAACATGCAGGTATCAAAGTAGCAATGATCTGTGTACCAGCAGAAACAGCTCAAGATGTAGCGGACCAACTTGTTGAAGCAGGAGTGAAAGCTATCTTAAATTACGCACCAATTAATATTTACGTCCCCAGAAGTGTTCGCGTTCAATATATCGATCCCTCTATTCACTTGCAATATATGACTTATTATTTAGAATAACCTAAAATTGCTTTCAGGTTATCTCTTTAAATTGGAGGAAGATTTCTACGAATAAGTGGGTACATTTCCAGCGCTTTTGAAGCTCCTTCGGCTGTGCATGAGATCGGATTTTCCACTAAATAAGCAGGAACTCCCAATTCCTTTGTCATCAATCTGTCCATTCCAGGCAGGAGTGCGCCTCCTCCCGTTAAGGCAACCCCACGATCAATAATATCAGAAACCAATTCGGGAGGAGTTTTCTCTAATACCCTTCGAGCAGTTTCAACAACATCTGAAAGTGGATCGCGGAATGCTTCAACTACCTCTCCAGTTGTTAATGTAACCGGACGAGGCAAACCCGAAACTTGATCTTGACCTTGAATTTCAACCGATTTTTCTTCTTCTTGTGGGATTGCTGCTCCAATACGCAGTTTTACTTGTTCAGCAGTTAATTGACCAATGATCACTCCATATTTCTTGCGCACATAACTAATAATAGCTTCATCCATGGCAACACCACCCTTTCGATTTGTCTCAGCAGCCACGATACCATACATCGCCATTACAGCAGCTTGAGTAACTCCAGCGCCTATACAAATGATCATATTACCGGAAGGAGTCCCAATGGGTAAATCAACACCAAGCGCAGCGGCTAAAGGTTGCTGTATCAAATAAGCTTCTCGACTTCCAGCTTGTAGAATCGCTTCGTGAACAGCACGGCTCTCAACACTTGTAACTCCATAGGGAACAGTAATCATAGATCTAGGTCTAAAAAAGCGCATTGGACCTGCGACCTTCCGCAATAGGGCAGAAAGCATAAACTCAGTAACTTCATAATCGGCAATTACGCCATTTGTCATCGGACGGGTGACTTCAAGAGATTCAGGCACTTTCCCCATCATGTCCAACGCCTCTTGTCCCCAAGCAACCATTTTCTGTTCTTCAATAACAATTACAGCTACGGTTGGCTCATTTAGGATAATCTCTCCATTATCCGAGACGCGGATAAAAAAAGTACCGAGATCTATGCCCAGGTCTTTTGAAAATAATGCCATGTAATTCTATTGATCTCCTGAATCATAGCCGGAAAATTTTGTGCTAGCTTGAGGTCTATATCTTCTAACCGCTTCAAGCCTTAACTTAGAACGATTGAGAGCAGCTTCCATCGCTAGATATGCATCTGTATCAGGCGGTGGTCCTTGAGCCAGACTTTCTTCAGCACGCTCTTTTGCAGCGGCAGCTCTAGCAACATCAATTTCTTCTACATTCTCTGCAGAATCAGCTAAGACAGTAATTAGATCAGGTTGTACCTCAACAACACCACCAGCAATAGCGAAATGTTCTTCATTTGAGCGATATCGGACGGTCAATATACCAAACTCCAGCGTTGAGAGCAAGGGTGCATGGTTGGGTAATATCCCCATCTCACCCTGTGTGCCTGGTAATATGACAATATCAGCATCCCCAGAAAAGACTTCACGATCTTGTGAGACAATTTCACATCTAATAGGCATAAAATCTCACCTTATTCTAAAACGGGTTATACGGATTTAATCCTTATAACCTGAAGAGTATTTATTCAGCCTGCGCCATTTGGGCAGCCTGTTCAACAGCTTCGTCAATCGTCCCCACCATCATAAAGGCGCCTTCGGGTAAATCGTCGTGCTTGCCATCCAAAATTTCACGGAAGCCACGTATTGTTTCCCGCAAAGGCACATACCGTCCTTCACGCCCGGTGAATTGTTGGGCGACATAGAAAGGTTGCGAGAAGAAACGTTCGATTTTTCGAGCACGAGAAACGATTAGTTTATCGTCCTCGCTTAACTCGTCAACACCCAAAATTGCGATTATATCCTGTAAATCCTTATAACGCTGCAGAACTTGTTGAACTTCGCGGGCAGTATTGTAATGTTCCTCACCAACGATCTGAGGATCAAGGATTCGAGAAGTAGATCCGAGTGGGTCAACTGCTGGATATATGCCTTTTTCCACAATAGAGCGTTCAAGGGCTATCGTAGCATCTAGATGCGTAAATGTCGCCACTGGCGCTGGGTCAGAGTAATCATCAGCTGGTACATATACCGCTTGCATCGAGGTGATCGAGCCTGTATGCGTGGACGTGATCCGTTCTTGTAGTTCTCCCATTTCTGTAGCCAGGGTCGGTTGATAGCCAACTGCGGAAGGCATACGTCCTAATAAGGCTGAAACTTCAGAACCAGACATACTAAAACGGAAAATATTATCAATGAAAAGGAGCACATCACGACCCTGATCCCGGAAGTATTCTGCCATAGAAAGCCCTGAAAGCGCAACGCGTAGACGAACTCCAGACGGTTCATTCATCTGTCCATAAACCATCACAGTATCTTTCATAACACCTGATTCAAGCATCTCGCGATAGAGTTGAGTTCCTTCTCGGGTTCGCTCTCCTACTCCAGCAAATACAGAGTTACCTTGATGTTCAATAGCTATCGAACGAATAAGCTCCATAATAATGACTGTTTTTCCAACCCCAGCTCCTCCAAAAATACCAGTCTTCCCGCCCTTCGTAAAAGGCGCGATCAAGTCAATCACTTTAACACCAGTTTCAAAAACCTCCACGCGAGTTGATTGCTCTGAAAAATCTGGCGCCGGACGATGGATTGAATAACGAGTCTTTGAATGAACTGGTCCAAGTTCATCAATGGGTTGCCCTAATACATTGAACACACGTCCAAGGATAGATTCCCCGACTGGAACTGTAATCGGCGCTCCAGTAGAAATGACTGCTTTACCGCGCGCTAATCCATCCGTAGCGCCCATAGCTACAGTACGAACCCAATTATTACCTAAATGCTTTTGAACTTCCAAGACAAGTGGCTTTTCTCCATCGTCTGGAACTTCAAGCGCTTCAAATATTTCTGGTAGATGTTTGGGAGGAAATTCTACATCAACCACGCCTCCCAATATTTGGACTACTTTTCCTTGAGTACTAGCCATTAAACCTCCAACAACATTAACGTAATGGTCATTGATTGACTTGATTAAGTCTAATATTTATCAAATAAGTTTTGCATTATACCTCATTAGGCAAAGTACCATTGTAATCACCTTGAGATACAAATTTACATCATATTATTAATAATCTGCATTTCCTAGCGTTCTTTTAAATCTTTATGACTGTGAAAGAGCTTCGGCACCACCCGCAATATCCAACATTTCATTCGTGATGGTTTGCTGTCGTGCTTTGTTATATTCCAATTGAAGCATTTCAGCCAAAGAGACAGCGCTATCGGTAGCGTTTTTCATTGCTACCATTCGCGCAGCATGTTCGCTGGCGAGGGATTCCATTATCGCTTGGTATACCTGTAAAGCAGTAAAACGTGGCACAATCTCATCCAATATTTCCGCAGCACCTGGTTCGTAGATATAGGTCGCTGTAGCACCTTTCTGTTGATCTTGAATATCATAGACACGCCCAGCTCCAGAATCAACCTCCAATGGCAACAATTTTTTCACGGTTGGGTCTTGCCGAACCATGTTCACGAAATCTGTATATACAAGATAAACCTCATCCACTTTATCAAGAAGAAATTCTTCAACAACAATATGACCAATAACAGATACATCTGAAAATGTAGGTGCAGCAGGTAGGTCTGTGAATTCTGCAAGTATTTTCTGACGGCGTCGTAACATCATATCGCGACCTTTACGTCCTATCGTGACGTATTGAACAGGTACATCGCTTTCTAAAAAGCGACCCATACAGAAGCGCACGATATTTGTATTATAAGCCCCAGCTAATCCTCGATCTCCAGAAATCAAAACAACCAATATATTATTGATACTTTCTCTCTTTGTCAGCAAAGGATGAAGACTTTCTTTTGCTGGTTGAGCCGAGATATGTGTCAGCACTTGCCATGCTTTCGTCGCATAAGGACGAGTATTCATCAAAGCCTGCATTGATTTTCTGACCTTACTGGCACTAACTGCCTGTAAAGCACGCGTGACTTGCGATATATTTTTCACGCTTTTTATACGAAGTCTTACTTCTCTGGCATTTGGCATAAGCTATTCTTTATTTACATTTATTTAAGAGAATTAATTTATGACCAGGTATTGGCAAACAATTTCAAGGCTTCTTGTAATTGCGCTTCTACCTTATCGGTAATTCTTTTTTGCTCACCAATTTGAGCACCAATCTCCGGGTGACTGGTTTCCATAAAACGGAGAAGGGAAAGCTCCCAAGATCGCATTCGTTCTATGGAAACTTTATCAGCATAACCATGGGTTCCTGCATAAATGACTATGACCTGATCAGATAAGTCCATTGGCTCATATTGCGGTTGTTTAAGGATTTCTTGCAATCTTCGCCCCCGATTAAGTTGATTCTGGGTGGCTTTATCAAGATCGGAGCCAAATTGGGCAAAAGCAGCCAATTCACGGAAGGCAGCCATGTCCATACGCAACCTACCAGCTACTTGTTTCATAGCTTTTGTTTGAGCATCACCACCAACACGTGAAACCGAAAGACCAACGTTAACTGCTGGTCGAATACCCGCATAGAAAAGGTTATTCTCCAAATAGATCTGCCCATCCGTGATAGAAATCACATTGGTTGGCACGTAGGCTGACACATCACCTAACAAAGTTTCAATAATTGGTAAAGCGGTCAATGAACCACCACTACCAGCAACTTGAACAATTTTTAAGTTTTGTGCATCCTCTAAAGCCTCCATGGCAACCTGTGCATTGTGTTCACCCAAAGGTCCACCATATACTTTGCCATTAACTGCCTCTCCCTCATCAGCGAATTGCCCATCAAAATCTTTGGCAACTATCACATACTTATTTGCAAGGCGAGCGGCGCGTTCAAGCAAACGAGAGTGTAGATAAAAGAGATCTCCTGGATAGGCTTCTCGCCCTGGGGGACGACGAAGTAACAAGGAAACTTGGCGATAAGCCCAGGCATGTTTTGAGAGGTCATCATATACTACGAGTGCATCCTGCCCCTTTTCCATGAATTCTTCTCCAATCGCACAACCAGCATAAGGAGCGATAAATTGTAAGGCAGCTGATTCATCCGCTGATGCAACCACAACCGTGGTATATTCCATCGCGCCAAAACGTTCGAGGATTGAGACAGTGCGTGCTATCGCAGCTTTCTTCTGCCCAATCGCAACATAAATACAAAAGAGATCTTTACCCTTTTGATTGATGATCGTATCAATAGCAATCGCGGTCTTTCCAGTTTGTCGATCACCAATGATCAACTCTCGCTGTCCACGCCCAATAGGGATCATTGAATCAATCGCTTTGATACCCGTTTGGACTGGTGAATCGACATCCATACGAGCTACGACACCTGGTGCAATACGTTCAATTGGGCGATAATGATCAAATTTTATAGGCCCTTTGCCATCAATTGGTTGACCGAGCGCATTCACCACTCTGCCAACTAAACCATTCCCAACCGGAACAGAGGAAATACGCCCTGTGGCTTGCACCTGTATTCCCTCTTGTATCTCGGAGTAATCACCCATTATGATCACGCCTACACTATCCTCTTCGAGGTTAAAAGCGATCCCAATAACGCCATTCGCAAACTGAACTAATTCTTGAGCGCGTACATCCGCCAATCCAGCGACTCTGGCAATACCATCACCAGCTTCAATGACGGTCCCAATATCACGAATGCTTAGTTCTGGTTTAAAAGCTTCAATCTGTTGTTTAAGATCAGCGGTAATTTGATGGATCAGATCGGACATTTTTCCTCCGGTAAATAAATTTTTGAGTGAACGAGGTGATCCTTTCAGGATGAATTGAGAAAATAAAGTAGAACGCTTAACTAATAAATCGTATTACTTTCTGACCTTTTAATTGTAGTAATTTGATAGATCGTGTCAATTCTCACAATTCCTGAAGAAAGTCTCTTAAAAAATACCAAAATTTGGCTTTATTCGGCGTCAAGTATACCATCATTAGAAAAGACCGTAAACGTAAAATGATAACAGGGTGCATTTCATTTTTTCGGGAACGAAAATTGCAACAATAGACTACAAGAAGAAAGCGAGGTAGTCTATGAACACAAATGAAGAGAAAAAGAAAAAAGAA
>Ga0172370_10009427_pt1 | contig 11412 bp, 15 predicted proteins | sample LakKiv5m_FD_114538 | JGI IMG/M metagenome (GOLD analysis project Ga0172370, IMG submission 114538) | Freshwater microbial communities from Kabuno Bay, South-Kivu, Congo - kab_022012_11.5m | ecosystem: Environmental > Aquatic > Freshwater > Lake | place: Democratic Republic of the Congo...
AAGTGTTGTGATTATATAAATGATATAATTCTAAATATGGATTGCATAGTTGTTAATTCTTGGGGAATGTATAAGGATTGTTACCTTTTATATAATAAACCAGTATATTTTATAGAGGATTATTATGATTTTAGTTTATATAAAAATATACCTAAATATCATACGGAGGATAAAAAGAATTTAAAAATTATATATTTTGGATTAGCGGAAACCTTTTCAAGACATTTAAGTTGCTTAAAATTAATTACGCAATATAATTGTTCACTTATATTTTTTAGTAATAAAGATTTAGGTTATGGAAAATTTATACCGTATAGCGAAGATATTTTTACAGAAACATTATTATCTTGTGATCTATCGGTATCATATTTTGATACAATAAATAATAGAAAATCTAATTCAAAGTGTTGTGTTTCGTGGATTTTCGGGTTACCTTGTATTACCTCTGACTCCGATTTTGTCAGGTTTTTGGATTATAATGAACGTATTAAGGAAAGTGAATATAGATTTAATTATGTTAGAAAGTATTATGATATTCAAATAGCCTGTAATTTATATAAAGAGGTAATTACTAATATGTATGCACGAAAGAATCTTTTAAAGGAGAAAAATAAAGGTGAATTATATATGTGAAAGCGGTGAAGATAAATTTTTAAATGAAAATTTCTTCAAGAACAAAGTAATAATATGGATATTGAATTGTTTTTAAATCAACACGGATTTACGCAAATATTTTGTCATTTTAATAATTATATTTTTCAGAATAAGGATCAGAGGAAAAGTTAAATGTATTATTCTCAATTTGAGCAAGATAAATATTTGAACGAAGAAATTTTTTACCAAAAGAAAAATGGTGTTTTTGTTGATATTGGTGCTTATGATGGAATCACAATAAGTAATACATACTTTTTTGAGAAAGAATTAAATTGGACAGGCATTTGTATTGAACCTCATTCAGAAATATTTAAGGAATTATGTAAAAATAGAAAAAGTATAAATGTGAATGCCTGTATTTATAGAGAAGAAAAAGAAATGACATATTGGGAAATACTAGATAGATCTGATACTCGTATAATATCTCTTCTTAGTGGTTTAGAATGTTGTTATACACCGATTTATTTTCAAACTTTCTTTCCCGATTTAGATGATTTAATATCTAGAAATCTGATAAAGAAGATCAATGTTAAAACACAAATTTTAAATAATATTTTGAAGGAACATGGTGTTAATAAAATAGATCTGTTATGTATTGACACAGAAGGTAGTGAGTTAGAAATTTTGAAAAGCATTGATTTTTTTAAATTTGAAGTTGATGTTATTGTTGTTGAAAATAATTTTCGTAAATCGGAATGGTGTAGAGAATATTTAGAATATAATGGTTATATTTTTAAACATAAATTAGATGTAGATGAAATATACAGGAAGATTAAAAAATTATGAAGACACAGATGGAATTGCAAAAATATCTTTTTGGGAAATCATCTAGTATAAATAAATTAAATGAAAAACAATATCAAAATCTAATTAATAATATTTTAACTAAATGCCTAAATTTACAAGGAGTTGGATGTGGTTCCCAAGTAGGATTAAACTCAAGGGTGGTTTGCTGATAAAAATATGAATGATAAAACAGGGGATTTGATACCAAAAGAATGGTTTAGAATATAGAAAGGAAAAGTAATAATGTATTATTCTCAATTTGGACAAGATAAATATTTAAATGAGGAAATTTTTCACCATAAAAAAAATGGTATTTTTATAGATGTAGGTGCCTATGATGGTATCATGATAAGTAATACTTATTTTTTTGAAAAAGAACTCGATTGGATTGGAATTTGTATTGAACCTCATCCAAAAAATTTTGAGAAGTTGAGTAATAATAGAAAATCAATAAATTTAAATTGTTGTGTCTCAGATACTTCTCAAAATGTGGAATTTTGGGAAATAAATTGCCCCCATATGGACGTATTTAGTGGTATTTATAATAAATATGATTCTAGACATAAAGAATATATTATGAATCGTATAAATTCATTAAAAGAGGAAGAGAGAATTTTTCAAATACATGATGTTAAATGCAGGACGTTAAATGATATATTTTTAGAATACAAATATGATAAAATTGATTTTTTGGGGATAGATACTGAAGGTAATGAATTAGATGTTTTAAAAGGAGTTGACTTTACAAAAACAAATATTGATACCATTCTAGTAGAAAATAATTTTATTAAAATTGATAAAAAATCTCCTTGTGGAGATTTTTTAAAGCAATATGGCTATAAATTAATAAAACAATTAGATATAGATGAGATTTATCGGAGATAGGTAAAATGTACAAATATGGTAGTTTAAATTATGATGTACCAGAATTTTATAAGAATTATTATTCTACAACTATTGACATATGTTTTTATTTCCATGTTAGATAAGGAAAGTATGATACCTACGTGTCATAATGTATACGCTATAACAGACAATACATGGATACACATATGGAATGGGTGTAATAACGATATTAGAAGACAAGACTATTTTAGGGGATTCTTGAATTCACAAATAAGTTATGGTGTTTAAAAATTACAAAATGGAACATAAAATTTTGAAATCTGCTATAATATTATTTGATTTAGGAGATGAATCAATTATTAGTTTGTATAGAGAGATAATAAAATTTTTTTTGGTTGATTCTCGAAACAAAAAGATTTATATTTTTACGGATCGTGAATTAGGATTAAAAGATAAAAATCTAATTATATTAAATCAAGTTGTTAAAAAGAATGGACTTTTATTAAAATATGTGTCTTTAAGTAAGAAATTTGATTGTTTTAATTTCTATGATTATTTATATTTATTAACTCCTGATTTAAAAATTAATTTACCTATTGGAAGAAAAGTTTTATTTAATGACTTTATATGTTTAAAACACCCCCATTTTAATAATATTGAAAAAGTTTTTTTTCCTTATGAGAGAAATAATAATAGTCAAGCTTTTTTAGATAGTAACTTTTATAATAATATCTATTATTCTGATATTTTTATGGGAGGTAGGCGCTCTCTAATTAAAAAATTTATACAAGTTGTTTCTTCTGGGATTGAAGAGGATTTGAAGAAGGACTGTTTTGCAAATTTAGGAGAAGAGAGTTATTTAAATAAATATTTAGCAGGTATATTTCCGTCTAAATGTTTTGATGAAAATATTGTTTCCATAAATAATGCAAATGTTCCTTTAAGTATAAGAATTAATAGAGATTTAAAAACAAGACCCTTAAGAGAAAAAGATGTAAATATGTTTAATTTTAAAAAAAATACTATTTTAAATAAAAATAAGATTGATTTATCTGATTTGACTTTTATAATACCCGTTAAAATTGATTCTCGTGATCGTTTGGAAAATATTAATTTATGTATTGCTTATTTAACATATAATTTTAATACAAATATTATAGTTTTTGAAGAGGATCATAAACAATCTTTAAAACATTTAGAAAAGCGTGGTATTAAATACATTTATAGAAAACCGTTATTTAATTTTTTTTATAGAACACAAATTCTGAATATTATGACGAAAATTGCTAATACTCCTTTTATTTGTAATTATGACTGTGATGTCATCCTAAGTATAAATAGTTATGTAATGGCTTTAAATAAATTGAGAAACAGAGAATTTAGTATGATATATCCTTATGATGCTTATTGTAAATTATCAAGGAAGTTTTGTAACAATTTAGGTAAAGTTTTAAATATTGATGAAATAATTAAAAAAAGTTCTCTGAATAAAATTTTTCAAATAAGTTATGGATGCTGTAATTTAGTTAATAAAAATGATTATGTTAATGCCGGTTTGGAGAACGAACATTTCAAATCCTGGGGACCAGAAGATTATGAAAGATACCTTAGAATGACTAAACTGGGTTATAAGGTTGGTAGATTAAATGATTCAACAGTATATCATATGGAGCATTCTCGTGGACCAGATAGTAATAAGACTAACCCCAATTTTGAGCATAATAATAGAGAATATGAAAAAATAAAGGAAATGAATAAAGATGTCTTAAAAAGATATGTAGAGACTTGGAAGTGGAGGTGAGAAAGAAGTGGATATAATTGTTGCAGATTCTTTCCAACTATATATTGGGATAATGAATATCTAATATCTACTTTTCAAACTTTCGGAATTAATTTTCGTAATTTATCATACTTTGACCGATATTTTATTAAAGCAAAAAATTGGAAGAAGATTTTTTCCAATCTAAATATTATATTAACAGATTTCAAATTATATGAAAGAGATACAGATAATTTTGGTATTATATATATTAAAAATAAAGGTAGATTTAACTTTTTCATTGAAGGCTTAAAATGGAATTATTTAGATATAAATCAAGAAATGAAAATTAATAATGAGTTATATCCAGCATTAACAACTATTTTTTCTTCTTGTAAAATTGAAAAGGAAAAATAGTTCTGTAATAAATTATGTGATATATTTAAAGAAGAGATAATTGATAATGAATTTAATTTTGTATTACGATCAAAATAGCAACAAAGTGGGATAATAATGATTTTTTGTATTATAATCTGGGTAAGATATCGTATTTAATAGTTTCTGCAATTATTTTAATTCTAGGTCAAATAATTATAGTTCATATATTTAATTGTTTCTAAAAGGTATAATTAAAATGAATGAAACTATTAAAAGTTTAAGAGAAAACAATACAGGGTTTGAATTATTAGTTGCAGGATTTTTAAATATTTTAGAATCCTCATTGGTTGATACACAATATTATTGGAATGAGAATATTTCTCAATTAGTTAAAGATATTCAGATTTTAATAGAACCTCCTTATAAAACGAATATACAATTAAAATTAAAAGAGATTTACAAATATTATTCAGATATTGACTCTAATCTAATTCATTGTATTTTTGTTCCTGAAGATATAATACAACAAGAGAAAGGAAAAATTGATGAATAAAATTGAAGAATTAAAACGGAGTGATTATACTCCAGAAGATTTAATTACTGCTGGGTTTTTAAAAATATTAGAAGATTTTGAGAGGGGAAATTTTGAGCATTGGGATAGTATGGAATTATCTATGCTATCAAAAGATATGGTTGTAATGCAAATGAATCCAAATAGCAGAGAAATGGAGGGGATTATCAAAATATTATTTAAAAAATATTCTGCATGTTAAAAAGAAGGATTTTTAAATTACCTTAAAGAAGTTTCCAAACGTATGGATTCCTAATCTAATTGTAAAAAGAAGTTATGAGCCAGATATTTCTGGTAAAATGTGATTTTAAAAATAAGGAGAATACCTAATGAGAAAAGTTGAACCCAATGCTCTTTATGAACCAAAAGAGGTAGAAGAAATTTTAGGAGAATTTGTAAAGTTGGATGAACTTAGAAAATTTGGATTGATAGATCTATTTGGTAATTACTTCGGGCTAAATATAATTAATTCCTTAAATGAATATGTTAGGAGTCTGCAAAATAATGAGAATCTGCATTGATATAGATGGAGTTCTTTGTACTATTAAAAAAGAAAACTTATAATGAAAAAATTGGAAGAGGTTTTCAATGAATATCATAATAACAATGGCAGGTTTGGATACTAGATTTCAAGATAGTTATCCTAATATTCCAAAGCCATTAATTCCTGTTGGTAAAGATAGATGGCCTATGTTTTATTTAGCATATACATCTGTAGATTTCGGAAGATATGAATCTGATTTTCATTTTGTTATATTAAAGGGAATTATGGATAGTAAATTAGACGGTTATTGCTACATACCTCATACTATTCATATATTAAGCGAACCCACTTCTGGTCAAGCGGAAACTGCTTATTATGCTATTGAGAAATTGGATGATGATGATCCGATTTTAATTTTTAATTGTGATAGTGAGATAAATTGGGGCGGTGGTTTTTCTAATTTAATACAGATATTTAAAATAGCAGATGGAGTAATTCCTTGGTTCTATACAGAGGAGAAGAGTAAGTTTAGTTTTATATCATTAGATGAAAAGTCATATATTACAAATATAAAAGAAAAAGTAGCAATTAGTAACTATGCATCAACTGGGCCATATATCTTTAAAAATGCAGAGATATATATTCATTATTATAATAAAGTATTTGGAATAGATAAAGATGTTAAGGGGGAAAGATATATATCAAGAATTTATGAAGAGATGATAATAGATAGAAAAAAAATTTTAGGCATACCTGTATATAAACTGGGGTATTTTGGTACTCCTGAGGACTTACAAAAATATAATGAAGGGTTTAGATATTATGGTATTATCCCTAAAGATGGTAACTTTCGTAATACCCATAAAATGTGATAGTAATGATAGAATATTTAATCTAGAATTGATTATCGATTACTTGAGAAAAAATTTTGATACAAATATAATTGTGGGAGAAGCTGAAACTAGTATTCCTGGTAGATTACAAGAAAAATGCGATTCTTATATCAAATATTATATACCTAAATTTCATAGAGCATACATTCTAAATCAAATGTATAAAGAAGTAAAAACTCCTATAATTTGTAATTATGATGCTGATGTATTATTTGAAAAGGAGAAATATTTAGATTCTGCTAATTTAATTTTACATGATGGTTATGATATAGTATATCCCTATTCTGGAAGATTTATGGATGTTTCAAAAGTTCATCATAAAAGAATAAGAGATGAATTAGATATAACATTTCTTGTAAATATAGAACATAATGTTAGGCATCATAATAGTTTAGGGGGAGCATACTTTTTTAATTCTAATTTATTATATAAAGGTATTATGGAGAATGAAAAGTTTAAATCTTGGGGATGTGAGGATAGAGAAAGATATTATAGATACTCTATTTTAGGGTTTAAAATAAAAAGAGTACCAGGTGATTTATATCATTTGGTACATTATAGAGATAAGTCATGTTATATTAATAGTCCTGGATGTAAAGAAGGAGAAAAAGAATTTAATAAGGTATCTCATATGAATAAAGAGGAAATTCTCTCATATATGTATACTTGGGAGTGTATGCAACAATGAATAAAATATATCTAAAAGATGTTTCTTTTTTAATTCCCATTAGAATTGATTGCAATGAAAGATTAAGAAATTTATCTATTATTTTGGCTTATTTAAAAAATCATTTTGATACTAATATCTATATTGGAGAGGAATCAAATGATCCTAAATTAAATGGATTATCATCTGAAATAAATTATTTCTTTTTTAAATCAAATAGTGAGTTGTTTCATCGTACTAGAATTTTTAATGAGTTATGTAAAAGATGTGATACTAAAATAATATGTAATCATGATGCAGATTGTATATTGCCTGTAACACAATATGTTCAGACTACTAATTTAATTAAATCTGATAAGTATGATATAATTATTCCATATAGTGGGTTAGTTTATAATTTAAGAGAAGAGGATACTGAACTAATATCAAGAGCATCTCAAAATGAGAAATTATTAAGTAATATACCTATACAACATTGTAAAAGAAGAAGATCTAATTCTGTTGGTGGTGTGGACTTCTTTAATAAGGAAATTTACATTCGAGGAGGAATGATGAATGAAAATTTAATTTCTTGGGGTGCAGATGATGATGAGTCAATACATAGGTTTAGAATGTTATTTCCAGAAAGATTTATTAGGTTAGAAGGAGTATTATACCATATTTGTCATCCAAGAAATATAAATAGTTCAATGAAACAACCTCATTATAAAAAAAATGTAGAAGAAATGAATAAGGTTGGAAAACTTAGTAAAGAGGCATTACAAAATTATATAAAAGAATGGAGTTGGATAAAATGAGTATAAAAAGTATTGAAAGAAATTTAAATAAAGCAATCTCTGAGTATGTAGATAGTGATGTTTATTTAGATAATAGTGCTACAACAAAACCAGATAAAGATGTTCTCGATATAATGGATGAATATCAAGGTAAACATTATGGAAATGCATCATGTGAATATCCATTAGGTATACGTTCAAAATTAGCAATAGAGGAAGCGAGAGGTTATGTTCTAAATTTACTTCACGGGGAGGGATCAGGTAGAGTTTATTTTACTAGTGGAGCATCAGAAAGTAATAATTGGATAATTAAAGGAGTGATTGATAATTATATAGGACAAGATATTCATATTATTACAACTCAAATAGAGCACCCTAGTATTATTCAGACTCTAAAATATTATTCTAATTTATACAATAATATATCTGTTACATATTTAGGAGTTGATAAAAAAGGATTAGTTAATATAGATGAGTATAAAAATGCATTTAATAAGAGTACAAAACTAGTTTCTATAATGTGGGTAAATAATGAAATTGGAGTTGTACAAAATATTGAATATTTATCATGTTGGGCTAATTTAAAAGGTGCTTGGTTCCATTCTGATGCTACACAGGCTTTGGGTAAGATTAATATTGATGTGGAACCCAATATTGATTTTCTTTCAATATCTTCTCATAAAATTCATGGTCCTAAAGGTGTGGGCGCTTTATATATTAAAAACAATATTACGTTTCCTTCCTTTGTTTGGGGAGGGAAGCAAGAAAATGCACATAGGGCAGGTACTGAAAATGTTCCTGGAATTATGGGATTCTCTCAAGCCTGTTATAATTTATTGATGGAACAAATACATTATAATACAAAAGTAAAAAAGTTATATAGTTTTCTAATTGAATCCTTGGAAAAAATAAATCTAGAATATAAATGTCTAAAGATTAATGGTGCTAGGGAATTCTGCACTCCTTATATTTTAAATTTTTCTTTAATTAATGAATTTAGATCTGATGAATTACTAGAATACTTATATAAAAATAATATATATTGTTCCAGTGGTTCTGCTTGTGCTTGTAAAGATAAGAAACCATCATCTACAATTTTGGCATTAAAAGAAACTCCAGAGAATGCTTTAAATACAATAAGAATATCATTATCAAAAAATAATACTGAATGTGATATCGGTAAGTTTTTGGAATACTTTGAGAAATATTTGAAATCCAAGAAAGGAAACTAAAATGGGTTTTTTCGAATATACACAGGAATTAGTGAAAACGAATTCTATATCAACATCAGTTGTGGCTATTATAGGACCTGGAGCTCAATTTAATGCCACAACATTAAACGTAGAATGTATTTATATGAATAATAAAAATGAGGATATTGTTGATTTTTGTGAAAGAATAAAGGCTGATTATGATTTTAAGCAAGTAGATTTAGTAATAATGAGTCGTGTTTTAGAACATATTCCCTTAAGAGATTTAGATTATTATTTATATAGTATTCACTCTATTATGAAAAAAGATGCTAAATTAATTTGTATTGTTCCGGACATGAGAGAAGTAACTAATGAATTAAAAAATATAGATGAAAATTTTGATTATTTTAAATTATTAAGACTAAATTTAGAATTATTTTCAGAAGGGAACAATGTCTGGGATAGACATTGTACTTGGACCGATATATATACTATGAAACTATATTTGGAGCGAGAGCATTTATTTAGAACAGATATCTGGAACTATATAGATAATTTAAATACTGATTTAATGCCAAAAGAACTGGAATTTCATGCTAGGAGTCTGTAATGAAAAAAGCTTTAATTACAGGAATAACCGGGCAAGATGGCTCATATTTGGCTGAGTTATTGTTATATTTGAATTATGAAGTACATGGTATAATTAGGAGAAGTAGTTGTTTTAACACTTCTAGAATAGATCATTTAATGAATAAAGATTTCTTTTATTTATATCATGGTGATCTAACTGATTCTTCTTGTTTAAGTAAATTGATAAATAAAATTGAACCAGATGAAATTTATAATCTGGGTGCACAATCACATGTGGCTGTATCTTTTCAAATGCCAGAATATACGGTTGATACAATAGTAAAAGGAACATTATCATTATTAGAATCGACTAGAGCGTTTGAAGAAAAAATTGGAAAAAAAGTTAAATTTTATCAGGCATCTAGTAGTGAAATGTTTGGTAAAGTTGTTGAAATACCTCAAAAAGAAACGACTCCTTTTTATCCAAGATCACCTTATGCTTGTGCTAAAGTTTATGCATATCATCAATGTATAAATTATAGAGAATCATATAATATGTTTATTAGTAATGGAATTTTATTTAATCATGAATCTCCAAGAAGAGGAGAAACATTTGTAACTAAAAAAATTGTGAATGGTTTAATTGATATTAAAAAAAAGAAGAAAAAGAAATTATATTTAGGAAATTTGAATTCTAAAAGAGATTGGGGATTCGCTCCTGAATATGTTAATGCAATGTATATGATGTTACAACAAGAATATCCAGATGATTTTGTAATTGCTACAGGAGAAGTTCATACTGTAAAAGAATTTTTAGATTGCTGTTTAGAGAAATTAGAACTAGATTATTCATGCGTAGAATATAATATACCGAGTTATATGAGACCAGCAGAGGTTGACATATTGGTTGGTGATAATACAAAGGCTAGGGAAAAATTGGGATGGATACCTAAAGTAAAATTTAAACATCTTATTGATATAATGATTTCTTCGGAATTAAAGAGGTTATAATGGAAAATGAATCAACTCTAAATTTTAAATATAGAACTTTCTTTTTGTTTAAACAAGTAATGTTTATTTTTGATTTTTCAGGATGTAAATTAAATATAAATGAAATAAGGGATAATATTGAGGGAATTTATTATATTCAAATTGAAACTACTTTTAATAACCGTGAAGTTTGCATTGAAATAGATCAAAATATTCATGTAACATTAAAATATTTAAATCCGTGTAGTTACTATGAAAGATCATATTTAGCAGATTATGAAATAAGTTTGGAAGGAATAAAGATATTAAATTTATGGTTAAAAGGAGAAGTCGAATATGATAGAGTTGCTGATTATTCGACTGAGATGTTAAATATGGAATGATATAGGAGAATACTTTATGCTGATATATTGTCAAGGTGATATATTTTTAACCAAAGCACAATGTATTGCTCATGGTTGTAATACATTAGGTAAAATGGGAGCTGGTATTGCAAAGGAAATGAGAGCATTATTTCCTGCAATGTATGAGGAATATAAGAAACTATGTAAAAGTGAAGAATTAAAAGCAGGAGATATTTTTGTCTATACTAAATCAAAACCTTATATATTAAATTTTATGACACAATGTGGATTTTATAATGCTAAGTTAGAATATATTTCTCAATGTTTGGATAAGATTAAAACAGGAAAGTTACAAATAGATAAATGCCAATATTTGACAATAGATTCTGTTGCGATGCCTAAAATTGGATGTAATTTAGGTAAATTAAACTGGAATGATGTTCATAAATTAATTAAGGATAAATTAGAAAATATAGGATTTCCTGTTTTCATTTATAAAGA
>Ga0172370_10009428_pt1 | contig 11411 bp, 7 predicted proteins | sample LakKiv5m_FD_114538 | JGI IMG/M metagenome (GOLD analysis project Ga0172370, IMG submission 114538) | Freshwater microbial communities from Kabuno Bay, South-Kivu, Congo - kab_022012_11.5m | ecosystem: Environmental > Aquatic > Freshwater > Lake | place: Democratic Republic of the Congo...
CGGATTGCTGCCTGAAGCTAAAGTGGTCACCATCGCGCAAGTCGTGGATACTCAGATCAAGACAAATCGCATGATGTCGAATTTATCAATGGTGTTCGTTGCCGTCATCGTCCTGGTCGGGGGAGCGAGCATCGCCAATTACATGTACGGAAACGTCCACGAACGGAGGCGTGAAATAGGGACCCTTATGGCTTTGGGAGCTGGTTCGGGTTTTGTGCTGAAGATGTTCCTCTTGAAGGCCTTATTGTTGGGCCTTGCCGGCGGGGTGGGCGGTTATGTGCTTGGCACGATCCTGGCGCTGCTTCTTGGACCCAAGCTCGCCGGAATCATCGTGTTGCCGATGCCGACGCTCGTATTCTGGGCAACAGGAATATCCGTCCTGATCGCCCTGGTTGCCAGCTACTTTCCGGCTCGCCGTGCAGTCCGACTTGACCCCTTTACTACCCTTCAGGAGGTTTGACCAATGCTGAAAATGGAAGCAGTAACAAAAACGTACAATCATCGAGGCCCGGCGGTGACCGTGCTCAGTGATGTGACTCTCGAGATTCATAGCGGGGATTTCGTTTCTATTGTTGGCCCCAGTGGCAGTGGAAAAAGCACCCTTCTCCTTGCACTTGGAGGAATGCTCTCGCCATCTTCGGGAAAAGTCGAACTCGACGGAGAATCACTCTATGAGCTTACACCAGACCGCAGAGCCGCGCTCAGAGGCCAGAAGATAGGCTTTGTGTTTCAGACATTCAACCTCGTTCCTTATCTTTCCGCCTTGGAGAACGTTCAGGTTCCACTCTTTCTCGCCGGTCTGAGTGAACCTGATCAAAAGAACCGTGCGGCAGACTTGCTCGAACGTCTCGGACTGGGGGACCGTCTCACGCACAAACCATCGGAACTCAGCGTGGGACAACAGCAGAGAGTGGCGCTGGCTCGCATGCTCGCCAATGATCCCGGCATGATTTTGGCCGATGAGCCTACCGGCAGCCTGGACCCGGAAACGAGCGCTCAGGTAATGGCTTTCTTGGAGGAAATGAACCACGAGGGGCGGACGGTCGTCATGGTGACCCACGACCCGAAGGTGGCTCAGAGGGCCAAGAGGACCCTGAAACTAAACAATGGGAGAATCCTCTGTGACGACCTGGCGAACAAAATCGCGCATGTGGCTTAAATGGCCACAGATCGGGCCAAGAACCCCGTGATCGGTGCTTGGCTCGACAGGTATCAAAAGCACGTCTTTTATGGTAACCGTTCATCGGGACAAGCTCAAGCCCCTGGAATCACGATGAGTGAGGTTGGGAGGGGGAGACGGTCCCCTTTCCAAGCCTCACCGGGCGCAGAGTCGCCTCAAGCCCTGTGAACCAATACCTTTTATATTCACCTATCTGAAGGAGATTCAGAATCATGGCGCCGGCACAAGAGAAAAAGCTGTCTCTCATGGACAGGTACTTGACCTTGATCATTTTCATTGCAATGGCAGTGGGAGTGGGCATCGGCTATTTGGCCCCATCCGTGACCAAATTCATCGCCGGTCTGCAGGTGGGAACCACATCCATACCTATTGCGGTAGGGCTAATCCTTATGATGTATCCACCTCTGGCCAAGGTGAAATACGAGGAAATGGGCAAGGTTTTCGGCAACAAGAAGCTTCTTGTCCTGTCGCTTCTCCAGAACTGGGTTGTGGGGCCAATCGTAATGTTCATCCTGGCCATAATCTTCTTGCACCATTATCCGGAGTATATGATCGGAGTCATTCTCGTCGGCCTGGCCCGCTGCATAGCAATGGTCATAGTATGGAACGAGCTTGCCGAAGGTGACCGAGAGCTGGCCGTTGGATTGGTTGCTTTCAACGCTGTGTTCCAGGTCCTTTTTTACGCCGTTTACATTTACCTTTTCATCACGTTGGGGCTTAACTGGCTTGGGCTGATCAAAGGTCTCAATGTTGAGATTTCCATGATGGATGCTGCGATAACGGTTTTCATATACCTTGGAATACCGTTTCTCGGCGGAATCATTACCCGTTTCAGCCTCCTGGCCTCAAAAGGAAAAGATTGGTATGAAGGCGTCTTCATACCCAAAATAAGTCCCATCACGCTTATTGCCCTGCTGTTCACCATTGTGGTCATGTTTTCTTTGAAAGGCGAAGTCATTATTGAACTGCCTTGGCACGTTCTGCTGGTGGCGATTCCGATGGCGATCTATTTCTTTCTTATGTGGTTCGCCACATTCTTCCTGGCTAAGAGGATGGGAGCTACATACGGACAGACGACTGCCGTTTCATTCACCGCCGCAAGCAACGATTTTGAACTGGCGATAGCCGTGGCGGTGGCTATCTTCGGCATTTCGTCAAATCAGGCTTTCGCCACGGTTATAGGTCCGCTTCTGGAAGTGCCTGTCCTGATAAGCCTTGTTAACGTCGCTTTGAACTTCCGAGAAAAATACTTTGATAAATAGCCACTGCGTAGATTTGACTGCTCCTTGACCTGGCACGGAATGGACGGTAGAATAATTATAATTCCAGGGTCTTAATCCGCATTATTTTGCTGGCTCGGAGTGCCCAGATGTTCATTCGGGTGCTGGTCTCACTGATCCTGTTGGCCGCGGCCGGATGCTCCGGCGACGATAACACCAAGAAAATCTCCTTTTCGAAAACCATAGATGTGGCGCGTCCCGCGACAAGTCCACTAGAATCGCAGCCCTTGCGGGTTGCCGTGGCGGCAATGGTTTCGCCCAGAGAGACATTCGTCCATTACCGCGAACTCCTCGATTATATTGGGGTCAAGTTGGGCAAAGAGGTCCAACTGATCCAGCGCAAGACATACAGTGAGATCAATGACATGCTGGGAAAGGGAAAGATCGATTTTGCGTTCATCTGTTCGGGTCCTTATGCCGCCGGCAGGGAGGAACGCGGCTTCGAATTGCTGGCAGCCCCTGAGGTCCACGGAAGTCATTTCTACCAGTCATACCTCATTGTTAATGAGAAAAGCCCTCTCACCCGGTTAGAGGATCTGAGAGGCAAGTCGTTTGCCTTTACCGATCCGGGCTCCAACACAGGCAGACTGGTTCCGGTGTACTGGCTTGCCGCAATGAATGAGACGCCGGAAACGTTTTTCAGCCACACCTTGTATACCTATAGTCACGACAATTCCATTCTAGCCGTGGCCAAGGGGATGGTTGACGGTGCTTCGGTCGACGGGTTGGTTTGGGAGTACTATAATCTCAGAGATCCCTCGCTGACCTCCAAGACCAGAGTCATCAGGAAATCAGAGGAATATGGGAATCCTCCGCTTGTAGCTTCCAGACAACTATCACCTGAGCTGAAAGACCGTATTGGCAACCTTCTTTTTTCTATGCACCAGGACGCTGCCGGAAGAACAATTCTTGACCGCCTCATGATCGACCGATATGTGAAGCCGGAAGACGCTTGGTACGACGGTATCAGGCAGATGCTCGGACGCTTGGAACGACCCGAGAGAAAGCCCCATGCCCTTTCACAGCCTTAGAAGCCGACTTCTCGCAATGGTGTTTGCCCTGGTCATCGGCAGCGGTCTGCTGATCTCTATCCTGGTGACGCAGCGATATGGGGACAACCTTCTGGCAGCAGTGAGGGCTCAGGCTGAGAATCTGGCCCACGCCCTTGCTCTGGAGGCTACGGACAAGGTTCTGACTAACGATTTGGTTGCACTGCAGAAGATGCTCGACTACCAGATGCGAAGTGTTCCGTCTCTGGCCTATTTGTTCGTTGTGAGAGACGGTCGCATCCTGGCTCACACATTCTCCGGCGGTGTCCCCGCGGGTCTTGTAGGGGCCAACGAAGTCGTTGCGGGAGACCACGGACGGCTGCAGAGGATCGAGTCAACACAAGGAGAGCGTTATCTGGATATTGCCTGGCCGATCTTTTCCGGACGCGCGGGCGTCCTGAGGCTAGGATTTTCAGAAATGCCTTTCAGACAGCAGGTTGGCAGGTTGTGGCTTCAGATGAGCCTGATCACCCTAGGCATACTGCTTTTGGCCGTCACCGCAAGTCTCATTTTCGTCAAGAGAATCACCCGGCCGATTGCTGAGCTTGCAAGCGCCACTCGAAAAATAGATCAAGCCGATCTGAATGCAAAAGTCGCGGTCGAGGGGTCCGATGAAGTGGCGGCGCTGGCCTCCGCATTTAACCAGATGGTCTCCCGTGTGAAGGATTATACTGGGCGCCTGGAAAAACAAGCGGCCGAATTAGAGCGAAGCCACAAACAGACCCGCCAATTCTGCGACATCGTAAGGGAAATCGGCTCGTTGCCTACCCTGCAAGAAATTGGTCCTGCTCTGATAAAGCGATTCCAAAACATTCTGAAATGCCGTGAAATGGCACTGCTGATTTTTAGTGAGGAGAGAGATGTTCTTTTTGTGCTGTCGCTGGATGGGGTCAAGGCCATCGAGAATCAGGAGCATGTAAACGCCGAGGCGGCTGCCATGTCCGGATTGGACCGTCGCACCCTGTTCACCCACGCTGTCTTCCACCGCGGCGTACTTCCGGATTTCTTTTCATCCTCACAGGGGCAGACGGTCATCCCCTTTCCGAACAGGGACGAGCTTCTCGGCGCATTGGCAGTGGCATGTCCGGGGAACTGTCATTGCGATCCGGAGGAGGCCGAGGTCCTCGGGTTGATCTTGGCCCAATCGGCTGGGGTCATCAAACGAGCCATGTTGCAGGAAGAGGCGATTCATGAACTTGAGCGAAGGATAGGGCCTTCCTCCGGGTTCCATGGGATAGTCGGTAAAGATCCCAAGATGCAGGTCATATACAAACTTATCGAGGACATCGCCCCGACTGACGCTACTGTTCTCATTCAGGGAGAAAGCGGCACGGGCAAGGAATTGGTCGCACGCGCCATTCATGATGGCAGCGAAAGAAAGGACAAACCCTTTGTCGTGATCAATTGCTCAGCTTATCCGGACACCCTTCTGGAAAGCGAACTGTTCGGTCATGAGCGGGGTGCATTTACAGGCGCGATTCGTCAAAAATCAGGCCGTTTCGAGCAGGCCGACCGCGGGACCGTTTTTTTGGATGAAATTGGAGAGATACCGCCCCAGGCTCAGATCAAGCTCCTGCGGGTGCTTCAGACCCAAAGATTTGAACGCGTGGGAGGGGAAAAGACTTTAACAGTCGATGTGCGGGTTTTGGCCGCAACCAATAAGAATCTTCTCCATGAGGTCCAAAAAGGGGCTTTTCGCGAGGACCTGTTCTATCGCCTCAATGTGATTCCGATTTTGATGCCTCCTCTAAGAGAAAGGACAAACGATATACCCCTGCTCGCCAATTTCTTCCTAAAACGATTTTCAGCGGAGCAGAAAAAGGAAATTCGTGAGTTCAGCGCGGAAGCCATGCGAAGGCTGCTTGACTATTCCTGGCCCGGAAACGTCCGCGAACTTGAAAACAGTGTGGAGCACGCAGTTACGCTGGTCAAGGGGAGCCGAATTGAGGTCGCGGACCTACCCGGAGGGATCCGCGGATCGTCGACGCCAGTTCCTTCCTCGCCGCTTATTGTCGAAAATGAACGAGCACTGCTTGAAAGAGTACTAGCTGAATGCAATTGGGAGAAGAAAAGAGCGGCACGCCGACTCGGCATGGGCCGCAGCACATTGTATTCAAAACTTAAGAAATACGGTATCGCAAAACGGACCCTGCAATGAGCCTGAGACCGTCCCGCCTCCTACGGACCGTGTCTTGATTCGAGACACGACAACATACCATAATGACTAGCGAAACCTGCTAGCCTCCTTTTCGTGTTCAGAATCGGGACACGCCTGCCGGTTGATCTGCTAACCTCTCAACGTCGTCTTATACCTATCATCCCGCTTCGCCGGAAATGGCACACGGCTTGCACGTCTCCACACCAAATACCCTTCCTGGGGCATACCCTCCAATGAATGACCCGATAGTCGTGATCGATACTGAGATGACTCATTGCGGCGCAATCTGCAAGATGCTGCAAGCACATGGCTATCGCGGCATACAGGCTCAGTCAATCGCTGATCTTCCTAATCTTATTCAAAAGAGTGGCTCTCGGGCAGTCATCTGGAATCTGGACACTGTGCCGGTTGAGAATCGCGAGTTTCGCAATCTCAAGAAGAAACATCCTGGTTTGTACATTCTGGCGGTTTCCGACCGCGTTTTTCATCCTGAGCTGAAAGAGGCCATGACAACGTACATCTACGCTTGCCTTGGCAAACCTGTAGATCCGGACGACCTGATCTACTTGGTGAAGAGTATTTTTCGCAATGCAACAAATTCCGGGGAAAATCTCGTGGGAAAAGGAATGGAGGGCCCTTCATTCACTACTAAATAGCAGTCATGAAAGAGGAGGACATAAGGAGAGGAAACAATGAGTAAGCCTGAAGATCCCATGGATAGACGTCATTTTCTTCGCCTAGGCGGACTTGCCGGCGCCGGCGCGTTGGCAGTAACGGCGCCCGTTTTGGCCGCGGAGCCAAATTCGGCAGACAAACAGGCTATCCGGTACGGCATGATCATTGATCTGAAAAGATGCGTGGGGTGCAAGGCCTGTGCCGCGGCTTGCAAGGCAGAGAACCACACTCCACCGGGTGTCGCCTACAATATAGTGATGGAAGAAGAGGTGGGGACCTACCCGGATGTGCGACGCCGATTCATTTCCCGACCGTGCATGCACTGCGCCACTCCATCCTGCACGATTGTGTGCCCGACGAAGGCCACGCATATTCGCGACGATGGAATCGTGGCCATCGACTATAATCGGTGCATCGGCTGCCGATACTGTATCTCAGCCTGTCCTTACGGCGTACGAGCATTCGATTACGGTCACAACTACCACGAAACCGCTACGCCGTACGAATCACAGCCTTCCCCCGAGTACGGCCAGAACAAGAAACGCAATCTCAAGGGAAATGAATCCCCCAGAGGCAATGTGCGAAAGTGTCATTTTTGCATTCATCGGGTGAAAAAAGGCCTAAGCCCGGCTTGTGCGTCGACGTGCATTGCCAATGCAATCCATTTCGGCAATTTGAATGACCCTGAAGGACTCTGCACTGTTCATGGAGAAAAGCTCCGATTTCTTCTGGCTACGCGCGATCACCTGCGTCTGAAGGAGGACCTGGGGAACAATCCGAGCGTGTATTACCTAACATAAGGGGCGGAATCATGGGAACCAACAACAATGAAGGAAATGCGTTGATCCGAGTGATTGGCTACATCGTGCTCATCATCGTGACAGCGGTCGGATTATGGGAGATGGGGGCAAAATTCCTGAACGGGCCTATAGACGAGGGAACCACACAACTAGTCACCTGGGGAATCTGGGTGTCGGGGTACATCTTTTTCCTTGGCCTTTCAGCAGGGTCGTTCCTCATCTCAACGCTGATTTACGTCTTCGGGGTGAGGCAGCTCGAAGAAGCAGGACCCGCGGCTCTCGTTCAGGCCTTGGGATGTCTGCTCCTGGGCGGGGCCCTCATCGTGCTCGATGCTGGTCATCCCGAACGGATGTATATGGTGCTCCTGTACTTCAATCCCACTTCCGTTATGGCTTACATGGGGTTGTTTTACAATGTGTACATTGCCATCGTCGTTGCCGAAATCTATTTGGTCATGAGGCCGGCGTTTGTCCGGAATGTGCAATCGGGAAAGCGACCGACCTGGCTGTACCGTCTCTTGTCCCTGGGGAGCACTCGCCTGGATAAGGAAAGTCTGGTCAGAGACAGGAAGTGGATGATGGTCTTGGGTATCCTGGGTATACCCGCTGCAGTGATAGTCCACGGCGGCGTCGGTACTATCTTCGCTGTAGCCAAGGCCCGCCTCAATTGGTTAGGTGGACTCTTTCCACTTCTGTTTATCGTTTCGGCTCTAACTTCTGGTGGAGCATTGTTGACCTTTTTGACAGCGGCCTTCGGCAAGATGCCACGTGAGCGGAAGCTCAAGCTCGTGAATTTTTTGGCTCAACTGACAATCGGTTTTTTGCTTCTCGACGCGCTGATCACGTTTGCGGACATGTTCACGACGTCGTACACGGCCATTCCAAGCGGGGCTTCCACGGACAAGCTTGTTCTCTTCGGTCCGTACAAGTGGATTTTCTGGATTGTTGAAGTAGCCTTGGGACTCGTGATTCCCTTGTTCTTGGTAGCCAGTCCAAGAACCAACAAGGCCCTAGGCTGGCTTGGCCTTGCGGGCTTGCTCGTGGTGATAGGTATGCTTGGCGCCCGTTTGACGCTCGTCATTCCACCCCAGGTGACGCCCCTATTCGAGATCTCAATCGGGGCCTACAACCATATTCGATACGCATATGGTTACTTCCCCAGCACCAGCGATCTGCTGGTGATGCTAGGGGTTTTCGCCATAGGGATTTGGATGATGCTGGGAGCCAGAAAATACCTTCCCCTGGATTTTGAAGCTCACGAAGGTGCACAGCAAGGAGGAGATGTCACCTCATGAAACATAACTCACGGAAAACCAGTAATAAGAGTGGAAAGGAAGTGGATCGGCGCAACTTCCTACGGTCTACAGCTTTGCTAGGCGGCTGCGGCTTCTTGGCGGGAACGGTCACGCCCGTATTCTCACGCTTGGCTCACGCCCAACGCATGGCTGAATTGGATCGCGGTCAGTATGAGTACCATCATAATGATCCGGACCACATCATCTATTCCTCGTGCTTACAGTGCCAGAATTCCTGCGCTATCAAGTGCAAGGTGGTAGATGGAGTGCTCGTCAAGATAGACGGCAATCCTATGTCCGCCCAGAACCGTATACCCAATGTGAGCTATGCCAGTTCCCCGGAGCAAGCAGCTTCCATGGAAGGCAAGATATGCCCTAAGGGGCAATCGGGGATTTACACGTTGTACGACCCGCACCGCATCCGCAAACTCCTCAAACGGAAACCGGGCACCCCACGAGGAGGCGGCCAGTGGGTCACGATTGATTTCAACACCGCGGTCAAGGAGATCGTTGAAGGAGGGGACCTGTTCGGCGAGGGCCGTGTGCAGGGATTGAAGGAGGTCTGTGCCCTCCGAGATCGTTCTGTGGCCAAGGCCATGGCCGAAGACGTCGCGAAAATCAGGAAAAAGGCCATGACGGTTGAGGAATTTAAATCCAAGCATGCCGCGAACTTAGGCGTGCTCATCGACCCGGATCATCCGGACCTCGGGCCGAAGAACAACCAGTTCGTCTTCCTAGGCGGACGTGTTCAATACGGCCGCGACGAACTGGTGAAGTGGTTTACCAATGACTCCTTTGGTTCGGTGAACTATATTAAGCACACCACGATTGGCGAAGGAAGTCATCACGTGGCCTCCCGGCTCATGACAGACCAGTGGCAGGACGGAAAGTGGACCGGCGGAAAGACACATATGAAGCCTGATGCCGGTGGGACCCGTTTCTTAATTTTCTTTGGGACGGGCTACTGTGAAGCCAACTTCGGGCCGCCTCTTTTGGGGCAACTCATCTCAGATAATGTAGTAAACAACGGACTAAAAATCGCGGTCGTGGATCCGCGCCTCTCTCGTTCCGCTGGTAAAGCCAACTGGTGGATTCCTATCAAGCCTGGTACCGACGGCGCTTTTGCCATGGGGATGATCCGGTGGATCATTGACAACGATCTCGTGGACCGGCGGTTCCTGGAAAACGCTAACGCAGCGGCGGCCAAGGCCGATGGTGAAACCGCATGGAGCACCGCTTCCTATCTGGTGAAGATCCAGGACGGGCGCCCGGCCAGGTACCTTCGGGCCAATGAAGTCAGCGTTGGAACAAAACTTCAGTTTGTCGTGTCTCGGGGCGGGAATCTCCAGGCGGTTGATCCAAATAACAAAGATACCGCTGTGGAAGGCGATCTGGAGGCGAAACTCGACAAGGACGGGATTGTCGCGCGAACCGTGTTCGATCTGCTGTGGGATCGAGCGAGAGAGATGACTTTGGCGCAATATGCCGAAATTTGCGGGGTTTCCGAGGACACCATTGTCAAGATGGCTCGAGAGTTCACGTCATACGACAAGCAGGCGGCGGCAGAATTCTTCAGCGGACCATCTCAACATACAAACGGTTATTACAGCTGTCAGGCCATCATGATGCTCAACGTCCTTATCGGCAATTCGGGCTGGAAAGGTGGCCTGGCCCACGGAGGAGGACGGTGGCATGAGTTTGGTGGGTCCCCAGGTAATCCCTATGATTTCACCAAGATGCATCCTCGCAAGCTCTCTACTTTCGGGACAATCAGCACCAGGGAGAAGGTCAGGTACGAAAAAAGCACTCTGTTTACAGGCTATCCCGCCAAACGGCCGTGGTATCCCCATACTGGCAACGTTTATCAGGAAGTGATCCCATCAGCCGCTGAGGGCTACCCTTATCCGATTAAGATCCTGTTCCTGCAGATGGGCACGCCCGTCATGTCCTGCCCGGCCGGCCACAAGCAAATACCCCTTTTGATGGACCCAAAGAAGATCCCGCTGTTTATTGCTTGCGATATTGTAGTCGGTGAGACCAGCATGTACGCGGATTACATCTTCCCGGACACTACCTTGTACGAACGTTGGGGGACCCCCCATGCGCCGCCTTCTCTGCTTGCAAAGGCGAGCCCTGTACGTCAGCCGGTGGTGGCGCCTCTGGTGGAAACCACGAAAGTCGATGGGATCGAAATGCCCGTAAGTCTGGAGGCGTTTCTCATCGCTACCGCAAAGCAGCTCGGCTTGCCAGGCTTCGGGAAGGACGCTTTCGGTCCCGGCATCCATTTCAATCACCAGGACGACTGGTTCCTCAAATGTGTGGCCAACATAGCAATGGGCGACAAAAAGGGTGACCCAGTGCCTGCTGCAGACGCCAGGGAAGTAGAACTCTTCCACAAAGCGCGGCGACATCTTCCCAAGAGCGTCTTCGATGAAGAGCGCTGGAAGACCGCCGCAGGCCCCAACCATTGGCCGCAAGTGGTGCATGTCCTCAACCGGGGAGGGCGTTTTGAACCTTTCGATAACATTTACAAGGGTCGGTCGCACAGCCATCCGTGGAACGGGTGCTTCCAATTGTTCGTCGAAAACGTTGCAGATAGCCGGAATTCTATGTCCGGCAAACACTTCGACGGCCTGCCTGTTGTGGAAGGTCTGACGTTCTCGAACGGTCAGCCGGTGGCGCCAAGAGATGAATATCCTTTCCACTTAATATCGTACAAGGAGATTTTCGGGACACAGACACGAACCACGCCCAGCAATCTCTGGCTAAACGAACTGCTACCCGAAAACGCGGTCCTAATGAACCGCGTTGATGCAGAGAAGGTGGGACTTCGCACAGGGGATCGAGTCAGACTGGCCTCTCCCACAAACCCGGAAGGGACCTACGATCTCGGAAACGGTGATATCCGCCGCGTTGAGGGCAAGATCCGGGTCCTGGAAGGCATGAGGCCCGGTGTGGTTGCGGTTGCTTGGAG
>Ga0172370_10009432_pt1 | contig 11407 bp, 8 predicted proteins | sample LakKiv5m_FD_114538 | JGI IMG/M metagenome (GOLD analysis project Ga0172370, IMG submission 114538) | Freshwater microbial communities from Kabuno Bay, South-Kivu, Congo - kab_022012_11.5m | ecosystem: Environmental > Aquatic > Freshwater > Lake | place: Democratic Republic of the Congo...
ATACGATTCGGGAAATGGTTTGTCCTGGGTGATGAAAGCCGTTTCAAAACATTGGGATGTTGTTAATGATAATGTTAATATTCCTAAATTGCCTAAAACACTTGATGAATTGAAATCATATTTCGCTCAGGTGCAGAGCCGGCTTGATGATGCTTACAAAGATGCCGGAAATTTGGAAGCAATAACAGATGATTTGAGAAAGTTGTTAGACATGGATTCAAACTGGGAAGAGCAGCTTGATACAATCAAGAATCCTGTTGAAAAGCGAAATGCACGAAACAAAAAAGAGCAGGAAATCGCAAAACTTTTCCACTCTGCCGAAAAGGAGAATCTGAAATCATTATCAGAAGCAGGAATATTGATTGCCGCCCTTGCTGACAGCAATTGGCTCTCGGAATTCGGAAAATATATATCGGATTACAGACATTTATATGAAACTCAGCCGGAAGGAGTGGAGGGACTGGTCATCTACTTTGAAAAAACAAAATTTGGCAATATAGTCGTAGGAGACTCCGGAGCTAACAGATATTACGGCGATTTTGCGTTAATCATTGACATTGGTGGGAACGATGTGTATGAGCTTCCTCCGGCAAAGCAAGGCAAGTTCAGATTCATTGCAGACCTATCGGGAAATGACCTTTATCAGAATGAAAAAACCGGACAGGCTGCAGGTATAGGATGTGTTGACGTTCTTTGTGATTTAAAGGGTGACGACACGTACCGCTCGAATTACTTTTCCCAGGGGGCTGGATTGCTGGGCATAGGGATACTCGCCGATTTTGAGGGTGATGATATTTACACTTCTCATTGGTGCTCGCAAGGTACGGGTTTTCTGGGTATCGGGATTCTATTTGATAGAAAAGGCAATGACAACTACTTTGCAGATGTCTATTCGCAGGCATTCGGCTATATAAAAGGCATGGGAATCATCATGGAACGGGAAGGTAACGACAGCTACAAAGCAGGCTGGAAAATTCCCGACAGCCGCGACCCGAAACGTGCTCATCTTTCGATGTCGCAAGGATACGGTTACGGAATGCGTCCGTGGACTTTAGGAATAAATGCCGACGGTGGTATAGGTGTATTGACTGATTACAATGGACACGATGTCTATAATGCCGACTTTTTCTCTCAGGGAGGGAGTTATTGGTATGCTTTGGGTATCCTCCACGACCGGAAGGGCTGCGACAGATATACGGCAGGTCAGTATTCTCAAGGGAGCGGGATTCATCTTTCTTTCGGTGCTTTGCTTGACGATGAGGGAAATGACATGTACGACGCTTATGCCGGTCTTGAGCAGGGCAATGCACATGATTTATCCTCGGGCTGTCTGGAGGATTACGAAGGGGACGACACTTACCGTGGTTACGGAAGCAGTCAGGGTTCTGCACTTACCGTCGCTTTCGCATGGCTTTTGGACAATCAGGGAAATGATATGTATATATGTAATCAAGCTGATACTGCACTAAGTCAGGGTGGAGGAAGATACTGCACTTCGCGTAAAATGGGGTCGCTGGGATTGCTTATTGACCTGGGTAAAGGCAATGATACTTACACTGAACCAAGAGCAGAGCAAGGCAAAGCGATACTTAAAGGAAATAAAGGATTGATTTTTGACGAAGGGAAAAAATAAAACTAAAATCGAGAATTCATCAGGCAACGACTAATTTTTGTTCCCGTTCAGCAGCAAATTCCAATGCAGCCAAAATATCTTTTTCTGTTAACTCAGGGAAATCAGAAATGATTTCATTATAAGACATTCCCGATGCCAGCCAGGACAGAATGTCATATACTGTTATTCTTAAACCACTGATACATGGTTTACCGCCACGCTTTCCGGGTTCAATAATAATTATTTCTTTCATAATAATATTTCCTTGTAGTTTATACAAATCTAACAACGAAATTGGACAAAAATAATTATTGATGAACAGATTAGATAAATTGCAATTCTAATTAAAAATAAATTTCCATAAGATATTTTTAGCAACAAGTTTAATGTAGTTGAAATTTCTGAAATGTTTATTGTTCAACTCTTTAATTCTTTTGTTTGCAGCAATTGAGTAAAGCGAAATTTCAGAAAGGTCATTCTCAGCGAAATTTGCAGGTTTCCTGACTTTCAAAAATACCCCCGGTTCCTGCAAATCGCTTTCCAGAATTATAATTTCGCAATCCGAGAATATTTCTTTCATGTCATTAAGTTCATATCTCCAGTAATCATTCGGATAAGCATGGTAAGGAAATCCAAACGAGCGTGTAGAAATGAAGATAAGCCCGTCTTGCTTGCAAAGCTCCTTTATATTCTTGATTGTAGTCCGCCAGTCTCTAACGTGCTCGAGCATCTCGGTGCAGATAACCACATTAAAACATTCGGTTCCAAACTTGTCTGTTAAGTATTCTGCTTCGCAGATTATATCTACTCCGGGTCCACTTTCAATGTCCACTCCAATATATTCCGATGGATGATACTTCTCAAATATTGGTCTGATTGACCCATTCACCTGATAAGAACCAATTTCGATAATCCGTTTGTTTTCGATTTCGGCTTCTGAAAAGTTATTGACTCCAAATACTATACAGCTAACATGACACATGATTAAATCTAAAAAATATGAAAATAACTAACTTGTAATTTGATAAATTATGAAATTTTATTGAAAATATTACCAAATCTCCTACAAAATAGGATTCAATTTTAATTATATAACAATCCACAAAAGAAGAAAAAGGGGTCTGCCCTTTTGAGACAGCCCCTTTAGTTTATCAAATTTAATAGAACCCATGACCACTGCCATCCAATTGAAATGTTCGTTTGTGGAAATGAATCAATTGTTAATGGCATCGAATTTAAATGACAGTTCCATAATACGTTGTAAGGATTTGGATATTTGTCTTGTGCAGAACAGATTTGAATGATGAAAAGGAATAATATTATCTTTTTCATTTCTTACCTCTTACCTATTAATGATAAAAGATTGTGAGAAACTATAACTACCTGAATTTATTCTTAGTTGATATGACCCGTTAACAAGATCGGAAAGGTTAATTGTGTATTGGTGATTGCCTTGAAATAAATATGAATTATCAATTTCCTTTACTAATTGACCTTTAATGTTAAATATCTTGATTGTAGTCATTTCTGATTTTATTAGATCAAATGTTAAATTGAGAGTGTTTTTCTCGGCTGGATTGGGAAAGATCATCGTCCCTTTGAGTGTATTAACAATAGGAACACCTACATCTTTATGAAAGTTCCAGAGAATAAGAACGCTTCCGGAATTCCCTGCTAAATATTTTTGGTCATTAGATATGTCACAGTTTTCAATAAAATATCCTGGAGGCTCAGTAGTAAATGTATCTTTTAATTTGCCTTCGACTAAATTCCAAATCAATATTTTAGTAGAATAAGTGAAGACTAAGAATTTATCATCTGAAGAAAAAACAATTTTAGTAACACCTTGCGGAAAACCCGGAATAGTAGCAAGAATGTGCTTAGTATTAACATCCATAATTTTTATTGCTTCTCCTGCGTCAGTTGAGGTATAGGCGATTTTTGTTCCGTCATTAGAGAATTTTATTCTTCCGTAATTTCCTAAATTCTTTCTATATTCTATTTTATTATCCTGCAGATTATAAATGATGATATCTTGAGTTTGCTCTTTGTCACTTGTTGAATATGGAAAAGCTAACAGTTTTCCATCTGGCGAAAAGTCCAACTTTAAAACATCAATAAAATTTGTGTTTGGTGGATTTGGTTTTAGTATGGTTGTATCAATTGTTTTTAGTAATTTCTTGGTTTGGATATCCCATATTTTTATGTAATTTCTTCCCCCGGTTGCAATTAACCGCTCATCAGTTGACATTGACAGGGAAAAGCTAGAATAATCATCTGATCCAAACCAAGAGAAAATTGATGTATCCGATGTAAAATCCCAGATAATAAATCCCCTGTTATTTCCTTGAATTAAATATTTTCCTGATTTTGAAAAAAACACATTTCTACTTTCAAAACCATTATATTTTTTTGTTTCAGTTCCAGTTTGAACATCCCAAATACCTACATATTTTCCTTCATTACCAACTGCGAAAAATTGAGAAGATGGATGAAAAGACATGCTCGTTATATCCCAAGTCTGTCTCATCCAAACAGTATCAATAAAAACTTCCGGTTTAGGCTGGCTTTTCGCTTGAAAGTGTATCATTACTCCAAATACAAACAGAAACAAGAGAATTTTCAATAAAAAGGACTTGCTAAAAAGTAAAGATTTGCGTTCCGAGCAACGTACCAAAGGAGAAAATGTTCTGAACTTTATGAATTGAAACATGTTACACTTCTCAAACAATATAAAATTTATTTAAACAATGCTGTCATGACAATACTGTAAAATCAATAGTATTTCCATCACTTGTTCATATCCAAAGATAAATAAAATTATTTTTACAACCAAAATTTATTTTTTATTAGTCAGCTAACAAAAAAGGGGCAGACTTCATAGGAAGTTGCCCCTTTTTTTGATTTATTCAAGAATGATTTATTTAATCATACCTAATTCTTTACCGACTTTAACGAAAGCTTTAACGGCAGTGTCAACCATTTCGGTTGAATGACCTGCTGAAAGCTGAACTCTGATTCTGTCTTTTCCTCTTGGGACAACAGGGAATGAGAATGCTATTACGTAAATGCCATTTTCAAGCATTTTGTTAGCAAAGTCAACTGCAAGCTGTGAGCAGTTGTCGTATTTCCCAAACATAATCGGAACGATTGGGTGGTCACCGGGGATGATATCAAATCCTGCGGCAGTCATTTCAGTACGGAATTTGATTGTGTTAGCTTCGAGTTTATCACGAAGCTCAGTGGAAGCTGTTAAAATGTCCATAACTTTAATTGTTGCCTGTACTGTTGAAGGTGGAACGGTGTTCGAGAACAAATATGGACGTGCTTTATTTCTCATCCATTCGATGATTTCTTTTTTACCGGATATACAACCACCGGAGGCACCGCCAAGAGCTTTACCGAATGTAGTTGTGATGATGTCAATTTTATCCATAACTCCGCGGTATTCATGAGTTCCGCGACCTGTTTTACCCATAAAACCGGAAGCATGGCTTTCGTCAACCATAACAAGAGCATCGTATTTTTCTGCAAGAGCAGCAATTTGGTCTAATTTTGCTATGTCGCCGTCCATTGAAAAACAACCGTCGGTTGCAATCATTTTAAAGCGGCAGCCTGCTTCATTTGCTTCAATCAGGCAGCGTTCCAAACCTTTGAGTTCTTTACCGGTCGAAGGGTCGAGACCAATCTCATTGCTCATGTTTCCATGGCTGTAAATCCATCTCTGAGCTTTGCAAAGACGAATACCGTCAATAATTGAGGCATGATTGAGAGCATCGGTAATGATTGCATCGTTTTCCTGGAGGAGTGGTTCGAAGACTGCGCCGTTTGCATCAAAGCATGACGAGAAGAGAATTGTATCTTCCATTCCGAGGAAAGCCGAAACTTTTTGTTCGAGAACTTTGTGAATGTCCTGAGTTCCGCAGATGAAACGAACTGAAGAAAGACCGTATCCACGTGCGTCAATACCTTCGTGAGCGGCTTTAATCAGGTCAGGATGGGAAGAAAGACCAAGATAATTATTGGCACAAAAGTTAAGAACTTTTTTGCCTTTAACTGTGATTTCTGCTCCCTGTGCACTTTCGATAATTCTTTCGTGTTTATATAGTTTTTGCTCAACAAGTGATTTGAGCTCGCCTTGTAAAAATTCCTGCATTTTTCCGTACATTTTAATCTCCTTGATTAAGAGTAGTTTTGTTAAATTGTCAGTTAAAAATCCTATAAATTTAAAAGTCTTAGTAAATTTCAAATTATCAGGACTTTAAAATTAATCAAGTTTTTACAGGCTGCAAAGGAAATTTTTTTTTATTGTGAAGAAGTTCATAAAGTTGATGGCTATTATAGTAATATATGTTAACCTGACTTTATCTTGAATTATTTTTCACACAAACATTGCTTTCACTTCTTCACTACCCCCCACGAAGGATTATAGGATTTTCCGTCGTGAGTGAGCTGCGTTGCAGCACCGCCGTTTGAAGGTATAATAAATAAATCTGCCCCTTCGATATTATCGCGTGTGACAAAATCTAGTATGTCCATCATGAAAACATTTTTGCATTTTACGACTGTAAAAACGATTTTTGTTCCGTCAGGAGAAAAGCAAGGCTTCAATGCCGTATATTGACCTGAAAAATCGGTTAACTGAACCAATTGTTTAGTTGCCACATTCAATTTAAAAACATTTCCTGTTGAACCTTTGCCACCAATCACAGCACCGAGAAAGACTATCTCTTTATCGTCCGGTGACCAGGAAGGTGACAAAATAAGCTGAGTACCGCCAAGCGTGTATTCGGGGAAGATAATTGTAGGATTACCTTCGGATTCAGGTGGAGAAAGAATGCCAAGTGTGTTTGCATAACTGAATTGTCCCCAGCAAAGAGCTACTTTGCTGCCGTCATGAGAATATACCGGATAGTCGCTATAACCGAGTGTATGTCCGCCAATGTTTTTATCCCAAACAATACCTTTTGTTAAGTCAAACACTGCAATTTTTCCGTCAAGCATACAGACGAGCTTGTTTACATCCGGTGACAGAGTTCCCTTTTCGGCAGCGATACCGTCCTTATTCAAGGGCGACACGAAGATTGACTCTGTTGTTCCTTCAAGCTGATAAGTGAAGGCAACACTGCTATATTCGCGGTTATATTCAGATTTCACCCAGATGTTTTCTCCGGCAGGTACGGTTAGTACTGCAACTTCATAATCCCCGCTGTCAGTCTTGACGGTCTGTGAATTTGTAAATTTTTGAGAGCCTTTTGCTGATACTCTGCCTTCGTGAAATCCACCTGTTACTCTAAGAGTTGCGGTTCTTGTCGGAGGAAAGGGTCGTTCGTCACCGGTCACTCTGCGAGCCGTATTACGAGCCAAATCCCATAAAAACACGTCTGTGTAACATGCACTAACCCAACTGTTATAATTTGAAGTAAAGGTAAGATATTTGCCGTCGTAGGAAATCTCAGGATTATCACAAACAAAAAAGCTCGCTGATAAATTCGTGTGTTTAAGCTCATCAGTTCCATCAGGCTTAATGGAATAAATATCGGCAGTTCCCACCTGAATGGAATCGGTAATAATGAGAATTTTATTATCCACAGCTTTCATAAAAAATATTCTTTCTCCGGACGGAACAGCGACTGGTTGAATCTGGGGATTAGCATTATTATTATTGTTGTTGTTAGTGATTGTGGAATTGTCTTCTTTGCAGCTATTTAAAGAAATAATGCAAAATGAAAAGAAAAAATAAACGACCAAAGAATAGAAAATCCGTTTCATAACTCTCCTTTGAAAAAGTTTAAATTATACGTAACAAACTTAACAAGAATTTAGTTCATTTGCAAATAAAATAGTATTATTAAATGCAATAGTAATATAAAAGAAAGTCTAAAAAAATATTTTTGTAACTTTTTTTTGTTTCATGTGTCTTTATATTTTTGCTTATTTACAAAAGGTGAAAATCGTGAAATCTTTGTTTTTTGCTTCTCTTCTTTTTGGCGTTATTCTGCTTGGTTCATGCAAGGAAAATTCTTGTAATTGTTCCGATAATAAAAGCAGAGACACAGTTATTATCAAATACGACCAGTTTTGGGATTTGCTGGATTATTCCTTCGAAACGATTGTAAACACAATATTAGTGACTAAAAGCAATTACATCATTGCTGCAACAACTAATAAAGGTATATTAATAAGTAAGGACAGATGGAAAAGTTGGAATAAATCACCCGGTGTCCCTGATTCAAATATAACCAAGGTTAAACAAATCTCTGATGGAAGGATAGCTGTAATATTAGGGAAAAAATTATACATTAGTAATGATGAAGGACAGAGCTGGACAGAAATTATTTTTAATTATCCTGAGAATTTTGATTTTTCAGTAAATCGCTTGGATATTTCAACAAACGGAACACTTGGTTTCAGAGGGAAGAATAATCCGGATACTACTTTCAACTATTATGTGAGTTCGGACATGGGAGCCAATTGGGATGCAATACCATTCCGGTTACTTAAATATTATACAGTTTGGTTTGAAGCAAATGATAAATGTCGCTTTGTAGCCTTTTCGGACAATGATATAACAAAATGTTATATTAAGAAAACCGGTGAATCTTCATACAATGAAGTAATGACCAAACCTGGAAGATTTGATTTAAAAATTTGGTATTTTTCTGATTATATCTTTTTGAGGGCAACTTATTTGTATCGCAGCATTGATTTCGGTAAAACATGGGAATTAACTGAAAATGGTATATATCATCAATTTGGATATGATTTTTATTTTTTTACATATTCATATAAGCAAGACGTTTTAATTTTATCTTATGCAAATGGAATCTATTATTCTCCAAATAACGCAGATAATTGGAAATATCTTATTAACGAGTCGCCACAAAATTCATATTATCTAACTAACGACAACCATTTGATTAAAAATTATGTCAGTGCATGGTTCATCAGCAGAAAGCCGATATTTTAGGGTATTGGTTATCCCAACACAACTCCACGCATAGATAGAGAGCCGTGTGAGACTTTTTCGTTGAAAAACTGAATTTCGTCTTTTGCTTCCGTTGCTCCCAAAGCATAAATCAAAGGAAGATAATGTTCATTGGTTGGGATGCTTAGAGTTGCAGAAGTCCCCAATTTTTTATATTCGATTAAAGCTTTGTCGTTTCTTTCGGAAATCAGCTTTTTGGAGAGTTCGTCAAATTCAATTGCCCAATCGAAAGCTTTATCTGACCATTCAATCCTGCCCAGATTATGAACAATATTTCCCGAACAAAATAGCAGAACTCCTTTGTTTCTAAGGTAAGAAAGCTTTTTTCCAAGCTCGTAATGAAATTCTGGAGGCTCGTTTCCATTTATGCTGACCTGTAGAACAGGTATGGAAGCATTGGGGAACATTTTAATAAGCACAGCCCAAGTGCCGTGGTCCAAGCCCCATTCGTAATCTTTTTGAATTTGCGGCTGTGTTATGGTTTTGATAATATCCTCACCAACCACAGGGCTTCCGGGAGCAGGATATTTCAATTCATACATCTCCTTTGGGAAACCGTAAAAATCATAAATTGTTCTTGGCTTTTCCGAAAGATTCACAAAATTTCCATTAGTAAGCCAATGTGCCGAAACCGAAACAATAGCTGACGGCTTGGGAATGGAGCTGCCGATTTTTGCCCAAGTCCTAGTATATTCATTATCTTCAATTGCATTCGTCGGGCTGCCGTGACCGACAAAAATCACAGGCATCCTACCGGTGGCAGTATTAGTTACTCCCGCCAGACTTTCCAAAGCAGATAAATCAGATAACATAATTGCTCCACCTATACTTGATTTTATAAATTTTCTTCTGTCCATTTTATTTTTCTCTTCTAACCAATGCCACTGCAATCCTAAGCAAAGGATATTCAATATTAAATGCAAGATGCTCCCTAATGTCTTTCAGAATCGCATTTGGATGCTTTCGGATATATTCACATACAGCTTTATAGGTAGTTTCATCAACCAGAAGCTCCCTTCTAAAAGTGATTCCGCTTTCAATAGCTTCCTGAATATATTTGGAGGCATCCGCCAAATTCATTTTCAAAGACGAAATAGCCCCACTCAGGGTTTTGCCTTTTTGCACTAAGTCTGAAATCTTGCGTGCATTTTCTGAAATTGTTGGAACTATATGCGGCTCTTCTTTTGCGATATGCTCATTAACTTTATTTACAAACTGATTTCCGAAACGTGAAACAAACAAATACCCTATTCCATCAAGAGATTCAAGTTCCTTCAGGGATTTGGGTGCTTTACTCGCAATTAATCTCAAGGTTTTATCGCTTGCAACTGCCCTTGGAACTATAGCATTCAACTCTGCAATTTCTTCTCTTACTGCGGCTAATGCCTTGTAAAGCTCATCTGTACTATCGCTGGTATTTGAATTTCTTATAAATGCAAATTCTTTGACTTCACCTTTGACGAGTTCAATTCCTTTTTGAGTGAGGTAGAGAGTCGGATAAATTCCGGGCGATGGAGCAATTAATGCTTCTTCGATGGCTTCATCCACCAATTGTCTTATTTCCGTCTGCTTTCTGCCACTAAGAACGCCAAAAGCTCTTGTTTTTTGCAGGTTATATGTTTTAACCTTATCATTTAATTTTCCCTTCAAGATATCAGCAATCATAATCTTGCCAAAGCGTTTGTTCAGTTCGCCTATAGTCAGTGTTACTTTTTTGAGGTCTTCTGATATAAAACCGGAAACTTTTTTCAAAGCTCCATGAGGAGCCATACAACTGCTGCATCTTCCGCATACACCCTGCATATCAATTTCTTGAAAATAATCAAGGATGTAATTTCGCTTGCAATCTTTTGTCTGTGCATAGCGGATGACAATATCAAGCTTTTTGAAAGCCCTGTCCCTCCTCAGTTCAATTTTCTCAAAATCAATCGGAAGCCGGTTAATAGGCATTCTTTCTAACTTGATGATTATTCCCCTTGGAGTGCCGGGCGGAATGAATTTTAGCATTCGCGCATATTCAAATGTTTGAATGGCAGAAAGCAGGTCGTCATATTTCAACATATATTTTCCTGCTATATGATTTATGTCAATTTCTACCAAGCCCGAAAAAGCATCACTCCCCGTACTTCTTAGCAAAGCTTCGAGAGTCTGCTTTTTAATGCCTGTTGAATTGTTCAGATATTCAGCTATTCTTTCTTTAGAAGTTGTAAACTTCATTGATGATAACCCATGAGTGGAACCCCGCAAGAGGATATTGTTCTTTTCGAGTAGTGTTATAACAGAAGATGCAGTATATTGGGAGACGTAAGCCTTGTTGCCGATTTCCGGTTCATCAATTAGTATAGGCTGTATTGGTTTATTACCTAATTGAGTGGAATGAACATCATAGATGGCATCATAGACAGCCTTAATATCATCCTTTGCGGGATTAGAAGAATTTATGAAAAATTCCATAAGATTTTTATCTGAATATCTGTAAAGCAGGTGGCAATCGGCAGGGGCTCCGTCTCTGCCTCCTCTGCCTGCTTCCTGGTAGTAGCCCTCTAAAGTCTGTGTGAAATCAACGTGGATTACATTTCTCACGTCAGGTTTGTCTATCCCCATCCCGAAGGCATTCGTTGCTACTATGACTTTATATTTATCGTTAAAAAAGCTCTCCTGTACATATTTCCTGTAATTATCCTGATAACCCGCATGGTAAGGCTGAGCAGGAATTCCGGCTTCATTCAGGTCTTTGCTAAACTGCTCAACACGTTTCCGTGAGCCGCAGTAAATCAAATTTGAGCCATCTTTTGCTTTTTTTATTA
>Ga0172370_10009437_pt1 | contig 11403 bp, 8 predicted proteins | sample LakKiv5m_FD_114538 | JGI IMG/M metagenome (GOLD analysis project Ga0172370, IMG submission 114538) | Freshwater microbial communities from Kabuno Bay, South-Kivu, Congo - kab_022012_11.5m | ecosystem: Environmental > Aquatic > Freshwater > Lake | place: Democratic Republic of the Congo...
AATTGCTGGTCGTTCCATTCATCGGTTTCTTCTTCATCTTCATCATTCCAGTTTCTGTCAGAATACCGATCGTTGTGCCAGTTCCAGTACCAGGGCCAGCGATCATTTTCCTGAAAACGCGGATTATTTGCCACAAAAATTATTGTCAGGATAATGATTACAAAAGCCAGGATAATCCTTATAAATTCTTTAACAGGAAGCAGCGAAACGCCCAAAACCACGAGGAGAACCGGCCACATGGTGAAAAAAGCCCTCCAACTAAACCAGATTACATCGATGTTTTTGAGGAAAAACAAAACCCCGATGCTGAAGAGAATTACTCCCCAGAATACACCTTTTGATTTCATCAGTAATTATTTTTTGGTTTTGAAAAACTGTTTTTCATTATCAAAATCCCGACGACAATGAGCAACAGAGGCCATAAATCGCCGAAATCAACATGAGGGATGAAGCGGGTAGCGAGGAAAAGTCCACCGAGGGTAATCAGGATTATCCCTGCAATCAGGTTTCCGTCATTTTTCCGCTTGACAAAGTCCTGGTAAGGTTTGAAGTCTTTGTAGTTTTCTTTGCGGGGTTCACTTTGGTTAAAATCTGTTTCCATTTTTTCTTCTGTTTTGGTATTGTCAAAATTAAAATTTCCAATAAGCGGTTCTTCGGGAACGGCAATCCATAAAATGATGTAAATGAGAATGCCGCCTGCCCCTGCAAATGCCACGACCACAAAAAGAATCCTGACAAGTGTGGGGTCCATGTTGAAGTGTTTTGCAAGACCGCCGGCTACACCGGCAAAAACTTTGTCCAAACGGTTTCTGTAAAGTCTGTTTTCTGGTGTCATTGTATGATTTTTCAAAATTATTGTGTCAAAGCCTTTAAACTCAATTGTAATGACGGGAATTATTCAGCAAGGTTACATTTTTAACCAAATGTCAGAAAATGTTTTCATTTAATCAAAAATCCCCTTGTATCAAAAAAGTAAAACAACAATTCTCTTAGAATTTTACTTTGGCAAATATCAGAAAAATCTGATGAAGGTATTTGTTTTTCAGACAAAATTTTTGAATTCAGACTGGGAATCTTGTACAAAGCAACCTGAAGTGCAGGTAAATAAATTTGTAACTAAGCATTAACTTTTGTGAATTAAAAAAATGATTATTTGGAAGCTTTAATAAATTGCTACTTTTGCCCTTGAGGATAACATATTTTTAGGGTCAAATCCTGGTTGAATGCTGATTAAACTGATAAAATTTCTTCTTGGAATCGTTGGTTGGGCTTTGTTAGCCTTACTGGTAGTTTTTTATTTTGTTTATGCAGTTGCCCCGATGTATAAATTCCCGGAGTTTAAAACTTTTAAAGGAGAAAAATTTTTCAATCCCTATCAGGATTGTGACAGTACCCAATGGATAAAAGCCAACTTTCAGGTACAATCCAAGGTTTGGTGGGGAATTACGGATGGCCGAAAAAACTCCATCAATGCTATTGATGCTATTTACAAACAATTGGGTTACGACATTATAGTGATTTCCGATTATATGAAAATCAACCATTATGGCAGGGAATCGGCAAAATATATTCCTGTGTACGAACATGGCTATGGCTGGCGAAAAACGCATCAGATTTGTCTTGGAACAAAAGGAATAAACTGGATTGATTACCCTGTTTATCAAAATAAAAGTCATAAACAGCACATCATAAACATTTTAAAGAAAAAAAATGACCTTGTGGCACTGGCTCACCCGCAACTTCGCGATGGTTACAAGGTTGAAGATATGCGATATCTGACCAACTACGACCTGCTGGAAGTACTCAATAACCGCAGATTTTCGGTCGAATACTGGGATGAGGCACTTTCTTCGGGGCACCTGGCTTACATAATTGCCAACGACGATACCCACGATATTTTCAATCCAACTGAAGTAGGGATGGTTTTTAGCATGATAAACACACCATTGGTTGACCGAAATTCGGTTCAGGATGCTCTTAGAAAAGGAAAGGCATACGGGGTGGACATTTTTATGGAAGAGGGGTCAGATCTTGTTCAAAAAGCACAGGACCACAAAAATCTACCCTACCTAAGCTCGGTTGAAATCAGGTACGATACCTTGTTTGTTACCACAAGCATACCTTTTCATGATGTGATTTTTTTTGGTCAAAATGGTGAAAAGCGAACATTGATAAGAGATTCGAGGACTGCCTGGTACAAATTTCGTCCTGACGATACCTACATTCGCACCGAAGTTACTTTCTGGGGTAGCACGCGCTTTTATCTGAATCCTGTTTTCCGTTACTCTGGGGCTATTCCGGTCAACCAGGCCATTGTCCAGATCGATTTGATGCAGACCTGGATTCAGCGGATTGTAGCTCTGGTGGTAGCCATCATCATTTTGATGATCGTTTTAAGAATCCGCAAAAAACAAAAAAGACGCGCCAAAACCATCCACCGGTATTATTATTACAATTAGCAGCAAATGAAGCCATTAATCAGCTTTGACGAGGATAAGCTACCCAATAAACGGAGATTAAACGGGTTGATAACGGCTATCATTCTGGTTTCAGTTTTTGTAAGAGGCTTTTTAGCCTGTTACCTGGAACTTGGTAACGACGAAGTTTATTACTGGACTTACGCCCTTTACCCCGATATCAGCCATTTCGACCATCCACCCATGGTAGGTTTCATCATCCAGGCCTTTAGTTTCGACCTGATGTACCACAATGAGTTTGCAATCCGGTTGGGATCGGTTATACTGGGTGCTGTTAACACACTACTAATGTATTTGATTGGCAAAAAGATCAGAAATACCCTCACCGGCTTATTTGCGGCCTTGCTTTATAATGCTTCCGTGTATTGTTTTGTTATTGCCGGTATTTTCATTTTACCCGACACACCTCAGGTTTTCTTTTGGATTGTGAGTATGTATTTCCTTTTTATTTCTTTATCCGACAATGAAATAAAAAAAAGTAGTAGATTAATCCTTTTTTTCGCCGGAATCCCCGTTGGGCTGGCAATGCTTTCGAAATACACTTCGGTTTTCCTTTGGGCAGGAGCTATTCTTTACATACTTCTTTACAACCGGAAATGGCTGAAAACAAGCGAACTGTATGTTTCAATGCTGATGTCGGCAATGGTTTTCTCTCCTGTAATTTTATGGAACATCGAAAACAATTGGGTGAGTTTCACTTTTCAGGGTGAGCGGGCAAATTTTTTTGATGCCGGTTTCAGACCCGATTTCTTTTTATCAGAACTTTTCGGACAGATACTTTACAACAATCCGGTAAATTTTGCCATCATTGTGGTCGCTCTCATTGCTTTCTTCAAACGGAAATTCACATTTACTCAGGAATATGCCCGGTTACTTTTATTAACCTCACTTCCTTTAATCGGTACATTTCTTTTTGTTTCCTTTTTCAGGCGCACCCTGCCACACTGGACAGGCCCGGCTTACCTCAGCCTGATTTTGCTATCTGCTGTTTTTTTAGCCGAAAAGGCCATGAAATCCGAAAAAGCAGTGTTATTTCCAAAACCGGTTATCCTTTCACTTTTCCTGCTGATGTTTTTTCTGGCCGTCGGTTTTTTCCAGGTGAAACTGGGAATTTTCACTTTCCCCAGACACGATGATCCGAAAACGCTTGGAAAAAACGATGTAACCCTTGATATGTTTGGCTGGCGGCAGTTTTCACATAAATTTCACGAGTTGTACGATCACGATGTGTATTCAAAGAATATGTCTGCAGCCGCTCCCATTATTTCGCACCGGTGGTTTCCTGCAGCGCATCTCGATTATTATGTTGCTTTAAACCGGAACATCGACCTTTTAACTGTTGGCAGCCTCGAACGTGTTCATAAATTTGCATGGATCAATCGTTACAGGGAACCATTCAGGCTGGGTTCAGATGCCTGGTTTATCACCAACAGCCGCGATTTTCAGGACCCGGAACCTCTCCTGGGGTCATATTTTTTGTACATCGAGGAGCCTGAAATGATCAAAATTTTTAAAGGGAAAAAATGGGTGGAAAATTTCTTTGTTTATCGCTTGCGCAAATGTATCCGGACTTTACCAGATGTACTGGATGAGTTTGGTATCAGGAAACCGGTCGATTCGACCTTTTACAACATGAATGATTCTATTCCGGAAAGCCTGCGGATTTTAAACGATTCTCTGAGTAAAAATTCAGTTGATTAGGATTTGATTCTTCAGAAGTACTACTGGTGTATTATGATAAAATTACTTAATGTTTATTTTCATTGTAGAAATAAATCCAATTTCTTATTTTTGACCCAAACTTTTTTTATTAACCAAACTGTTACTATTATGAAAAAAATTTTACTGTTGACATTCGCATTGTTTCTTGGTTTGGCTGTTTTCAGCCAGGCAGTACGTGTAAAACCAGGATTCACTGAAAGCAAAGCTCCCAACCGGACTTTTAATGAGGCACTACTTACTACAAGCCCACAGGCATTGCCACCAATTGAAGGAAAGGTATTAAAATCAGCCAATACCGGCATTATTCTCCGCCAGTTAAGCAACTCTGCCAATGGTTTCGGATTTCTTGGCTCGCGCCAGACAATATGGGCAAACGACGACATTAACACCGTTACATTTGTTCATCGTATGGAAATTCCGCCCAATGGCCCTGGCTCTGGCTACCTGGCAATAGATCATTCAACCGACCGGGGTACTACATGGACTATCAACACTGAAACTTACAGCGCTGCCGGAGGAACCCTTTTTGGTGGACGTTATCCTGAAGGTGGATTCTACAATCCTGCTGGAAACACCGATCCAAACAATGCATACCACGCTCACTTTGCAGCAGTTTTGGATCAGAGTAACGGCGGTCAGTGGGGCGGATATGGTTATGGTACAAAGAGTCTGACAGCAGGCAGCACCTACACACAATTCAATGTGCCTACTTCAGGAGATTTCCTTCAGGGCGTTCCTTCAGCATACACCATTTCAAACCTTGGAAGAGCCATTTGCGCCGATCCGGCAAAAGTTGGAACAACCACTCCTTACATGGACAATATGATTTTAACCACCGGCTTGTTTAATGAAACCACCGGTGATTTCGATATGGATCGTTATCTGGTAAACATGCCTGCTGGCGGATTAAGCCTTACCGGAGTTGCTGCCAATGTGCCTGATGTTAAAGTTGCCTTTGCTGCCGATGGTATGACCGGTTACATTGCCATGCTGTCGAACAATGATGAAAATGGTGTGGAATCGATAGGATGCTATTACCCGATTCTTTACAAAACCACCGATGGAGGCGACTATTGGGACGGACCATATAACGTTGAATTAGGTGGTATTGACGGAATTCCGGCCGTGTTAAATTATCTGAGTGACGAACTGATTGAAACACTTTTTGAACCGCCTTTGCCGGCTCGGGAAGATATTCCTTTCAGTACCGCTTTTGATTTTGGACTTACAGTTGACTATGCCGGAAATCCACACATGATTTTTGACGTTGGAGTAGGCAGCCAGGAGTGGTCGCTTTACACCCAACTTACCGGAACCACCGTTGGTTGCGAGGGTATGGTTGCGATGATGCATGTGTTTTCGCTGAATGGTGGCGAAGACTGGATTGGCGATACCTTATGTCTGATTCACACTTTCCGTGGTGAGTTTCCTTACACAGGCTCAAGTGACCCGGTTTCAGAAGATAACAAACCTATGATTGGCTCCACAATGGATGGAACCAGGCTCTTTTTCTCGTGGATTGACACCGACCTTCCAGACAATCCTGACAACAACCATCCCGACATATACTGCGTTGGCTATGATGCTGTTGAAAATACTTACTCCGACAAATATTGCGTAACAACTTTCTCTGCTGCCTGGTATTCGGCATGGGAAGGGGCAATTTCAAAATATGTTTTCGACAACAGCAACGGAACCTACACCATTCCATTTATTTATCAGCAGGTTGACCCGGCAGACTTTGCTCAACCTGTTACTTACTGGTATGTCGATAATTTTATTCTTTCCGACGAAGATTTGGGTGCTCATGTTGGTTATGAAGAACTTGAAGCCTTGAATTTCACGGTTTCACAAAACTATCCAAACCCTTGCGCCGACTTTACCTTTGTTGATGTAAGGACTAATGCAGCAGCAACGCTGAACTACGACATCACAAACCTGCTTGGACAAACCGTTTGGAAAAGTGCAGCTTTGAAGGTGAACGAGGGAAAATACAAACTCACTTTACAAACTTCGGGACTGGAAGCCGGAGTTTATTTTTACAATGTGAGAGATGGTAAAAATGTAATTTCCAATAAGTTGATAATAAATTAGGTCAACCTAAGTTGGTTGCAAAAAATCCCGGTAGCTTTTCGGCGGCCGGGATTTTTTTTTACAAATTCCTTTTCTTAGCGAAAAAATCCCTGAGCAAAGCCGAACATTCATTTTCCAACACACCCCCCACCAAAAGGGTTTTTGGGTGAAGGATTTTTTTATTTATCAGCGTAAATCCTCTTTTTGGATCAGAAGTACCGAAAACCACTTTAGAAATCTGTGTCCAGAAAGCAGCGCCGGCGCACATTACGCAAGGCTCCAGCGTAACATACAGGGTACATTCCTGAAGATATTTTCCACCTAAAAAATTGGATGCAGCCGTAAAAGCCTGCATTTCGGCGTGGGCTGTAACATCGGTCAATTGCTCCGTAAGGTTGTGTGCACGGGCAATAACACGATTTTGGCAGACAACAACAGCGCCAACAGGAACCTCATCTTTGTCGAGCGCCAGACGGGCTTCTTTCAGCGCTTCTTTCATAAAATATTCGTCAGTAAAAAGATTTAGCATGGTGAAAAAATTCAAAACATTGATATTAAAAAGCTGAAAGAATTTAAATTCAAAAGGGATTTTCGTATCCCTGTTTTTTTACAAAAGTGTAAAAAATAACGGTTTATTGCATTAATGATGGTTTCGCCTTTGTAAAATGTAATCCCGTAAATAAAACCACCAATGCCGCCAGAAATGCAGGGATAAATGAGGATTTGGGTTCAAACCACTGTGGATTGACGATTCCCAGAATGAAGAAAATCAAATTCACAACAAAGCCTGACATCACGCTGGCCATGGCGGTTTTCCTGTAGCGGTGAACCTCTTTTCTAAACAGTGCCAAAAAGGTAACCGGAACAAAAATCACAATCGTTGCCAGCCCAACCACCATCAGGTCAACGATTTTAGGGAATGACAAAGCCATAAACAGTGCTAAAAAACCAAATGCAAGGGTGGCAATCCGGATGAGTTTCTGAAGTTTTCCTTTGTCAATTGTCACGCTGCTTTTCTTCCATCCTGCAAAATCCCGGATGGCTGAAATGGCAATCACATTCAGAAAACTATCGGCGGACGACATGAGTGCCGAAAGCAGCCCAATCACAGCAAATCCTGCAATAAAATCGTTACAATGCCTGTTCAGAAAAAGCCAGGTCACGTCATCAGCTTTCAGATCGTGCCCGGCAACTACTCTTACTGCCATACCAACCAAAGGAAAAATTACATAAAAAGGCAACATACCCAGCCCCGAAATCAGACTGGTTTTCCGGGCAACACCGGGATTTTTTGCAGCAAACATCCGCTGCCAGATGTCCATTCTCACCATCACAGATGGAGCCAGAAAAAGTGGAAGTCCTATCAAAAACAAATAGCCGTAAAAACTGCCGTTGAGCATGTTTTCAGGAAGTTCCGATAAGCGATGCAACCCATCAGTATCATCGAAAATGCCGGGAATGAAAATAAAAATGATCATAAAAAGTATGACGACGAATTGAATCATGTCGGTGATTATTACCCCCGAAAGCCCGGCAACAGTCGTGTAAAGAATAACAACAAGGCACGAAATAACTGCCGCCGTTTCGTAACCAATGCTGAACGAAAATTTAAGTAGCACAGCCATTCCTACAAACTGTGCAGCTAACAAAAAGAAGAAAACGAAAACATTCACCCCGCTTACAACCGATGAAAAGGTACGGGTGTAAGCTGTATTATTGCTACCGGTGTAGCTTTTGTTTAAAAATTCAGGAAAGGAGTAAATCCTTTCGTTGCTTCCAATCAGGTTGATTTTTCCGGCAAACCGGTGCAAAATAAAAAATCCGATCACGTAAGCAATACCAATTCCCACTGCGGCAAAGCCTGATTCGTAGCCCATTGCTATTAGGCCAATGGAAGTTCCGCCCCCCACAAAAGTGGCTAATGTGGTAAAAACCAGCGGAATCGTCCGGGTTTTACGACTGTTTACAAGGTAGTTTTCGATGTCTTGTGATTTTACATGCCGCAAACTGAAATACAGAATTACGATCAGGTAAATTATTATCCAAAAAATTATCCAGGTCATTTACCAAACATTTTTTCAAAAGTAAAGTTATTTTGCAGGTTTCATGTTCAGGCATTACTTTAAGAAACCTTAAAATTGGCTTTTGGCAACAAGGAAAAAAGTAAAATTGCATGCCACAAACTGATACCGCAAAATGAAACTAAAATGTTGATTCAGAGTTACAAAATCTTTCATTTTTTAACCTTTGAAAAGTAAATTTGTTTAACTTAGAACTTCTAAACTTTTAAACTAAAAAAAATATGATTTCAAAAAAATTGGAAAAAGCAATTAATGACCAGATAAAACTGGAAGAACAGTCATCGAGAATTTACCTGGCCATGGCCTCATGGTGCCAGACCAAAGGATTTCCGGGAGCTGCAGCATTTCTTTACAAACACAGCGACGAAGAACGTATTCACCAGTTAAAGTTTGTTCATTACCTGAACGACAGAAACGGTTACGCAGTGCTAAGCACCGTTGAACAACCCAAAACAGAGTATGGTACCATCGAAAACCTTTTTGATGAAGTGCTGAAACACGAGCAGATGGTTACAGGTCGCATCAATCTTCTGGTTGACCTGTGCCTCGAGGAAAAAGACCACACCACCAACCACTTCCTGCAATGGTTTGTTATGGAACAAATTGAAGAGGAAAGCCTTGTTCAGGGAATTATTGACAAATTTAAACTGATGGGCGGTTCAGCCGGCGGATATTTCCATATTGATAATTATCTTGGCGGCCTTGCTTTAGCCGGTGCTGCTGCTGAAAAAGCATAAAAATGATTTAATAAAAATCGAAAGCCTGCCTGTGGTGGGCTTTTTTTTTAAACACCGCAAATGATCTAAAAATGAAGTTTTCGCCACTTAAAAATAAAAATCTGAAGATGCTATTTTTGTTGAACAAATACCTTGATATCCCGATGGAATCTCTGAAAAACAACAAAATATTCCAGATTGATTTCCGGCTGTTATCATTTACCCGTTTGCTCTATCTCCCTCACCAATTCCCGGTACCATGTTTCGCCATATCGCCGGATAAGAGGTTCTTTCAGAAATTTGTAAAGCTCTACACCAAGCCGTCGCCCGTGAACCAGCGCATAGCGGCAGATGGGCCACTCGTGGTAGTTCACGGCATCGTAGGTTTCGTGGTGGGTGATCCTGATAGGATAAAGGTGGCATGAAACCGGTTTCCGGAAACGGATTTTCCCTTGTTCCCAGGCTTTCTCGATGGCACACCAGGCCACGCCGTCGGTGAAATTTGTAAAAGCACATTCGCGGCCATCCACAAGCGGTGTGCAAAATTCACCGGCATGGTCGTAGTCAAAAACACCGAGGTTTTCAATGACCTCTATTCCACTTGGAGTCATGTATTTTTTAATTTCATCTATTCCATCCTCCATTTCTCCAATTTCTTCTTCCAACAACGGAGCACCGGCATCGCCTTCAACGCAACAGGCGCCTTTGCATTTTTTGAGGTTGCAGACAAACTGCACCCTTCTCAGATCGTCACTGATGGTGGTATTGTCGATAATTATCATGATGCAAAAGTATTGAAAAGAGTAAGACCGTAAACTACAATGGCGCTGTAAAGCATCAAATGATGACTTTGTTAAACAGCAAATGAACCAGGATTTTAAAGCGGAATTTTTCCAGGGAAAAGCATTACGAAGCTGTTTTCGCCCATACTCTTTTTCCGTCAAAGGTTACAGCAATTTTCATGATGTTGACGCAGCCCTGCTGGCGAAGGATGGTTTCGTACCGGCGGTCTTCGATTTGCCGGAGGGCGGATTCGAGGGTCTGGTCTTTGGTCTCGTTATTGAAAGTATCGATGGATTTGAGTTCCATGATGATGGCTTGTTTACTTTTGTCCTTGGGAATTACGCTTACATCAAATCGGCCATAGCCCGATTCTTTTTCAGAATACACCTCGTAGCGGTCCTTCAGGCCGATTAGCATCCCAAGCAAAAACGCCTGAAAAACACGTTCAACTTCTTTGGTTTTGCGTCCTACATTAAAATACGAAAGGGTTTCTAACACAAATTTTGAAAGAATTCGCTCGAAAGTATTGATGTCGTTATTAATGAGGGCGTTGAGCATGTCGTCCAAATCTTTGCTGCCGATGCTTTCGTTAAACCAGGTTTCGATGACTGTGTAGTAAATTTTACTCAGTTCAACGTTCGGAATTTCAATCTGGTAAATTCTGTCAGAACCCACAAAGTCATGGTATCTTGCTTTTAGATAACCTGTTTGAACCAGAAAAGACAAAATATGTTCCCTGCTGTTTTTCAGAAAATCGAATGCAATATTTTCATCGATTGTTGAGTAAACCGGTGTATTGTTCAACCCATCTTCGATGTCTTTCTTCACGGTTTTATCAGAATCCTTGATTAGATTGTGAACAAGGGCATTGGCGCTGGTGCTAAGCCAATAGGGTTTAAATTCTCCATTGGAATCAACAAAACCCAACATCGACCAGGGATTGTAAATTTCTTCATTGCCAAAATAGTAACCATTGTACCAGTCTTTTACCTGACTGGATGAATTACCCAAACCAAAATCGTCCAGCATCTTATCTACCTCCCCAGGTGTAAAACCAAACCGGGTATTGTATTTTTCGGATAATACCGAATACACTTTCACATTGTTTAAATCGCTGAACATCGATTCTTTAGAAACGCGCAGGATGCCGGTTAAAATGCCTTTTTGAAGGTACTGGTTGCCTTTCAGGGTATTGCCAAGAAGTGTGCGCAGGAAGTCGATGGCTTGTGTGTAAAAACCGTTCAGGTATGCCTCGTGAACGGGAGTGTCGTACTCGTCGATGAGTATGAGTACCTTTTTTTGATAATACCTGTGCAAATATTCGCTCAGGTTTAGCAACGAGTAATTGACCAACGTCTTGTCTGCCTGTTTGTTCAATACCTTCCTGTATTCTTCAACTTCTGTTTCGCTTAAAATATCTTTTTCAAGGATGTACTCGTATTCCTGAAAAGTTTTCCCAATAATAGTAATTATCGAAGTGTAAACCTCCTCGTAAGTTTTTCCTTTGCACGATTTAAAGCTCAGCGAAACAATCGGATACTGCCCTTGGTG
>Ga0172370_10009438_pt1 | contig 11402 bp, 7 predicted proteins | sample LakKiv5m_FD_114538 | JGI IMG/M metagenome (GOLD analysis project Ga0172370, IMG submission 114538) | Freshwater microbial communities from Kabuno Bay, South-Kivu, Congo - kab_022012_11.5m | ecosystem: Environmental > Aquatic > Freshwater > Lake | place: Democratic Republic of the Congo...
GCTCTTCCAGCCGATCCATGCGCGGCAGCGGCAGCGCCTCGATCAGCTCCGGGAACACGTTGAGTCCGCCTCCGAGCTGCACGCGGTAGTACTCCTGCACGAGCGGCGTCTGCACGAGCGCAGCCACGAGGTGCAGATCCCACACGCGCGAGGCCTGCGCCTGGCCCGGACCGATGGCGATGCGGTGCGCGCGCCGGCGCGCCTGCGGAATCGCTGCCAGATCGGCCTTGCGCACCACGCATGCCAGCGAGTCGTCCGCGTAGTGGCCGCCCTCGTCCACCGCCGCCACGATGCCGCGCGCGCCCGTCACCTTGGCCACCACCAGCTTCGGGCTTTCGAAGAACTCCGGCCGCGACGGGCGGTACAGACGCTCCGGGTCGTAGAGCAGCCACCGCGACGACGCGCGGACTCGGAACGGCGACACGTCGTCGCCCTTGAGCATCGGCTTCGCGAGCGGGTGCGACGGCGCGTCCAGGTGGAAATCGCGCACGGGCGTGCCGCGCGCACCCCACGACGCGCAGAACCAGCGCCCCAGCGGCACGCAGTTCGCCGCGACGCGCAGACACGTCTCCGCCGCGGGATCGGCCAGCTCGGGGCGGAGCTGCGAACGGGGCGCGCGCCGGTAGGCGTCCTGCGGCACGTGCGCGTCGCGGTGCGCGCCGCGCCGGTGAACCTGCACCGTCGCCGTCGGACCGGCCCGCCGCGCGCGGAACGTGAGCGCCACGCAGTCCAGCGAGGCGCCGTCGAAACGCACCGGCCCCAGCTCCTCGACGCGCTCGACGGTCGCGCGATCCAGCAGGAGCTGGCGGCATTTCTCCGCGTTGGCCTCCGTGAGGAAGGTGCGCGGCAGCAGCAGCGTCGCGCGTCCCCCGGGCGCCAGCAGCGTGAGCGAGCGCTCCGCGAACCCGATGAACAGGTCGAAGCGCCGCTGCGCCGTCTCCAGCGTCCGCATGAGGAGCGCCCGCTGCTCGGGCGCGATGCGATCGACCGGCACGAACGGAGGATTCGCAATCAGAAGGTCGAATCCGCCCGGCCCCGGGAAGGCGCCCTCGCCGTCCGAGAAACGCAGGGGAAACTCCGCATCCCAGCGCACCGGAGCGCGCTGCGGAGCGGCCGCGAGCCGGCCCGGCGTGTCGCGAGCCTGCAGCCGCAGCGCCAGCCGCTCGGTGCCCGGCATCGTGTCGTCGGGACGGCTCGAGAGCGCGTCGCCCGGGCGCACCCGGTCGGCGATGAGCGGCCCGTACGAGCCGCCCTGCCCGAAGAGCGCGAGCTGGCCCACCGCCCGGCCCGACGCACGCTCGGCCAGCACCGCGCGCGCCGCCAGCGCCAGCCGTGCCGCCAGCAGCGCGGTCGGATCCCACTCCACGCCGTGCAGCGCCGCCACCGACCACGCGACCGGCTCGACGCGCACCGACGGATCGGCTTTCGCCCGGCGGGCCAGCTCCTCGTGCAGCAGGTCGAACGCCGCCACGAGAAACGTGCCGCTGCCGCACGCCGGGTCGACCATCGACGGCACCGCGTCGAACCCCTCGACCAGGTGCCGGGCGAGCCGGCGCGCCAGCGTCCACGGCGTGTAGAAGCCGCCCTCGTCCTTGCGCGCCGCGTTCGTCCCGAGAACGAGCTGCCCGTCCCGCTCGGTGACCGCGTGGGAGCGCAGCCGCGTCGCGAGCCATCCGAACGGGTCCGGAAGCCCCCGCGCACCCTCGAACGGATCGCCGTCGTCTTCCGGGCGAACGGCCGCGAGCACGCCGTCGGGCAGAGTCAGATTCCCGGGCGGCAGCCCCGTCGCCGTCAGAACGGCATGACGCATCCGGCGCGCCGCCGCGTAGCCGCCCGCCGTCGCCTGACGCAGCGCGTCGGCGGCGCCCGCGATGCCGAGCAGGTCCGCCGCCAGCCCGAAGAGCAGAAGCGCGTCGGCCGCGTGACGCGCTGCGTCAAGATCAAGTCCGTCGGCGCGCAACGCACGCACGACGCCGATGCGCAGAACGCCGATAGGCCCGCCGTGCACCGCTCGCGCGCGCCCCCGCGACACCGAGGTAGCCGGGGAGGAATCGGGAGGCTGCGGTCCATCGACTCCGGGCTCGCGCCGCCCGCCCCCCGAGCCGGAGGGGCGGCTGTCGGAAGAGAGAGAAACCCGCTCATCCTGAGCGACCGAGCTCAGCGAGGGAGTCGAAGGATGCCCCGACAGGATCGGGTCTATCGGGGCCGGATGCGTCATGCCATCTCGAGCATGAGGAGATCGGGCGCCTCCAGACGCCTCTTGATCTCCTGCACGAAAGCCGCGCCGACGTGGCCGTCGATGACGCGGTGGTCGAAGGTGCAGGACAGGTACATTCGCTCGCGCACAACGACCTGGCCGCCCACGACGACCGGGCGCGGCTCGATGCGGTGGATGCCGAGGATGCCCACCTCGGGGTGGTTGACGACCGGCGTGGCGAACATGCCGCCGTCGCGCCCCAGCGAGGTGATGGTGAACGTGCTTCCCTGCAGGTCCTCCAGCACCAGCTTGCCCTCGCGCGCCGTGCGTGCGAGCCGGTCCAGCTCCGCGGCGATCTCGCCCATCGTGAGGCGGTCGGCGCGGCGCAGCACCGCCACGGTGAGCCCCGCGTCGGTCGCCACCCCGATGCCGATGTTGTAGTCGCCCCGCAGGATCAGCTCCTCCGCGGCCTCGTCCATGACGGCGTTCAGGTGCGGGAAGCGGCGCAGCGCCGCCACCAGGGCCTTCACGACGAACGGCAGGTACGTGAGCCGCGGCCCGCCCGCGCCGGCCAGCCGCTCGTTGAGACGCCGTCGCAACGCCACCAGCTCGGTGCAGTCGACCTCGTCCACGTAGGTGAACGGGACCGAGTGCGCCTCGCTCTGGGCCATCTTGCGGAAGATGGCGCGGCGCAGCCCCCGCACGGGCATGCGCCGATCCTCGGCGCGCTCGGGGCGAGTCTGTCGAGCCGCCGGCGAAGGCTCGGCGTGCCGCGCCTGCTCCGACAAGGCGGGCGCCGGCGGAGCGGCCGGCCGCGGGGCCTCGGGGCGCGCAGGCGCGGCAGGGCGCACGGCGGCGGCTCGGCGCGCCTCGATCGCTGCCAGCACGTCGCGCTTCAGGACGCGGCCCTGCGGTCCGGAGCCGGGCACCTCGTGCAGATCGAGCCCGTATTCGCGCGCGATGCGCCTCGTCAGCGGCGTGGCGAGCACGCGGCCCCCGCGCGCTGCGGCCCGCGGCGTCGGCGCGGCAGGCGCGGACGGCTGGCCGGGCGGGGCGGTGCGCGGTCCGGGCGTTTCCTGAGCCGGGGCTCCCGAGACGGCGGAGGCGACCGCGGGCCCCCCGGCAACCCGGGCACCGACGTGGCCGGCTGCGACAGCGGCACCCGCCCCGGCGGAGGCGAGCGCGGGCTCGACCGGAGGCGGCGCGGCGGCGGGGCTCGCCTGCGCGGCGGCTTCGCGCGGTTCGACAGGCTCGCTGCGAGCGGGTCCGGGAACAGCGGCCGGCGCCGTCGCGGAGGCGCTTTCCCCGACCGCCAGCGTGACGAGCGGTTCGCGGACCTTCGCGACGGAGCCCTCGGCGCCGTGGCGCCGCAGCACCCGGCCGCGCCGCGGGGACGGAATGGTCACGGTGGCCTTGTCCGTCATGACCTCGACGAGAGGCTGGTCCTCGCGCACCTCGTCGCCTTCGTTCACGAGCCAGCGCACGATCTCGCCTTCGACGACGCCCTCGCCGATGTCGGGAAGACGGAAGTCCCAGGTCTGCTCGGAGCCCGCGGAAACCTGTCCGGATTGCATGACGCTCCTCTCGGGGGCGCGCAGGCCGCGCAGTCTGCCTGCCGGGGACCGGAATGGTCAACCGCCCGACAGCGACGAGGGCCGGCCGTTCGGGGAAGCGGCGCGCCGTCCCATCCCTAGAGGGCGCTCTGCCGGCCGGCAAGCGGTTCGGCGGCAGGGTCTGCACGGATGTGCAGCACCTCCGCGGGGTACCCGGCGTCCGGCGGTCGACCCGTCCCCCGGGCCGGGCGGGCGGACTTCCCGCGAAACCCGATTGCCGCCGTGCGCCGCGGTCGGTTAGGCTCGGCGGCGTCGGCGCATCCAGCACCGGCGCCGGCGGCGGCACGCAGCGGAGGTCTGGTTCCGCCGCGCCGCCCCGTCCTCTCGCGTGCGGCGGGCACCCGCCGAAACCGGGGTATCCATGCAGGTCAACGTCACGTTCCGCCATCTGGAGCCGAGCGACGCCTTGAAAGCCTTCGCCCGCGAGAAGGTCGAGCGGGTCCAGAAGTACCTGGACACCGCTTCCGAGGCGAGCATCGTGCTCTCCATCGAGAAGCACCTGCACCACGCCGAGGTGCTGGTGCGCTCGGGGCCATTCTTCCTGCGCGGCCGCGAGAGGAGCGACGACATGTACGCCTCCATCGGCATGGCGATGGAGAAGATCGAAAAGCAGCTCAAGCGCTACAAGGACCGCCTGCACAGCCACAAGCCCAAGGGCCACCACAACGAGGCGGCGGTGCGCCTGCGCGAGGAGGTCGTGGAGGTCGAGGCGGCGCCGGCCGGCGCGGCGGAGGCGGCCCCCGCCCCCAGCGCGAAGGTGGTGGCGCAGGACGAGCACGTGGCGCGCCGCATGACGCTGGACGAGGCGGTGCTGCAGCTCGACCTGCTCGAGGACGACTTCATGGTGTTCACGCGCGCCGACAACGGCCACATCAGCGTGCTGTACCGCCGCAAGGACAGCGGCGGCTACGGGCTGGTGGACGCCAGGCCGGCCTGACCGCGCGCCCCGCGGGCGCCCCCCGGGGCGAGCGCGGCGCTCCCGCACGGGAGGACGATGCGCATCGTCGAGTTCCTGCGTCCGGAGCTGGTGCTCGCGGACCTGCAGGCGGCGGACAAGGGTGCCGCGCTGCGGGAAATCTGCGACTTCGTCTCGGGACGCGATCCGGCGCTTCCGCCGGCGGCGCGGCTGCTGCAGGTGCTGGAGGAGCGCGAGCAGCTCCGGTCCACGGGCATCGGCGACAGCGTGGCGATTCCGCACGGGCGCGTAGGCGGGCTGCCCTCGCTGGTGGCCGCCTTCGCGCGCTCCGTGTCCGGCATCGAGTTCGTCGGCACCGACGACAACCCGGGGCGCTTCCACCACTTCATCGTCGTGTTCGCGCCCGAGAACTCGGCGGGGCTGCACCTCAAGGCGCTGGCGCGCATCACCCGGCTGTTCAAGAGCCGGGAGCTGCGCCGGGACATCCTCGCGGCACCCGACGCGGCCGCCATCTACCGGCTCGTGGCGGAAGAGGACGCGCGCGCGGACGCCCTGCCCGCGCCGGGCCGGTCCGGCGCGTAAGGCGCCGGCGGACGCGCGGCGGATCGGCGGGCGTTCTGCGCAAGCGCGCCGTTCGTTCCGACCGGGCGTCTTCGCCCGTGCGGACGCCTGCCGGGTGCGTCAAGGCGCCAAAGACGCCAGGGGGACGAACGTGGTTCAGCCGCGTTCGCGCGTCGACGGATGCACTGTTTCCAGGCTTCCGGGCTACTTCGTTCGGCGCGCGGTCCCGCGCGACGCGGGGCGTCCGCTGCGGGAAGGCCGGGGGCGGTCTGCAGGAGGGGCTTTCCTCTGCGCCGCGCGGCTGTGCGCGTCCTTGCGGACCGTCCCGCGCGTCGCGACGCGGGCGGTGCTCCCGGCACCCGCGCGTGCTCGGCGGGAGCGCTTCGGGAGGGCTTCCGCGGGCTTCGCATGCCCGGGGGAATCGGCGTCGTCGCCGTGCGCCGGCGCCTCCGGGTCGTCGCCTGCGGATGCCGCCGGTGCCGCCGCGGCCGCGGCTGCCGCGCTCGCCTGCAGCGAGCACACCGCCGCCAGCGCCATGCCCGCGTCGGTCGGAGCCGGCAGCAGCATGTCGGGGTGGACCTCGGCGTGGATCGCGGCCGTGTCCTCGACGTCGAGGTTCGTCCAGACGATGGGGATGTCGCGCGTCTTGGCCGTGTCGCGCAGCGTGTGGCCGGTGGCGCGCCCGTGCGAGGGCTTCTTCTGGCCGTCGATGATGACCAGGTCGATGCCGCGCTCCTTCGCCGTGCGCCAGGCGCGCTCGCCGGTCGTGTCCTCGAGCAGCACCTGGAAGCCGCCGCTGCGCAGCGTGTCGACCCACGCGGTCGCTGCGGAGCCCTTCCAGGCGACCAGGAGCACGCGCTCGATCATGGCGTGCATCTAAGCACAACCCGGGGGGGGCGAGAAAGACCCCCTGCCGCCGCTGGCCGGCAGCGCGGTCCGACAGACTCGCCGGGAGCGGCTCGAGGCGCCCGTCGAAAGTCGGTGCCCGGGCGCATCCCACGGGCGCGGGCACGAAGCGCGAAACGCGCACGCGGGCCTGGCGCGGCAGGTGCATGGAAGGCCGGCCCGTCCTGCCCGCCGACGTGCGGCCGCCCGCCGCCGGCGCCCGTCTGCTATGGTGACGCGCTGCCTCGCGCGCGAGGAGAGGCCGGATGGATGAAGGATGAAGGAAGGATGAAGGATGAAGGATGAAGGATGAAGGATGAAGAACGCGCGCTGCCTCGCGCGCGAGGAGAGGCCCGCCCCGGATGACCTGCCAGCGCTGCCCCGGCTGTCGAGAGCGCGTCGACGTGTCCGTGTACGTACACGGACAGCGGGCGACGTGCCCGCGCTGCGGCATCCGTTTCTCGGTGGACCGGGAGAAAGAGGCCAGCGACCCCGCGTCGCGCGTTTCGATGCCGCGCGAGGCCGCGACGCAGCTCTCGGCCCCCCGGGGCATCGCCAGCGCGGTGACCTCGCCGGCCGCCCACGCGGGGCCGCCCACGCTCCCGTCGCAGCCGCAGGTCGTCTCGCTTCGGCCGGCGCCGCCGCCCATGCCCGACGACGCCTTCTCGACCGGGCAGCTCTTTCCTCCCCCCGCGCCGCGCCAGCCGGAGCCCGCGCCCGTGCCGGCGCCGGGCGCGCCATCTCCGCTGGCGCAGGGGCAGATCGAAACCGCCGTCGGGGCCCCCAGGCGGCCCGAGATTCCAGGCTACGAGTGCACGGCGCTGCTGGGTCGCGGCGGCATGGGCGAGGTCTGGCGCGCGCGCCAGCTCTCTCTGGACCGCATCGTGGCGGTGAAGTTCCTTTCGCCCGCGCTGGCGGTCGAGCCGGACTTCGTGCGGCGCTTCGAGCGCGAGAGCAAGGCGCTGGCGTCGCTGGCGCACCCGAACGTCGTGCAGATCATCGACCGCGGGTGCGCCAACGGGCACTGGTTCTTCGCCATGGAGTTCGTGGACGGCCGCTCGCTGCGCGACCGGGTGCAGGAGCAGCGCCCGACGCGCGCGGAGATCCTGCGGCTGCTGGCGCAGGTGGCGCGCGCGGTCGACTACGCGCACAAGCACGGAGTCGTCCACCGCGACCTCAAGCCCGAGAACGTGCTCGTGGATCGCAACGGTCTGGCGAAGGTCGCGGACTTCGGGCTGGCGGGCATGAGCGAGGTGGGGCGCAGCTCGCTCACCATGAGCGCCGTGGCGATGGGCACCGCGCACTACATGGCGCCCGAGCAGCGCCGCGACGCCAAGAAGGTGGACGGACGCGCCGACCTGTACTCGCTGGGCGTCATGCTCTACGAGCTCATGACCGGCGAGCTGCCTACGGGCCGATTCGCGGCGCCGCGCCAGAAGGTGCCGGACCTGGACGCGCGCCTGGACGCGATGATCCTGAAGCTGCTGGAGCCCGAGCCGCACAAGCGCCCCGGCAGCGGCGTCGACGTGGCGGAGCTGCTGGAGCGCGTGGCCTCGGGCGGACGCGGCGAGCGGCTTTCCATGCCCGTGGCGACCACCAAGGCGCTTTCGTCGGTGGTGCGCGGGGTGCGCCTGAGCCCGGCCAGAAAGGCGATGGCGGCCGCCGCGGCCGTGCTGCTGCTGGCGGGCGTGGGTCTGGCCGTGGCGCGCGCGGTGCGCGGCGGCATCGTCACGGGGCACCTGCCGGCATCGCTCGACCGCTCGCAGCCCCGCTCGGCGCAGGTGGTTTTCGGCACGGGGGCGCAGGGCGCGCTGTTCACCGTGGGCGAGGGCTGGAGCGTCGAGGGCGCGGAGCTGGTGCGCGACGCGGCCTCGCTCAACGACGGAAAGCGCCAGGCCCGCGCGTACCTGAAACCGGTGAGACTGGATCTCAAAGACGCTTCGCTGGAAGCGGACGTCGTGGTGGACGAAACGGGCTCGAAGGGATCGGAAGGGCCGCCGGCGGCCGAGGTGCTGCTGTACCGGGATCTGGACCGGCACGTCGGGCTGCGGATGGCGCTCGCGGAGGACGCAAGTTTCTCGCTGTTCTACGCGCTGCCGGCGAAGGGGCGCGCGGCGCCCAGGACGGAGGAGGGTGCCGCGGCGACGGGGGACCCGCAGCCTGCGCGCCGCTACCACCTGGCCGTCACGGTGCTCAACGGGCGCGCGACGGCGTCGGTGAACAACCGCCCCGTGGCGAGCGTTTCGGTGCCCGAGCTGGCCGGCGTGAAGGCGAAGGCGGCGCTGGGCTGCCGGGTGGGGCGGTGCCGGTTCGCGAACGTGCGGCTGTCCGGGACGCTGGCGGACCCGCCGGCCCCGCCCGCACCGCCGCGGAAGTGACCGCGGGCAGGCGCCGCGGGAGGAAATGGCCATGAGGCGCGCGATCGTCCTCGCGGCGACGCTGCTGGCCGCCGGCTGCACGAGGGAGAAAACCCCCGAAAAGGAGGCGCCGCCGACGTCTCCGCCGACGGTGTCGGAAGCCGAGCCGAACAACGACTCGAAGTCCGCGCAGCTCCTGACGCCTCCCGTGGTTGTGCGGGGGACGTTCACCGCGGGTGCGAGGGCCGACGACGAGTGGTTCCGGCTTCAGGCGCCGCAGCCGCTGCTCGTGAAACTGCGCGCCGAGACCGACGCGGACGCCGTGCTGGAGGTCTACGACGCCGATCGCAACCGGCAGATGCGGGCGTCCGGGGCGGGAGCGGACGCGCCCGTCATCCCGGGCGTCGTGTGCGCGGGCACCTGCTACGTGAAGCTTTCGCCTGCGAAAAAGGACGCCGACGCATCGTGGAAACTGGAGGTGGCGGCCGAGCCCCCCGGGCCGCGCAGCGAACGCGAGCCGAACAACCGCGCCGTGGACGCGCAGCCGCTCGCGCTCGGGCAGGCGGTGGACGGCTACCTGTCGAGCCCCGACGACGCGGACTGGTACCTGATGACGCCGGCGGGGCTGGGGCCCGACCAGGTGATCGCCCTCTCGCTGGTGCCGCCCGCGGGAATCCTGCCGGAGCTGACCGTGGCGCGTCGGAGCGACCAGGCGCCGCTCGCGACGTGGCGCGCGCCGGAGCCGGGCGCCGAGCTGAAGGTGCGCGACCTGGCCGCGCCGCAGCCGCCCGAGACCGGCCTGTTCCTCGTGGTGCGCAGCGGATGGCTGTCGAAGACGAAGCACCCGTACGACGCGAAGGTCGCCTACACGCTGGAGGCGCGCGCCGCGCCGGGTGCTCCCAACCTGGAGGTCGAGCCAAACGACGACGCCGCCCACGCCACGCCGCTGGACCCCGCGGACCTGTCGAAGACGGCGTTTCTGGCGCCCAAGGGCGACGTGGACTGGTTCACGTTCAAGGTGGACGGGCCGTCCGTGGTGCGCGCCGAGGTGAGCGGCACGGACAGAGTGCGCTTCCAGCTCTCGATCGTCGACCCGGAGCGCAGAAACGAGGAGAAGAGCAGCGAACTGGCGCGCACGGACGCGGCGGACGTGAAGGAGCCGCAGGTGCTCGCGGGCGTGGCGGTGCCCGCGGGCGACAACTTCGTGAAGGTGGAGGGAGCGCTCAAGAGGCTCGACGATCGGTGGGTGCGCGACTACGAGAACCCCGACCAGACCTACGTGCTCTCGCTGCAGATCCACCCCGACGACGGCACGTTCGAGCGCGAGCCGAACGACGACGCCGCGCACGCGACGCCGATCGCGATCGGGCGCGAAATGCGCGGCTACATCCACCCGCCGCGCGACGTGGACGTCTGCCGGCTCGACGTGGCGGAGAGGACGGACGTCGCGATCACGCTGGGCGCCGTGCCGCGGCTGGACCTGTCCATCGTCGTGCGAGACGCGCAGCACGCGGATTCCAAGGGCGTTCCGGTCATCATCGGCACGGTGGACCGCGGCAAGGTCGAGGCCGGCGAACGGCTGGTGGTGCCGTTCGAGCCCGGGAGCTACCTCGTCGAAATCCGCGAAAAAGGCAGGGAAAGCAATCCGCTGCAGCCCTACGTCCTGCTGCTGAAATAGAGCGGGCCGCATCCTCCCGATGACCGATATTCGGGCTCGCGGGGCGCGGGTACATTGGGCACCGTAGGAGAAGGCGGTCGGTCGCAAAGGTGCCCGCCGCCACGCGTGGACGCCCCGGGGGCGCACGCCGGAGGAGGAAAACATGAACCGCCAGAGCCTTCGCAAGGCCTTCCGTCGCGACAGCGGACAGGGCATGACCGAGTACATCATCATCGTGGCGCTCATCGCCATCGCGGCCATCGGCGTGGTGACGGTGTTCGGCCAGGACATCCGCCAGCTCTTCGGCGCCACGACCGACTCGCTCAGCGGCAACACGAGCGTGCAGTCCAAGGCCAAGAGCGGCAAGACGCAGGCCGACGCCAAGAAGAACCTGAAGAACTTCGGCACCGGCAACGCCGGCAACTAGCCGCCGCGCCGCCAGTCTCCGCGCCCGCCGCTCCGGATCGACCGGGGCGGCGGGCGTTTGCGTTCGAAAAAAAGGATTCACCACGGAGACCACGGAGACCACAGAGGAAATCTTTCTGAAAGAATATCTCCGTGGTCCCCGTGGTCTCGTTGATCTCCCTTTTTCGCCAAGACGCCAGGGGCGCCAAGTTCGTCGAGCTTCTCGGGTGATCTTCAGCCTTCCCGTCCTCGGCGGCATGGCGCGAATCTCGGCGCGTCCGGCCCCGGGGTTGTCGCCGGCGCCCGCGGCCGGTATGTTCCCCCGCCTTTCGTGCTGCGGAGGCGGCCCGGCGATGACGGACAGGAAGAACGGAAACGGAGCGACCGGAATCTCGGACGACCACAACGAGCGGGGCATCCGCCTCGCCGACCACGGCCTGCGCGACGAGGCCATCCGCGAGTTCCGCAAGGCGATCGAGCTGGATCCCGACAACGCCCACGCCCACGACAACCTCGCCACCGTGCTCGCCGAGAAGGAGCGCTACCGCGAGTCGCTCGAGGAGTACCTGCACGCGCTTCGTCTGGAACCGGACAATCCGACCGCCCACTACAACCTCGCCTGCTTCCTCGCCACCCACGGTCTGGACATGGCCGTCGACCACTTCGAGGAGTCGCTGGCGCTGGATCCCGAGTACTCGGACGCCCACCTGAATCTCGGCCTCGCGTTCGCAGACCTGGGCCGCATCGACGACGCCCTGCGCGAGATGCGAACGGCCGTGGAACTGGCGCCCGACGACGCCTACACGCGCCA
>Ga0172370_10009439_pt1 | contig 11401 bp, 16 predicted proteins | sample LakKiv5m_FD_114538 | JGI IMG/M metagenome (GOLD analysis project Ga0172370, IMG submission 114538) | Freshwater microbial communities from Kabuno Bay, South-Kivu, Congo - kab_022012_11.5m | ecosystem: Environmental > Aquatic > Freshwater > Lake | place: Democratic Republic of the Congo...
CACACAAACCGGCCGTCAGGAGCGATCCTGGCGGCCTTTTTGTTCCAGAAGGAGGATTTACCTATGACTTACATCCCTGTATATCGCGTCTCATTAGTGCGTGACGGATCGCTAAAAGTCGATAATCGGGCGATCAGCAGTCCCAATGATGCCTATGAGATTCTTCGGCAGTATCTCGGGCAACCAGATCGTGAAATCTTCACGGCCTTGCTTCTGAGCACGAGAAACACCTGCATCGGTATCCATGTGGTATCGATCGGCACGCTCAATAGCGCTTTGATTCACCCCAGAGATTTTTGGAAGGCCGTCATCCTCAGCAACGCGGCAGCGGTAATCGTCTGTCATACGCACCCCAGTGGAGACCCATCGGCCAGCAGCGAAGACCTGGCATTGACAGCACGTTTACGCCAGACAGCGGACCTATTTGGGATTCCAATTTTAGACCATCTCATATTGGGCGGCGATAACTTCATCTCACTTAAAGAGCGAGGTGTCCTATGAGCAACCATTCCCTTGCTTTTCCCGGCCTCGATACGTTATCGGGGCCATCGTCATTTCCGGGAAGCCCCCTGGCGTTCGTGGGTGACTTGTTCCGCTACCCGCATGTGGTCACCTTGGGCATGTTCAGAGAACTGGAGCGCCTGGCTATGGCCGGCGTGCCGGCCTTCGCAGACGGGCGCCGGATATGGGCACCACATGGCAGCTTCTTCATCGAGCTGTCCGGCCAGCCCTCGCGCTGGCTCAAGTCAGCCGTTGATTTCGATGCCCGTGCCCGACACGCCGTGAGCCGTATGACGACTGACAACACCTACTCGTTCAATCAGCCCTTCGCCAAACGCTACCTGAAGGAGGACAGCATCCATGCGTAAACGTGCTCTAAAGGCACTGCGGTATACCCGCATCACGCCAACCACTCATCCCGCGCTTTGTGCGCTGCTCGATTTTGCTGCCCAGCGTACCGGCCTGGACCGGCGTAATTACGGCACCCTGGAGAGCTACCGATCAGAAGCCAGCTATATCAGCCGCCAATGGCACACTCTGGTCAATCTAGCGCACATCGCCGACTATTACCAACTCACCGATGCCCAAGTGGTTGACGCCAGCCGATGGGCTTATAGTGGCCGGCTCACCTGGACTGGTTCTGAATGGGAATATGTCACTGGGCAATATTTCCCCTGCGAATTTCGAAGCGCCGCCATCGCCGTGTTGCGGGCCGCGTTGCCAACCGATTATGCAAAGGAGAATTACGATGCTGTTAACGCTGGATAATGAACTGTCCGACCTGGCCACTGACCTGAAATGGGCCGACTGGTCGGCGCATTATACCTTCGCCGTCAAGCTAGATTCCGAAAGCGAGGTGCAGAGCGCCCGCGTTCTCGTGGACGAGGAGGATATTCTTCTCCTCAACCAACTCCAGGGAGTGCGTGCTGATTATTGGAGCATCGGTGAGTTACTCATGGACTTGCTCATCTCTGTCGCATACGGATTTCCAATGTCCCGGCCCACCGGCAGCCATCGCTACGTATCGGAGCTGCTGGAGACCATCCGCCAGCATGAAGACGATCTGGACGAATAGCGTCACAGTGATGATGCGTAGGGGTGGGTATCGCGGTATCGCTGCTCACCCCTGCCCGGTGAGCAGCCAGCAGGGGGAGCATTCGAGGGCCTGTGCGAGGGCGAGTATTTCAATGTCGGATACAATGCGTTGCCCGCGCTCAATACGCTGCACATCGCGCCAGGTCGGATTCCAGTCGCCATCCGTCACCTGCGCGATACGACCGCACAAATCTTCCTGGCCCAGATGAAGCTCCTGACGTCGAGCAGCAGCTCGCGTTGCGAGCTGATTAAGTTTTCCCTCACTGGTTCGAATTCGTGGTGCACCGCGGGGCATGGCCCCATTATGGCAGTAGGCATAGTTGCCGTTACCACTACATAGTGGTAATATTGATGACCTGACTTAACCTTCCTCGCTGGTCAGTCAGCGTATCCTCATTTCCACAGTATGGACATGAAAGTGTTTAAGGAGGACATGCCCAATGCCATCTCAATCGCCACGCCCCAGATCACTGCTGTCGCACTTGTTCCGTTTCATTGAACCCGATGACCTGCGGATACTCATTCGCCATCTGGTACGAGCAGTACGCGATATAGTTGTGGCCGGTGAGCCGGTCCCAGAATTGACCTACAACGACACGATTGCGTATTTCGTCAACGAGCGACCGGATGATCCACGCATCGTGAAAGGCGCAGTGCTATTGATACCCAGGCGCCTGGCGATGCAGGTCTACTTTCTCTTTCTGGACGAGCACAACACACCGCTTGGCAATGAGGGTGCCAACCTGTATGGGCGCTCACTGCGGGTAGTGCGCCTCGATGATGAACTCCAGGAAGCCTTCGGTGATACCGAACTGCTCATTTTTGAATAGGAAGGAGATAGATCATGCCGATCTTCATCGGGGCTGTCGCCGCCCTAAGCCTGAAAGCAATCGCTGCCGGATTGGCCATACTGGCGGTCATCGCCATACTCACGTTCCAGGCTATTGTGTCCTGGTTTCGCGCTCGCACGGATCTCAAGCTCCAGGACAAGGACAACATCGCTTTCAGCCTGCAGGAGAAGCTAAAGACTGGCAAGTACAAAACCGTCCATGGGATTTTCAACTCCCAGACGGAAGAGTTGCTCGATTACAACTCGGTCGAATCAAATGACATTGACGAAGAATTACGTGATATTCATTGCGGCAATGAAATCGTTGTCTATGAATAGGAGAGACATATGCCCTGGTGGTTACTGCCGGCGATTCTAGCTGGCATATTTGCTGTTGCCACGATTGCACTGCTGACCTGGGATATCATCATGGACTGGATTGGCAGCATCAAGCAGCAGGTGCCCAATGCAAAAATCGCCGAGATTGTGAAAGAACGCCTGGCCTCGGGGCGCGTTCGAGTCTACGCTGGGGTCTTCGCCCCCCGGTTCCTCGGTCTCGGGGAGAAACCGATCGCCCATCAGGTATGGGATGAGGTCGAGCAATTGGATCAGACAGCGTCGCGCAATATCGGTTCCGGTACCCCGGTGAGGATCAAATTATGAGCCAACACCCATCACGACCTCAACTGATAATCGACGGCATTCCTGCCCAGGTTACCGCTAGTGACGCCGCGGTATTGCGATCCCGCCTTCTGCGCGACGTGGAAAGCCTACGGGAAGCGGCAGATCTCAACAACATCGGCATCTGGATCGGCACGACGCCCATGCCATCCACTGAAAAATCGGTACCAGGCACATCTGCGCCAGCCGGCAGTGCTGGGCGCCAATCGGATGAGCCGTCAGTCGAGCAACGCGCTGTTCGCTATACGGCCACCGTGCCGCTATGGGGGTTGGAGTGCCTGATCGTGCCCCAGACGCTCACGGATGAACTGCTCCTCGCCATCGAGACGATCCGGCTAGAGCCGCTAGTGTTTGATACCTGGGGCCTACGAGCTATCGAGCCATTCCCCCGATCGGCGTTGAATTTTCATGGAGCACCCGGCACGGGCAAAACACTGGCCGCCCATGGGGTTGCTGCCGCACTAGGGACAAAGATCCTAGTCGCCAGCTACGCGCAGATCGAGAGCATGTACCACGGCGAAGGACCGAAGAATGTGGAAGCGCTTTTCTACGCCGCCCAGCGCGACGGCGCCGTACTCTTCATCGACGAAGCCGATTCTCTGCTCTCCCGGCGGCTGACGAATGTGACGCAGGGGTCGGAGCAGGCCATCAACTCCATGCGCAGCCAACTGCTGATCTGCCTGGAGAAGTACCGTGGCGTCGTAATCTTTGCGACGAACCTGGTTGCCAATTACGACCCGGCCTTCGAGACGCGGGTGCGCCATATCTACTTCCCCATGCCGGATGCAGAGACACGGGAGGCGATCTGGCGGAACCACTTCCCCTCGGAGTTGCCGTTGGCGGGTGATGTCGATGTGCCGGCATTGGCCCGTGCCGAGGTTGTATTCTGCGGACGGGATATTAAGAATGCCGTGGTGAACGCGGCGCTGCATACCGCGCGACAAGGTGGCACCTGCCTGTGCCAGCAGGACTTCCTGGCGGCGATCCGCCGTATTGTAGATGCACGGGAAGCACTACGGCCGGCACACGACACAGGGTTGCACGATCGCATTCGCGCCGCTGTGAAGACGGGCGAGTCACCGGAACTCGGTGAGACGCTGGTGACGACCAGTTGAAAGGAGGAGGCATGACAGATCGCGGTGCCGGGATCGAAACACCCCGTGAAGTGGCGGAGGATGGCGGGTTGGTGTTGATCTTCCGTGAAATCATCAAAACGCTGAAGAGTATCGAGACGCAGGTACAGCAACTGTCCGCTGCCTTGCCGGATCACGTCAATGATATTCGCTGGGCCGGTGAAGCAGCTAATGGGGAGGTGAAACAACAAATCGGCAAATTCGAGAAGGAGGTGAAAAGCCAATTTAGACAACTGACCGGATTGCTGAATAAGCAAAACCAACACGCTGTAGAGGAGATCAGTAAGGCACCATCATCTGGAGGAGCAGAGTTTGCCATTCTCTTCCTACTCTTTATCGTCATTGGCCTGCTGATCTTCATTGCGATCAAGGTCCATTAATGCGGAATCACCGCTGAGATTGGAGGTGTAAGATATGGGATTAGATTTACAGCGGAACGCCCAGATGCGTGTAGAGTATATGGGCATCATATTGCTCATCTGGCTGTTGCTTTTGCCGGTAGGCTACCTGGTGTTATGGAAAGCTGCGAAGTCCGAGACGAACGGAGGCGCAGGATGCTTGGGCGAGTTATTCAATGTTCCGCACAGCCTTGCTGAGGCGCGCAAACGATTCCTCACGATCAACCTGATCCTACTGGCCTGCATTGCCATCGCCGTAGTCGTCTATAGCGCGATCGCGCTCGGGTAAAAGGAGGCATCATCGATGGGAGACGTTGTAGGCTATCTCCTGCTCATTCCTGTGGCCCCAGTCCAATTCCTGCTCTGCATCCTGCTGATGATCGTGAAGGATTTCTTGGGCATGGGTGTCGCACAATTCTTTGGTGGGGGTGTCAACGGTCCGTTTGGCTTTTTCCAGTTGCGTGCTTCCTTCTGGCGCATGGTGATTCTCGCCGAGATCATCCTCTTCTGGTACGTATTCGCGGAAGGCGGATCACCGGACCAGTGGCTACCGTCCGTGCTCATTATAAATGCGGTAGGCGCTGTCATCGTGCTGCTGGTGCTTGCCTGGTTTAAGAGCCGTATGCGCCAAGGTGTGGAATTGATGCGCGAATGGGAGCAGGAACGTGACCGCGATAAGGGCAATTGAGCCCTATACAATAGCGAACTCATTGTGTCACCCCCGGTCACTTTTGACCGGGATTCGTTTTTTCACCCCTCCGTAAATCGCCTCCGGCGTTTCACATCCCCCGGCTGTCGGGCGGCGGTCGCCTTGCGGCTGGCCATCAGCCCAGGTGGGGTATTACCACCGGACCCGCATCACGCCTGTCATCGAATACCTGGACATTACAGTATCGTTATATAGCGATACCTGGTAGCAATATCTCCCTCTCACCCCTCCGCAAATACCCTATCAAGGGGAGGGTCAACGCCCTCCTGTTGAGGGTTTCGAAAGGTTAATCCGATGTCGAATCACCATCATATTCGTCCACCACCAAGTTCTCACGTAGTGCGTTAACGATACTTTCTCACGAACCCGGTGTGCCATGTGCTGCCGGGTTCATCGCTTTTTACCCCTGTTGTCGATGATCTCTCACTTGCTCCCGATCCCCAGGACACCACATCTGGACTGCCGGCCAGCCACAGCGGCGACCGCCGCCCGACAGCCGGGGGCCGAGTGCGAGAACGACACCGCTGCTCAAATCCGTTCGGTTTAGAGCAGATTTACTCCTATAAATAAGGTAGCGCAACTCGCTACCCCATTCGATCACCCTGTTGATCACTTTCACGAAGGAGGATTCCCCATGAGTAACAAATGCGCGTGTTTTATTCGCGTTTCGACCGAGGAGCAAGCTCGCGAAGGCGTGAGCTTGTCGGCGCAGGAGGAGCGTCTACGGGGCTACACGATGATGGCCGGCCTGGAGATTATCGCCATGATCCGGGAGGAAGGCATCAGCGGCAAGCTGCCACTCGCTCAACGGCCTGGAGGCAAAGAAATTCTCCGACTAATCCGCGAAAAGCAGGTCCAACATGTAGTGGCACTGAAGCTCGATCGCCTCTGGCGCAGCGCTGAAGACGCCTTACGCTATACTCGTGAATGGGACGCGCAAGGTATTACACTGCACCTTGCCGACCTTGGTGGAACCGCTATTTCTACATCGACGGCGATGGGAAAGATGATGCTCTGTATTCTGAGCGGTTTTTCTGAGTGGGAGCGTAACAGCCTGGCTGAAAAGACCGCCATGGCCCTGCAGCATAAGAAGCGACATCGTGAAGCCTACTCTCCAACGCCATATGGCTATCAGCGCGAAGGCGACATCCTCGTACCTGATCCACAGGAGCTTGCTGTAGTCACACGTATCCAGGCGATGAGCACCGAAGGCGCCAGCTTGCGGCAGATCGTCCGGACGCTCAACGAGGAAGGCATTCCGAGCAAAACTGGTGGCCAGTGGCACTCCAGTGCAATCTGGTATATGTTGCATAACGACTTATACCAGTCTGCATAAGGAATCAGCGGCCGGCGAGGGAGCAGTCTTTCGCCGGCTTATCCATCAACCTGACATTCAGTTACATAAAGGAACGATACAAGTAACAGCGAACAGGAGGATAGTAGCATTATTCACAAAGGCAAGGAGATTGTTGATGACCACCCAAAGTAGCGGCATTGAGTATGTCACAGATGTGCTAAAAGAGGAGACGGGGCCTGAAGAGGCAACGGAACCCGAAGAGGCAACAGAGACAATGGCTGAACATGAGACACGCGACCCCAGAACTCTCAAACCTCACCCGTTGAACGCTACTGTATACGGTGAAGGATTTGATGATGCACTGAAGGTGAGTATTGAAGAGCACGGCATCCTCATCCCGTTGCTCATTACACCAGATGGCACCATTATCAGTGGACATCAGCGATGTGCAGTCTCGCTGGCACTTGGCTTTGATTTCGTTCCAGTGATGGAATCAACTCTCACCGATCCACTGGAAATCGAGGAAGCTGTCCTCCGAGCGAATATCACACGGGAAAAAACGAATAACCAGAAAGCGGTCGAATATCGCGAATTGAAGCGTATTCAAGAAGCCCTGGCGAAACAACGGCAGCAAGCGGCAGCGGCACAAACCAATGTGTTGCTCGGCCGCCAATCAACGTCTATCACGGTTAGGGAAAATATTCCCAAAGCGTCAAGAAAGAAGGGACGGTCGCGAGATATTGCTGCAGAAATGCTCGGTATGAGCGGAAAGACTGCCGAAAATGCCTTAGCCGTACTCCAAGTTATAGAAGAACGCCTAGTCATCGGTGATGTAGGAGCCGCGAAAATCCTTCAGAAGAAGCTCAATAAGAGTGTGAATGGCGCAGTGCAAAAGGCAAAGAAAGAAGGATGGATCACGGAAGATGGCGAGATTGAGGGGCGTTTCAACCCAAGCAATGACAACATCGATTGGGCAGGGTGGTCCTGGAATCCGGTAACTGGTTGTCAGCATGAATGTGAATACTGTTATGCTAAAACGCAGGCTTTTTTACACACGCATATCTATCCGAATGGCTTTGATCCACACTACAGGGAGGATCGGTTATGCATCCCGCTTAATATGGGCAAGCCACGGGGTGATAACTTGAAAGACCGCACCGTCTTCGTCTGCTCGATGGCTGACCTATTCGGTGATTGGGTGCCGCTGGAGTGGATCACAAAGGTATTGGATGTCGTTCGTTCAACACCGAATTGGAACTATGTCCTCTTGACGAAAAGTCCAGAACGGATGATAGAGATTGAATGGCCGGAAAATGCCTGGATAGGCACGACGGTAGACAGACAGGAGCGCGTAAAAGCTGCCGAAGAAGCCTTCGCCCAGATCACGGCAACCGTCAAATTCGTGTCGGTCGAACCTTTTCTTGAAATGATAACTTTCTCATCATTAGAGATGTTCGACTGGGTTATCATTGGTGGCAGCAAGGGACAGCCGAACTGGGCTGAAGTGCAGCCGAAATGGACTTGGGTAACATCACTCATCGAACAAGCAAAGCAGGCGAACTGCCAGGTCTACTGTAAGCCGAATCTGAAGCCAATTTGGCCCAAGGAATATCCCAGTCCATCTACATCCGACAAATCGCCTACCCACCAAATTGAAGAAGATGAAGATGGTATGTCACGAGAATGAACCGATTACCAATATCAAAGTTACCTTACCTTCTGCCACCCACGGTAACCAAGCAGGTGTGGCTATTAGATCAACTCACAATCCTAAATATGGACATATTTTGCTTCGGCATGCCCGTATTTAGTGCTTGCTTCTCGTGAATGGTTGACTACACGGACAAATGCGCTTATACTTCTGATCAAGTTATCGTTCATCCGATCATACTTATGGCATATTGCTGGAAGCGTTGTAACTTGAAATGAGGTGCTGTTATGGTTATGACCGATCCGCAGACAACAGGTGAGGAAATCGACTATACGGATAGTGAACAACGCCAACTCGTTCGAGAGATCAAGGCGCTGACCATCCCGGAATTGAAAGCTTTGATCCGTCCTCACGGTATTCCGGTTTCTGGTACAAAAACCGAACTGCTGGATCGGATCGAGGATGCACTGCGCGCCGGCAATCTTTCTTACGCCAATATTGTTGATTATCTCGATGCCATTTCACCATGGAAAGCCCAGCATGTCTACCTGTATAACGGGCCTGCTTCCGTGGGAAATTGGCGCGATCTGGAATGGGGTCGCCAGCATCTTACCAGTTGCGGTGTCGGCCACCTAATCAACGCTATCAACCGCCCGTTCCTGCCCACCGGAATGCAGCTAACGTCCATCGAACACCGGCATGATCGGCTGCGGATCATGGCCGTGGAACGGCGTGAGTTTTATGACCGGGCTGCTGAGCATGACCGTGATGCCGAATCCCTCGATGATGACGCTGAAATTGAATATCGCGCGTATAAGAGGATCATCCACCGGGGATGGGTGGTGTTTGAATGGAATTTCTTTTCTAACACGGCGATGCTGCAGATCGCTCAGCTACCGAGTGGTGATAAGTATGAAGACATCGCACTTCAATTCGGCACGCGCATCAGCCCTATTCTCGATATGTCTGCGTTTGAAAAAATCAATATCCGCCGGGTGATTAGACGCCTTATTGAGATGGAAGCGAATGACCAGGCTGAAACCCGATCACATATTTCAACATTACAATCCCGTACGGGCAGACGCATCACGGCATCGAGCGCGACATCAAGTGACAATCTCCTTGGCGATCCTATTATCGATGATGCAATGCAACGAGTCCGCGCGGATGGCGGGACCGATCACCTGGGAAATTTCTACTGGTTAACGGGAAGCGAGAATCCCGCGCATAATAATCCACTGGAAACGCAAGTACACGTCGTGTTGATTGGCGAAAAAGCACGGGTGAACCTGTCGAAGGTAAATCGTGAGGAAGACGTCCGCTATGTTCTGGACCGAGTGCGAACGCTTAGCGAGTGAACAACCCACTTCGCGGCCGTTGATCGAGCGCTTCGACGAGATGCTGCAGTCCTTCAAGCCGGGTGGAGGTGTAATCTGCCCGGCTACCCTTGCATCAGCTATGGGTACCACTGAATACCACCTGCGAAGCATTTGCGAGGCGCTTGCCGAATATGGACTTTTCGTAAAGGTGCAGTATGCCATCTGCCCCAACATGATGTGCGGGATGCGGGTAGATCAGGCGGAAATATCCGAGGCCATTGAGAACGAAATAACGCCTACTTGTACGGCCTGTGAGACGCCGATGGTAGATGAGATTGAATACGAACTGGTCTTTCGGATTCATCCAGATCGAATGGCGGCGATGATGCAAAAGCATGTAACAGTTTTCTTGAGCCATAGTGGGGTTGACGAGGATTTCGCCAAACGTCTCGCGGGTGACTTACGTGTAAAATGGGGTATTGATGTCTGGGTCTATGAATGGGAAATTGGTTATGGCGATGTTATCCCAGCGAAGATGGAAGAAGGACTACGCGATTCAGAGGCATTTCTCTTCCTGACAACTCCCGACAGCCTGGCGTCACCAGCCTCAGGTGACGAGCGCGCATATGCTGTGTATCGACAGTGGAAAGAACGCAGGAAAATTGATGCCGCTGGAACGGCTGGGCGTCCATACCCGTATATCCCAGTGATCTATGTGCGCACTCCCGATGAAAAGATGGACCTTCCGCCACTCACCGAGATACGGCGTTGGGTGCCGATCGCAGATGACAGCTACGATACCGATATACAGGTAGTCGTGAAGGCCATCGAAGGGAAAACCGATAAACCACCGTTGGGGCCACCGAAGGTTTCACTGAGCTAACCAGCCGATCATTACTGTTTCTACGACCGGTGAGTATTGATTCACCGGTCGGATTTTTACTGCCGGTATCGCGCTCAGGTATTGTGTGTTATCCCCAATATGACAAGCGGCAGGATTCCAGGCGTAAAGACCGAACGTATGAAAAGGCAGAGCGATAATAGGACGCGACGGCGTTGTCCCCCAGGACGCTCCCCTTCCCACGGAGGCTACGAATGCTCAACCTGAAGTTGCGCGATGAGTTCTTGGGTTCCCAGATGACGGGTACGGCTATCACCCTCCGTCGGCCCGATAATAGCGGGGCGGCACAGCAGGACCCTCTGAAGATTCTGAACATCACCTATCCCACGGTCGATGTGCAAAACGCGTTGCGAGCAGTCAGTGATGCGCGAGCGAAAAGGCCCATCGTCCTAATTGGGGACCGCGGCCGTGGTAAATCCCACATTATGGCGGTTATCCACCACGCCATCGCCGCCCCTGATGTCGTTGAGCAATGGGCACGCGATTGGGGACAGCGCGCGAATCAGCCGATGTTTAGCAACATGACACTGGAACGCGGTTTCACCCCGATCTCAGAGGCCGTGCATAATCAGGAATACCTGTACCTGTGGGATCTCCTATTCGACCGGCATCCTCGCGGTGAGTACTACCGGGGACGATTCGAGAACACCGGCCATTACTTCCCTTCCCGGTCGCTGATGGAGCAGATGTTCACCGACGCACCAGTGGCGCTGATCCTGGACGAATTTCAGAAATGGTTCGACGGCCTGCCCGAACAGCACGGCGACGCGAAACCTCTCGAATGGGCGTCGAATTTCGTGCAGATCCTTTCCGAACTGGCATCCGACCGGCCGGACATCCTGATCCTTTTCGTGTCCGTGTTGAACAACGGCACCGAAGCATTCCGG
>Ga0172370_10009440_pt1 | contig 11399 bp, 11 predicted proteins | sample LakKiv5m_FD_114538 | JGI IMG/M metagenome (GOLD analysis project Ga0172370, IMG submission 114538) | Freshwater microbial communities from Kabuno Bay, South-Kivu, Congo - kab_022012_11.5m | ecosystem: Environmental > Aquatic > Freshwater > Lake | place: Democratic Republic of the Congo...
CGCCTCGCCCGTCCTGGGCTGGCGTATCGTCGCTGCGCGCTGCACTTTCGGGACTGGCCCCTAATTGTGGCGCGGCGCGTGCTCGGTGGGCTCTATTTCATGGCGCGCGCCAGAGAGAAATGTCTGCCCCGAGTCATATAGCTGGCAAGCGGCCGTTCAGTACTGTCGAACCAAGTCGACCGGCGGCACCAACGGTTGGCGCTTGCCGCAAATGGCCGAGTTGCTGTCTCTAGTCGAACACAATCAAAGGTTTTCCAACGAACCGACGATCAACGACCGGGCGTTTCCGGCCACGCCGCGTGCCGCGTTTTGGACGGGTGCGGGCGGCACGGAAGGCCACGCGTGGGTCGTCGGGTTCGGAGCCGGGGACAGCTTTCAGTATCTTGCGTCGCTGCAACTCCGCGTGCGGTGCGTGCGATAGGCGAGATGAACGCCGGTTCCGCCCGTGCCGGTTCCGGACATTTGATAGGTGGCATTCCACGTTATTGGCAGAGGTAATGAGAAAGAGACGCGAAAGCGATGTGCGCCGCTCCGCGGTCGTGGCCGGCGCCCGCAGGCGCGCCGGTCACGAGTCGCCGAAGGCGACCGCCAGCGCGGTCCCCGGCCGAGGCACGAGGCCGGGGATTCGCCCAACAGATCCCAAGACTTCAGCTGAATTCCCCGCAACGCCGGGCCTGCGCCAGCTCCTTGCCAACCACCACATCCCCGCGAAAGCACAAATGAACATCGAAGCGCGCTACCACATCGGCCAGCGCGTCAAGGGCAAGGTCGTGAGCCTGACCGATTACGGCGCGTTCATCGAGATGGATGCCGGCGTGGAAGGCTTGATTCACATTTCCGAAATGTCGTGGACCAAGCGGGTCAAGCATCCGAGCAAGGTGCTCTCGCTCGGCGACGAGATCGAGGCGCAGATCCTCGAGATCGACAGCCGCGCCAAGCGCATCTCGCTGGGCATGAAGCAAATCGAGCAGAATCCGTGGGATGTGATGGCGCAGACCTACCCGGTCGGCAGCCATGTCAAGGGCGTGGTGCGCAACATCACGAACTTCGGCATCTTCATCGGCATCGAGGACGGCATCGATGGCCTGTGCCACGTGACCGACTTGTCGTGGTCGCACCGGGTCAAGCACCCGCAGGACATCTACAAGAAGGGCGACGAGGTCGAGGCCATCGTGCTCAACATTGACGCCGAAAAGGAGCGTTTCTCGCTGGGCATCAAGCAGATGCAGAACGATCCGTGGAGCGAGATTCAGCGCAAGTACCCGCGCGGCTCGGTCGCGGATGGTACGGTCAGCAAGTTGCTGGACTTCGGCGCGATCGTCGAGCTCGACGAGTTCATCGAGGGCTTCCTGCACATCAGCGAGATTGCCGAAGAGAAGGTGGAGAACATCCACAACGCGCTGAAAGAAGGCCAGGTGATCAAGGTCAAGATCATCAGCGTGATTCCTGAGGAGCGGAAGTTGGGTCTGAGCGTCAAGCGCGTGGGCCAGGAGGACGATGAGTTCTCGGGCTATGATGGCGGTCAGGGTGGGGCGACGACGATTGGGGATTTGGTTCGGGAGAAGTTGGGGAGTTTGAATTTGAATTCCTGAGCTTTTCTGATGAGAATGCGGCACCCGCAGGCGGACCTGGTTCGCCTGCGGGTGTCTTGCTTTTGTGCTAACCTTAGGCGCGGAGGTCGACGATGAAGCTGCCGGTCACTTTGGAGCGCGATGAAACGGGCGTGATGGTTGCGACTTGCCCGGCGATACCCGGATGCGTGTCGCAGGGCGAGACCGAGGAAGAGGCGCTGGCGAACATCCGCGAGGCGATTGCTGCTTGTTTGGAAGTTCGCGCGGAGGAAGGGCTGCCGCTGACGGTTCGCACGGTGTTGGTCGAGGTTGGGCTTGCCGCGTGAATTGCCTGTGCTTTCGGGCCGCGAAGTCCGCCGCGCGTTCGAGCGCGCGGGGTGGCGCATGGCACGGCAGGTCGGAAGCCACATGATTCTCGTCAAGTCTGGGCAGATGGCGTCGCTGTCGGTGCCGGACCATCGCGAGGTGGCGCCGGGGACGTTGCGGGCGCTGGTTCGTGCGGCGGGGATGACGGTGGAGGAGTTTCGGGGGGTTGCGGCACCGTAAGGCCGCCCACGTATTGCCCCGGCGATTCAACGCCATGGCAAGCCGTGCTACGCTTCGCCCCGACTGTTCGCAGCGAGGATCCGATGAGTCTTGTTCAGCTTTGGTCGGCCGATCCCTCGCAGCTCGAGACGAAGCATCTGCAACAGATCATCGCTTTTTCTGGCGATGGGAAGTTGCGAGATCATAGCGCTGCCGCAAAGGAGTTCCGCGATCTGCTAGCCGCAGTGCCAAGCTCAGTTCTCGAGCGATTCGTAAGCGATTGCCTGAGCACGGCCTTTCCGGATTCTGGCTTGGCGCTGCAAGACGTTGTGAACGAAGTCGGCAAGCGATTGGGATTCGAAGTAGAGGACGGTCTGTACCAAGGCAAGGTCGGGCACGTCGGCTGCGACGGCCTCTGGCGGCTGCCCGATGGCCACACAGTCGTCGTGGAGGTCAAGACGACGACTGCGTACCAGATAGATATCGCAAAGTTGGCTGGCTACCGCAAGACTCTGGCTGGACAGAGAAAGCTGCTCGACGAGAAGTCCTCTGTCCTCATAGTCGTGGGTCGGCAGGATACGAACGGCCTCGAAGCCCAGATTCGCGGTTCACGTCATGCCTGGGAAACCCGCGTAATTGGGACGGATTCGCTACTGCGCCTGCTTGCGGTCAAGGAGCACCTCGACGACGACGGCGTCATCGAGCGGATCGGCGGTATCTTGGTTCCGCGGGAATACACTCGTGTCGACGAGATTGTCGAACTCGTGTTCTCCACAACGAAGGAGGTTCACGAGTTGCCAGTGGCACCGCCCTTGGATGACAGCGTCACCGGCGGGGGCGCGTCAACAGAAGCACACTACGAGAGTGCGGGCGATGGCGCGGCCCAAATTCGTATCCTTGGCAAGGAGTTAGGGGCAACATTCGTTCGGAAGTCCAGGAGCACGTGGACAAGCGCTGACGGAACACGGAGAGCCGTGTGCGCGGTTTCCAAGCAGCACGGGGCAGGCGGAAAGCACTCATTTTGGTTTGCGTTCCATCCGCATCAAGAGGTCTTTCTGGGAGGCGGCAATCCTGCGTCGAGTTGGCTCGTGCTGGGTTGCGGGGCGCGACCCGGCGTCGTCGCCGTTCCGTACTCGGTCTTTCAGTCGTGGTTGCCTGACCTTTGGACGACAACTCGCGAAAATGGCAAGAAGTACTGGCATGTGAGACTACACGTCATCGATGGAAAGCTGATGATGGACCGAAGGAAGCCGCATGGCCGCAAGGACGTCCAGGAATTCGTAGTAGGCGGAGCCGGGTAGCGTCCTGGCCTCGGAAAGCCACGCGGCCGGCGGTGTTTCGCCGCGAAAGCGATGTGCGCCGCTCCGCGGTCGTGGCTGGCGCCCGCGGGCGCGCCGGTCACGAGTCCCCGAAGGCGACCGCCAGCGCGGTCCCCGGCCGAGGCACGAGGCCGGGGATTCGCCCAGCAAGCCGAACCCGCGCGAATATTTGGAGCGATGAAGGGTTCGGTGCGGTAGCTCGCCAGCCGCACCGCGAAGCGCCAAAACATCACGAACTTCGGCATCTTCATCGGCATCGAGGACGGCATCGATGGCCTCTGCCACTTGACCGACTTGTCGTGGTCGCACCGGGTCAAGCACCCGCAGGACATCCACAAGAAGGGGCGACGCGACCCAGGCGATCGTGCTCAACATCGACGCAGAGAAGGAGCGCTTCAGCTTGGGCATCAAGCAGTTGCAGAACGATCCTTGGAGCGAGATTCAGCGCAAGTATCCACGCGGCTGCACGGCGGACGGTACGGTCAGCAAGCTGCTGGATTTTGGCGCGATTGTCGAGCTGGGTCCTGTCTTCGGCGCCGCGAGTCCGCATCGGCTCGCTTGGCGCCCCAGCAACACAAGCGACAGCGGCGCGGGAACTTGTTCCCGCAAGGCTCGCCATCGAGGGCTTCCTGCACATCAGCGAGATTGCCGAAGAGAAGGTGGAGAACATCCACAACGCGCTGAAAGAAGGCCAGGTCATCAAGGTCAAGATCATCAGCGTGATTCCGGAAGAGCGCAAGTTGGGTCTGAGCGTCAAGCGCGTGGGCCAAGAGGACGATGAGTTCTCGGGCTAGGACGGCGGTCAGGCTGGGCCGACGACGATTGGGGATTTGGTGCGGGAGAAGTTGGGAAGTTTGAATTTGAATTCCTAGGCTTGGGTACGTGACGGGAGGGCCCGGTTGGCGCGAGCTGGCCGGGCCTTTCTGTATTCTGCGCTGCGTGCCTTCGGCGCAGACATGCGCTACGATGCAAGCAACGTCCGGTCTCCTGGATGGAGAGGAGCGAACGATGGCGCGCCACTGGTCTGAACTCATCGTTATGACGCCGGGTAAGCGGTCAGGCAAGCCGTGCATTCGCGACCTGCGCATGACCGTCTACGACGTGCTGTCCTACCTCGCGGCCGGTATGACCGAAGCCGAGATCCTGGCCGAGTTTCCGGAACTTACGATCGATGATATCCGTGCGTGCCTCGCCTTTGCCGCCGACCGCGAGCGGCATGTGCGCACGGCTGCGTGAAGCTGCTTTTCGACGAGAATCTGCCGCCGTCGCTTGTGAAGCGACTTGCCGACTTGTTTCCGGAGTCGGGACACGTGGTTGCGCTGGGCCTTGCCACCATGGATGACCTGGATGTCTGGGCGTTTGCGCGACGCGATGGCTTCACCATTGTGACGAAATATTCCGACTTTCATGATATTTGTGCGGTTCGCGGTGCGCCGCCGAAGATCGTCTGGCTGCGCGTCGGGAATTGCACTGTGGCGGAACTGGAGCGGATCTTGCGCGCGGTTGCGGTTCAGCTTCGGGCGTTCGATGAGGATGAGGACGCGGCGGAGTTGATGGTGGAGCGGGGGTAGCGGGCGAGCCGGGTGCGAGGTTCACCCAGGGTTGAAACCCTGGGCTTCTATTCAAGAAGCCCGCCTTTGCGCGCTGGGCAAATCGATTCCGGCGGGATTGCCTGGAAGCCTGGGCACGCCGTCGTGAAGCAGTTGCCTCAAGGCAACTGCTCGAATGCGGCGACCTTGTCGTCAGCGATCAACAGCGCTACGGTTCCCGCCGGCACTTCTGCCGACAGGATCTCCGATGGCCACTGAAATCACAAGCCCCATCATGACGCCCGCGCAAGCGCTGGCTTCCGCTGACCTGCAACTCGTGGAGGGCGCCGTTTCCTGGCTCAACCGCGCCGTGCAGGCGTCCGGCGTGCAGTTGGCCGTCCAAGTGAGCGAATATGTCCTGGCCACGTTCTTCGGCGGCGAGTTTGGCGCGTTCAGCGACCACGACGGGCAGAAGTCCGTCAGCTTCAAGGCGCTTTGTCGCCGCGAAGACCTGGACCTCGGCGAGTCGACGCTGTATCGCCTGGTGCGCATCGGTCATCAGGTCGGGCAGTTGCCGGGCGAGATTGCCGATAGCCTGAGCCTGACGCACCACCGCACGCTCCTGGCCGTGACCGATCAGCGTCACCGGCAGCATCTGGCGCGGATGGCGGTGACGGAGAAGTGGTCGGTGGCGCAGCTGTCGGCGGCGGTGGCGGCGCAGCGGCCGGCGCAGGGCAAGCGGCCGGGTCGGCCGGCCAAGCCGGTTGCTCTCAAGTGGCTGGGGGAAGTTGGGCGGGCGGTGGACAAGGGGCCCGATGCCGCGAAGTTTGCCGAGTATTATGCGGGGCTGGATGCGGCTGGGCGCGCGGAGGCGAAGGTCGCGGTGGACGGGTTGGCGGCGCGCGTGGCCGCCCTGCAGTTGGTCACGCAATCGTAGAGCACGCGACTACATCCCCATGTCACAAAGCGCCTTCTGCGCCTGGATACACGCACACGGCGGCAATCCGGTCGCGCAGCGCCCGATGGACCAGGGCGCCCCTAGTGCCGCTGGCAAGGTCCGGTGGGCGACGAGGGGTGCGTCGCGCTGACCATCCACGGCGCGCGTGCGACTGCTCGGCAATCCCGCAGGTTCTGCCGAATAGGCTGTCGAGCCGAGCAAGGTCCCAAGCCTCCCCCTCAACTCGATATTGCCCCCGCCGTCGCCGAGCCCGAGGCCATGATCCAAGCGGATCTGCAGCGTTCCGGCCGGCAACGCCAAGGTCCCCGCATCCACCCCGGTGAGCACGATCAGCATTCCGGACGGCAGACAGGGCGCCTCCTTCACCGTTGCGCGCAAGTGGCCGTCGATCCACAGGGTCACTCCCGTCAGATCGGCATCGGCGTCACTGTCGAGGACGAGTTCGAGCGCTTCGTCGCGGCCGCTCGACTTGCCATCGCCATCAAGGTCGAGACCGCCAGGCCGTGCCATGATTTCGTTGATGATGATCTCGCCGCTCAAGACAGGTCGGCAGGCCTCGCCCGAATCGACAGCAGCGGCACGAACGTCCGCGTCGAACACGCGGCGCCCGGTCTCGGGCAGACAGGCGCCGACGCAGCAAACGCAAACGCAGCAGGCAAGCCTGGCGCAGGATGGGAACATGACGGGTACTCCTCTGCACGGCCGTGATGGACCGCGTCAGAGGGTGTTCGTCCGATGTCGGATTTGTCGGCGCTCGGGCCGGAAGAATCTTTGGGATCCGTGCGAGAACAAGTTGATCCAGATTGTTTGCGCGCTGTCGCCGCGAATCCGCGTCAGTGGGCCTGGCGACCAGACAAGAGAGAACGCGCGGTGGCGTAAGTTGCGCAAGCGCTTACGGCGTGGCCGGTGCGGCGCCGACGGCCGGGATGTTCACGGGCATCGCTCCACCGCCACCTTCAGCAATCTTCTTCTGCAGCAGGTGGTTGAGCAGCACGTCGAAGTCCCACACGAACGTCTGCGTCGCCGGCTGGAACGCGATCTGCTCTTGCTGCACCTGATAGATCGGCTTCATATCCTTGGTCTGGGCGGTCGCCTTGATGCCCGCCATCAGGATCTGGCGCAGCGTCACGTTGGTCGGCGCCGACTTGTTGAAGGCTTCCAGGAGCGTGCCCATCAAGTCCGTGCCGCGCACCGCAAGGTGCACGAGGTTGACGGCCGCCTTCTCCTTGGCCAGATCGTCGCCGCTCTTGAGGAATCCCTCGTAGCAGGCGATGACCGCTTTCTTCTTGGCCTCGGCGTCCGTGGCCGCGTCTTCGGCGGTCTTGCAGTCCGTGACGACCTTGATGCGCGCCACGATGGTCGGATCCGCCCTGCCCTTGGTGACGCCCTCGCTCTTGTCGCCGTCGATGATCTTCTGCCATTCCGGCAAATTCTGCGTGTCGACCGCATAGGACATGGGCGTCAGGAAGTCGGCGCGCTCGATCTCGGTGATCTCGGTGAACGCTTTTGCCATGACCTGCCAAGCGTTCGGCGCACCCGACAGCGACAGGCCGATGAACGGCATCGTGCGTTGTTCGACGGCAAGCCCCTGCGTCTTGGCTACATTCGCAATTTCCTGCGCGTATGGCGCCAGGCCCTGGCCCATCGCGGCGAGCGCCCACATCGTCAGTTGCAGGCGGCTCGTCACATAGCCGCTCCACGGCAACGCCTTGTTCACCGCGACAAATGTCTTGGGCGTACCCGCTTCCGACGCATCGATCGGCTTGCCGGCTGCGGCAATCAGTGCCGACGCCGTCTTCGCGTCATGCAGGTCGGCCAGGATCTGCGGCGCTTTCGGGCCCTCAGTCCACTCCCAGTCGAACAGGCCCGCGGTCTTGACCCACTTCTCGAACTCTCCGTCCTTCTTGAGGAAGATGCCCAGCACTTTGTCGGCGACTTTGGAGGGAGGCATGGTCGCCAAGGCGAGTCGCGCGGCCATGAACGTTTCTGCGCGGTTGGCGTCGTGCGCATAGATGCCGTGGACGAACGCGGAGAACGCTGCGTCTTTCTTCTCGCGTTGCGCCGGTGGCAAATCGCGATACATCTCGGCAAGATATTGCAGCGCCTTGATGTTGGTCTCCACCGTCTGCGAAGCCGGGTCCGCGTCAGCCAGCTCGACGAGCAAATCCTCGTACTTGTTGCGCTGCTTGGCGTCCGGCACCGAAAGGAACAGCGCTTCCACGAGTTGCGACCGCGACTGCCCGGTGATGTTCGGCTTCTTGATGGCTGCGGCAATCGCGTCAGCCGTGGTCGCCTTGGGCAGCCACGGACCATGACCGGACTCTGCCGTTTCGAGGCGCCACGTGCGGATGACACCCGCTGCCAGGCCAGCCGAGTCGAGAAAATTCATGCCATCGACAAGCAATTCTTCGGAACGCTTGCAGTCCTTCTTGGCGGTGGGCGGGCAGGTGCGGAGGTTGCCGCCCGCGCGACCAAGGTTCTCCAGCGCGTCGATCAGGACCGGGCGAAACTTCTGATCCTTCATGGTTTTGCCCAAACGTTCGAAGACCTTGTCATCATCGCATTTGAGCTGATCCTTGGTCGTCATGCGCTTGATCGCGTCGATGGCGCGGTTCCGGTCGTCGGAGGACTCGGAGCGATCGAGCACGATACTGTAGTAACGGCAGGACTTTTCGCCGCGCTGGCACCCGAACAGGGTGGCGACTGTGCACAGGAGGATCAGGGCTGCAAAGCCGGCACGCCGGAAATCTGACATCGGGGACCTGCCGTGGATGGTGGTGCCGCCTCAGCTGGGGTGGCGTTCTTGAATGCCGCGAGGGCGGCAGCGTGAATTCGTGGGCGCGGCGGGGCTCGCCTGCGCTGAGCGCGGGATGATAGTCGGCGGCTGCGGCTGCGTCAAGAAGGCAAAGCCGTTTGGATCTGAGATGTTGTACTGAAGAAACGTCCACTGGCCGCCAGAAGACTGTTCAGCCGCGGCGAGACGGGCTAGACTCACGCCATGCAGTTCTTCACGCAACTTCTTGACCGTGTGTGTCTCGTTCCGGAATCGCGGGCGATCCAGTGGCGCGCTAGCGTGCTGAGCGCGGCTTGCGTGCTGCTGGCGCTGCCCCTTCGGGCTGCTGAGCCGAGTCCGACCGCGCCGCGCACCGAGATCGAGGCGGCTGCCCAAGAATTGGTGGCGCCCGTGCAGAAGCGACTGACGGTGCGCAATGATGGCGGTGGCTACGATGTGTGGCTGCTGACCGCGCTCGACTTTGAGAAGACGACCGAGGCAGTGCGGGTTGCCATCAGCAGCAAGCGGCTGTTCAGCAACAAGTTTCGCATGGACCGCTGGACCTATCTGGAACCGGATCGCTCCTACCTCATCGACGTGGTGGGGGCCAGCCGTCCGTACCGACTGCGGTTGACGCGACACGTGACGGGCAGTCTGCTTGAGGTTCAAGATGCAGGCGAGGCGGCGGATGCGCCGCGCTGGACGCCGACGTACCGCGCCCAACCTGTGTTGCTGCCGCATGGCGCTGTCGGCCGCTGATGCGCCGAATCAGGGCGTCGCACACGAATAGGTCGCTTGCCAAAGGCCGTCGCGCGGCAGCCCCGATGGCGACAGCACACCATCGACCAGCGCTCGTCCGCCGTCCGCCTGCCAGACGCCCGACAACGCGCCCGACCAGGGTGGCGCCGCTCCGGTCCACGCGCTGACCATCGGCACGGCGCCCAGGTGCAGCACCCAGACTTTCGCCGCGGCGGATCCAACGGGCGGGACCGCGACAACCAAGCGATCTGTCAGGCCAAGTCCGCCCAGGATCGCAACGCGCCCAGTCGCCAGGAGCGGATCGACGCTGTGCTGCTGCCAGGCGGGGGACGGGCCGAACGGATAGCTCCAGATGCGCAAACCGCCGTCGACCGTAGCGAGAACCAGGCGGTTGTAGGTTGCATCGAAGACAAGCGCACTTCCGGGTCGGAAGGAGGGCCCCGGCGAATCCGAAGTCTTCCACAGCGTCTGCACCGTTGCCTTGCCGAGATCGACGCCCCAGAGCTCGGCATCCTTCAAATTGGCTCCCGCGCTGAACAAGAAAGACAAGCCCTGCTGCGGCGTCTCGGCCAGCGCGGCATCGGTGCGCGGCGGCGGCAGGTTCGCCAATTGTGCGTTGCTGAGCGCGGTCCACTGACCGGTCGCGAGGTCGAGGCGCATGCCTCCGGCGGCTGCGGGCTGAGGATCCACGCCCAGGATCTGTCCGGGCAGTGCTGCGGCCGTCAGACCTCCCCACGCCACGATTCCTTTGGCGCCAGCCTCCAGCGCGACGTTGGGCAGGGCACGCCCCTGCAGATCTGCAGGCAAGAACAGCGCTTGCCATTTTCCTTGGTGCAGGCGCCATCCGGGCTGGGAGAAATCGAACGACCCGGTGCGGACTGCGGCGCCGCCCAGCCGGTAGAGATCGCCGCCAGCGGCAATCCAGCGTGCACCGATGACGGTCTCGGGTTCTGCGGCGAGGGAGGTCCACGTTCCAGGCTTGCCTGTCCATGCAGCCGCTTGCGCCTCGCCACTGGCATTGGCGCCCAAGGTCCACGTCACGCCGCCGCCGGGCGCACCGGCTGCCGCGGGACTTGTGACACCGGGCCATGAAGCGTCGAAAGCGGACAACCATTGCTGCGATAGCGTCGAAAACCGCCTGACAGCCATGGGCTTGCCCGCTTTGTCCGCCGAACCGACCAACCACAGCTCGGACGCCGCCGCATCGCAGACGAGCGTGCCAGCATACGCGGCAGCCAAGGCCGGAGGACCAGAAGGGAGCGAAGACCAGACCTTGTCAGCGTCGCGTCGCGCGAACCAGGCACCGGTACCTGGGGCGCCGCCCCGCACGTAGAGCTTGCCAGCACTGTCGGCACACGCTGTGACGTTGCCATTGGCGGCGAGTTGCGGCACATCTTCGGCCGTCTTCCAAAGGCCGGTCGGCACATCGTAGACCTGCGCCGGCGCATTGGCACCGTCGAGCGTGGAGCCGAACAGCCAAACTTGATTCTCGACCGGCAAGTACACGAGCGCCGGTGCAATGCGGTGATCGGGCGCATTCTTCCAGGGAAGTTCGGCAATCTTCTGGGCATCCGGATCGACGGCCAGGGATGCCGCCGGAGAACCGGCTGCGTCGAACCCGCCGACAAACCAGATGCGTGCGCCGGTCGCCACGACACCGGCGGGCAGGTGCGCCGCTGCCGCGAGACGCCGCTGCAGCTCGGCGCCGGCGCCGAGGTGTTGCCAGTGGCCGCTTGCCAGGTCCATGCGCCACAGATCGCCGGCCACTTGCGTCGCACCGTTGCCCATCAAGCTGCCGACGACACCACCTGTGACGTAAAGCCCGCCGCCGCCTGCACAAAAGGCAAACTCCTTGCGCGCGGCCGGTCTGCCATCATCGAGCGATTGGATGGTGGTCCACTGCAGCGGCAGTCCCTCGTCCGTCTGGCCGTCGCAGTCGTTGTCCTGGCCGTCGCAGCTCGACTC
>Ga0172370_10009442_pt1 | contig 11399 bp, 12 predicted proteins | sample LakKiv5m_FD_114538 | JGI IMG/M metagenome (GOLD analysis project Ga0172370, IMG submission 114538) | Freshwater microbial communities from Kabuno Bay, South-Kivu, Congo - kab_022012_11.5m | ecosystem: Environmental > Aquatic > Freshwater > Lake | place: Democratic Republic of the Congo...
AGATGCCACGCGCGAAGTAGCCCTTGCGTTCAAAGCGGAGATGACGCCGCACATTTTTGTGCTAGATGCGAAAGGCATTGTGCGTTATGTTGGTGCGCTTGATGATGCCACCATTAATCACCGCACGCCCAAAATCGTCTATCTGGATCGCGCAGTCAACGCCTTGCTCAACAACCGCAACCCCGCGCCTGCCGTCACGCCGGTGTATGGCTCGGCGATCTTTCATAAGTAGAACGAAAACGGGCTTCGGTGAGAAGCCCGTTTTTATTTGCAATCAATCTTCGTCGCGATGATCGTCATCCTCGCGCAACTTCTCCATCACTTTATAAGCGTGCGTCGTCAATTGCTCTGCCGCTTCAGGCTTAATCTGTTTGCCGCTCTGCGCGTCCACAATTTTGACGAATGCCCGTAATTCCGCGATTGCCACAAACTCGTTGTCGTATGCCACCTGCCGCGCCGCCGAGATCAAGATCATATCCAACGCGCGATAGATGCCGTCGTTCACTTGACCGCGATCATGCAAGTCGCGCAACATGCGCCGCAAGCCTTGGATGGTGATGGGGTATTGAGTGGGCTTTGGCGTTGGTGTGAGGGTGCGAGTGGGTATTGGAGTGCGAGTGGGAGTTGAAGTTGGAGCGGGTGTGAATGTGGAGGTCGGAGTGTATGTGGGAGTGTTAAGTGCCGGGATGAATTGGCGTCGGTCAACATCGAAGTACAAGATTTGCCCACTGTTACGAGTCCTCAGTACCAACTGCAAACCTGAAGCGTCAACGATTTCTACTTCTCCATCCTGAATTGCCGTCCGATATACCAGCGGATGATGGTAATCTGTGTTTTCAACTACGAGAACCACTCCCTGTGTGGTGGGGGTAGGAATTCTTTCATTACTTGCTAGGTTTGCTAGCATACCCGTAAAAACTTCAAATCGAAATGTACCTGCCGGAAGCGGATCATTACGCTTCCATTGAGAAGCAATAAAGTAAATGCCGAACCAATGGGACGGGCTAAATTTAAACTCGGGGTCAAGTAATATCCCAGAACCTAGTTGCCGCGCATTTGGGCCATAATATGGAGTTGAGGTTGGTCTCAGGTCAGGGGTTGGTGATAAATAGGGTCCAAAAGTAACTTGCGCCTCAAGAGTTAAAGCCGATTCTTGTGTCATGCGCGATGAGGCTTCCCTTGAAGCAAGTGACGAAGGAAGTTGCGCTTCCCAAGTTAGACGAGCCCGATGCTCCATATCCCATAAATACTGTATCGTGGCAACGTTTGGCGGAACTTTTGTGGGAGTAGCAGTATTCTGGATCAGAGCCCCGGCCCCATTTATATTAATGAATAAGAAAAAAGCAAATGAGGAGGCTAGAATCGCCATTAAACGAATGTGTGGTTTTATGGAAATCGTTTTCATTTCTATTTTTCCTTCACCGTGATGATATTCAACAACAGAGCGGTATCAGGGTGCCGAATCTTCTCACTTGCAATAAACAGGGGTGGGCACAGGTTGATAGCGCGAGTAATAGTCCTGATACTGCATATCACTTAACCATGGGATATAGTTCAGACGAATTGCAGAATATTGAAAGAGCGTATCAAACAGTTGGATCCACCCTCGTTCAGGAGCATTTTTAAACCCGGTGCAGTTGAGACCTTCGCATGCCTTCCAATTCGTTAATACCCCCGAAAAGACTATCTTCCCTTTTTGGGGATTGGTATCAGCAGAATATTTTGAGAGCGTAGCCCATTGCCAAGCATGTGCTCCTACTTCATTGTATATTTCTGGCACAGGGGCAAGATAAGGAGGAGACCAAGAAACATAGAGTCCATCCTCTAGTGTCCATGCGTACTTATTATTCCTATACTGTGCTTCATCATTTGTAAGGCTCAATTTGGTGAAAACAGGGGGCGTAGATCCCCACGGAGCTCCAACACCACAATCCTCACATGCGCCAAAGTTATACAACGGCACTGCAACGGTTGGTGTAGAAAAATACCCAACATACCCATCAACCCAATTTCGCGTAATATACGGTCGCCCCCATCTATATTCCGAATCAAGCGCAGCAGATATTTCCAATCGGCTTTGGTATTGGCGGTTTGATATGGTCTTGCGAAGATCATCTACCATCTTCGCCCATCGTATCCCATGTTCACGAGGCATATTGAAACCATAGTTGCATGGTGATGATCTTAAGTTACACAAATCCCAATTGTTTATTCCAGCCGCAATAGTTAAATGCGCTCGAGGATTTTCGGAACGCCCTCCTCCATTTTGATAACCACTCCACCATCCATCCATAAAACCTTCAATTGCATCTTGAACTTCAGCAACCGGAATCGTCTCCCCACCTAGTGTGCCAACACCAAAATAATCGGTAGCGCCAATCCGATACGTATCTGCATTACCAAAGGCTAGAATCACTAGACCAGAGACACCTCCACGCCCATAATCTAACCCAGCTTCATATAACAATTCACGATTAGAAAGAAATCGAAATATTTCACGAGAAATCCTAAGTTCCTGTTTCGAGTCCTCAAATTTTATATAAAGTGAAGTGGTTGGAGGCGGAGGAGTCGCTGAGGACACTCTAGCAGGAGTCGGAGTACAGATTGTCGGCGTCGGCGTCACAATCGTACAATTCGGCGCGTTGGGCAACGCTGCACTTTGCACGCTTCGCGCGGCGGCAACACCTACGCATGGGTTCGCTGTCGCGGTGAAAGTCGGAGTAGCGGATGGAGTAAGCGTGGGTGTTGATGTTGGCGTTGGAGTCGTCTGCGCCACATTCGCCGCGCTGAGGGAGAGGGTTGAGAGAATCAGAATCGCTAAAGCGATGAGTTTGCTGGCTATCTGACTATTTTGTTTGGGGGTTCATTATCCCCTCCAATGATAATCTTTATAGAAAATTAACCGATGGTTAGATGCTATTACATTTTGCCAAGCCGAGTCAAGTGGCATTTTTCAAACGCGCGAAACCAAAACAGTTGCCTTTTCACGGCAACCACGCCGGCAACGATCCATCTTTGATCAACACACGCGGCTCGCCCCCCTCAAACGACCAAATTAAAATTTCCGGCTTGGCAAACGGCACACCTAATTCAAAACGTTGAAAGAGTAACTTATGCCCGCTCGCGTCCCACTGATACGCACCGTGCGTGAATGTTGGTGTCGCCGTCACCGCGCGCGGCGACGAACCATCGGGCTTCATCAGCCACACCTGCTTGCTCGCTCCCCCATCCAGAGTCCGCAGCCCAATCGCCCACCACTCGCCATCCGGCGACCACGCCGGGATTCCGTAATCGGTGAATGGCGAATCCGATCCCAAGATCACGTTCACTTGATTCGTATTGAAGTCGGCAACATAAACTGTGATCGAAGGTTGATCGCCCGCCATCGTGAAATCGGTGAAGATCAATTTGCGGCTGTCGGGCGACCACGCGCCGGGCAAGCCCATCGTAGACTTCAATAAAATTTCATCGGTCGTCTGCACGTTCACCGCATGGATCGTCCCACCCTGCCCATCGAAGAACGCCAGCCATTTTCCGTCTGGCGACCACAACGGGTTGTAACCCAACACCTGCGAATCTTTAAAGAGCGGCGCAGTCTGCCCACTCGTTGCATCCGCCGTCCACACGCGCGGAGGACCGTTCGGCGTGTTGGGCGCAATGCCTGCCGGTTCGCGGCTGTAGGCGATGCGCGATCCATCCGGCGACCATGACTCCGTTGTGCAGCGATCCGCATCACAGTTGATGAAAATTTTTTGCGTCTCACCGTCGCGCGTCATCATCCACAAATCTGCGCCGCGTTTGTCGTTGATCACCGAGTATAAAATTTTTTCGCCATCAGGAGAAACAGCAAAGTCGTAAACTCGACCATTCGTCTTCGTCAATTTTTTTACGGCGCTGCCATCCATCGTCGCGCGCCACAACTCGCGATCTTCATTCGCCGGAGAGACGTAAGCAATCATCGGCTCGCGCACGACAAACTTCCAACTCGCGTCGCGCTTCACCGCTTGCCCGCTCGCGCTCCTCGCGCCCGCGCGCAGAGTCACCGTGTAACGCGCGCCAACTTTCAATGCCTCATCGGGGATGAACCACACGCGATCCCGCTTCGCGTCCCATTTAAATTTTCCTTGAACGGGCGGATCGATCTGAAAAAACGATTCCACCGAATCGGCGATCATCGCTTGTGCGAACTCGATCCCGATGCGGGCGCGGACTCCCACCTCGCCGCCATCCGCCGGAGTGACGCCGACGATCCGCGCCCCGACCTGATCGCCAATGGCAATCACGATCACGATAGCGGCGATCACAATGCCAATGGTTCCCCACATCATGTAATCAAATTTTTCTAATTTCATAATGTGCCGTAGGGGCAACCCTTGCGGTTGCCCAATTGAACAACCGCGCCAAATTGGGCGAGGGCAAGCCTCGCCCCTACGAAATTTTACGGATAAAGATACGGCTGCTCCGGCTCGCTCACCTTATCAATCTCTTCCGCCGTGATGCTTGGAATTTTTTTGCCATCAATCTCTGCCGCGCTCACCGTCCCCGCCACGCGCACCCAACTGTTATCGGCATAAGACGCCGACTTCTCACTTTTAACGATCATCCCAATCGCTGTGGCATCGGCGACGCAGCAGCTCAGGGCAAAACGCCCCACCAAAAATTCGTCCTTCGCCAAACGGCTATCGTGATACACAAAACCGATCACGTTTGCCTTCTGCCCGTCGAACTTCGTCACATCGCTCTCGTAGTTGTAAGCGCGAATCCAATCCAACACAGTGCGATCTGTTGAAGCAAGTTCCAAACTCGTCGCCGAGCCATTCACCGTTAGCGGCGCATTGGTGTTCATCCCTTTGTTGGCAATCGCCGCCGTGCCAAGCGGGCGTTGTGGAATCACCACGCCGAGTATTACAGGCAGTGCAATGATCACTAAACCCCATCGTGAGTATGTTTGCTCATGGTGATGATCGTGATCGGCGTGGTCGTGTTTCTTTTGTCGCGAAGCAAGGATCGTCTGCGCCAACGCCAAGAACGCAACCCCGGCGGCAAAGATCAGAATCAAATAGCGCTGGTTGATATACCAGAACAAAGTGCCAGACCAAATTTTTTCCAACAGAAAAATGCCGATAGCGGCGAGGATGAGGGCTTGGAAAGCGCGGTAACTTTTAAGTCGCATAGTCAAATAGTCGAGTAGTCAAGTAGCCACGTAGCCGAAAGGACTACCAGACCACAAGACTAACTAACTACCAAGTGGTATTCAAATTGATAAACACCGTCACCAGCACTGTCAAGACAAACGGCAGCAAGACGAGATAGGTGACGCCACGTTTGCGGAATACGCCCATGAACATGATCGCGCTTTTGATGTCCACCATCGGGCCAAAAACCAGAAATGCCAAAATCGAACCTGTGGTGAACGTGCCTACGAATGACAACGCGATGAAGGCGTCAACCGTTGAACAGATAGACAACACAATCGCCAATGCCATCAAAGCGAGTACCGAGATCACGGGACCGGAAGCGACACTTAGCATGAGCGCTTGAGGAACCAGAGTCTGCATCCCTGCCGCGATCACCGTGCCGAAGATGAGATAACGCCCCATCTCGAAAAATTCGTCCGCCGCGATGATCAACGCTTGGCGCACACGCTCCGTCCACGGCGCGACGATTTGAGTCTGAGTCTCTTCGTGAGCATCCATTTCAATCGGCAGCAGCAACTCTTGCGGATTTTTTTGCAGAGAGAAGATCAAACCGGTGATGATGGCGATGATCGCCGTGAGGATCATCCGCAGAAATAAAACGCGCCCCACCCCAAACGCCGCCGCCGTGCTGGCAATGACGATAGGGTTAAACGCCGGAGCCGCCATGAGGAAGGTCACACCCACGGAAAGCGGCATCCCCTTTTTCATCAGGCGGCGCGTGAGCGGCACCACGCCGCATTCGCATACCGGAAAAAAAAGTCCGAGCAAGCTGCCCACCACCGCGCCACCCACTGCGTTGCGCGGGATGATTCGAGTCAGGCTATCTTTGTCGAAAAATACTTCGACGAAACCCGACGCCAACGTGCCGAGCAACAAAAACGGCGCGGCTTCGATGAAGATGCCAAGAAAAATTGTGGTGAAAGTGGAGAGTGAATCGAAGAGGCGTGTCAGGATTTCCATGCGCGGCGATTATAACAGTGGGAGATGAGCGGGAGATTGGAGTTTTGAGGTTGGAGGCTGGAAATTTTTATCGGAGCGTGAGGAGATAGGCAACGAGATCGGCGATCTCTTGAGGAGTGAGATCGTCGTTGAACTTTTGATACATCACGCCAGATTTAAAACCCGGTGCAACGTATGCCTCGGGTTGCACGATAGATTCATGCAAATAGTCGGCGGCGGTTTTGGCGCGACCCGTATATGCCGGGCTGGCAACAAACACTTCAGCGCGGCTGCCGATATCGCTCAGTGAAGGACCCACGAGCAACACACTTGGAGATAAGGAATGACACGTGATGCAGCCGGGCGCAACGTTGCTGCCTAACACCGGACGCTCATACAAAATTTTTCCGCGCGCGGCATCGCCGAGAGGCAGAGGCGCACACGTGGGGCGCGGTGGCGTGACATTGGCGCAGCCAGTCAGCAAAAGAAACAGAGGGAGAAAATTTAGAAAGCGCATGACGAAAATCAAGACTTCCGAAGTCTGTGCGGCTTCGGAAGTCTGACGAGCGTTAAATGTTATTGATCTTTGATGTCGGCGTGGATGGTGATCTCTCCGGCGTTGGCAAAGGTCAGAACAAAATGAACATCGTTGCCTGCTTTGAACTCAACGCTCTTCATCATGCACATGATGTGAAAGCCGCCGGGTTTAAGTTCAACGCTGCCGTTTGCCGGCACTTCGATGACACCGCCTTTGACGGGCTGCATCCCCATCACTCCGCCTGCCTGCATCACCGTCTCGTGCAATTCCACCATGCCACACGCTTCAGAGGAAGCTTGGGTCAGCTTGTCGGCTTTAGCGGTGGTGTTGCGGATGGTCATGTAAATGGCGCCTGCTTCTGCCACTGCCGGAGAAGGACGACCCCAGGCGTTTTCGACGACGATGGGTTTGGGCGCCGAGGTTGGCGTTGGCGCAGGGGTTGGGGTGGCGCACGCCGTGAGGGCGAGCGCGATGATGAACACAATATAGAGTAAAGTCTTTTTCATTTTTTGTGTTTCTAAACATCGGTTAAAAAGAAAACTTTGAATCATTTTCCTCTAAACCTACGCAAGAAAGATGTTATTGAGAGAGTAGTGTTTTTAGATCGCTCACGATGTCTTGTGGCTTCAGCCCAAAGGGGATCCGCAAAACAAGGTAGCCATCACGATCAATCACGGCGACCCACGAACTATGGTCGAGCAAGTAACCTGTTGCCGCAGTGCCTTCGTGCTTGTAGTAGCGCGCGCCGTAGAGCGTGGCGACACGCGCCAGTTCATCGGCACGGGGCGTCAACCCGACAAATCTCGGATGGAAGTAGCGCAGATACTCGCCAAACTTCTGTGGTGTGTCGCGTTCGGGATCTACCGTGATCATTAAGAACTGCGCTTGATCGGCTTGCGCTCCCAACATCTCGATTGAACGTTTGATGTCGGAAACAGTGGCTGGGCAGACATCGGGGCAAAAGGTGTAGCCGAAATACAGCAGGACAACTTTGCCACGATAGTCGCTGAGCGAAACAGATTTGCCCAACGTCGAGTTAAGCGTGAACTCAGTCGCGAGTTCTTTAGGTTGAACCACTTCGCTCTTGAATTTCGACGCTGGCCTTGAGGGGCGAACTACTACCATCGCGATTAACACTAACGTAAAGCCCAACAACACGCCGACAGCCGCAAGCGTGATAGTACGTTTCATAAATTAAACCTCATGAAGGATGCGAAGACTTCCGAAGTCTTGCGCAAAAGATTGAAGGGAAAAAGATGGAAACTAGCGCGGGGGCGGCGGCTCTACGCTGAGGCGGCATCCGCCGTTGAAGAAAGTGGAAGCGAGAATCATCTGCCACAGGGCAGAGTCGTATATCAAAGCGATGAAGGCAAGGATCGAAAAGATGAACGGCAAAACAGTGATCGCCGTGTTGGCTAAAAACAGATCCGCCAGATACTCGTGATTGTGTGGACGTTCAGGGCGACCATCGGGGTGAGGATGGTTGTAAGCGACATCTACCATCATCCAGCACGAACACACACCGGGTTGGGCAAAAGTGATCAAGACGGCTAAGGTAATGGCGATGAATACGCCCATGTAACGCATCATAAGCCGAGTCATTATACTCATTCCCAGGTTTCGGTGTTGACTCCCCCGACCACTCTGTGGTATCTTAACGCCGCTAATTGAAAACTATTTTCAATTAGAATCTATCGCCAGTTGCCATTTATGTTCACCGAAGAAACTTTATTCGAAGCACTGACCACGCGCGGCTACAAACTCACGCAGCCGCGCCGCGCCGTGCTGCGCGTGGTGACACAATCGGGCGCGACGTTGACGCCGGCCGAGATTCACAAACAAGCGCAGAAATTTTGCAAACACACGGGGTTAGTCACGGTATACCGCACGCTCGAATTGCTTGCCGAGTGCGGCGCGGTGAAAAAGATTCACGCCGAAGACGGCTGCCACACTTTTGCTTTGGCAAGTGAAGGTCACGCGCATCACGTCATTTGCGAGAAGTGCCACTCGGCGATGGAGTTTGAGAACTGTGATTTGGAAGATTTATTGAAAGCGGTGCAAAGAAAAACCGGCTATAAGGTTCAAGGGCACTGGCTGGAGTTGTTTGGTCTCTGCCCGGCGTGCCGTTAACCGCCAAGACTTTCAAGGTTATGGGGGCCTCGCAGGTCTTTTTAAACTCGCGAATTGAAAATGATTTTCAATAGCAGAGAAGAGAAGAAATGAAACAAACGGTTTTAATTCCTGTGGTGATAGTTGGGATTCTGTTGGCGGCGTGTGGCGGCGTGCAAACCCCCGCCCCTAACACAGCAGGCAAAATTAAAGTGATCGCCACCTTCAGCATTCTCGGCGATTGGGTAAAAACCGTTGGCGGCGACAAGATCGAGCTGGTGACGTTGGTTGGCACGGACGCCGACGCGCACGATTTTGAGCCGACGCCTACAGACAGCAAAGCAATTGCAAACGCAAAAATAATTTTTGAAAACGGTTTGGGGTTCGAGTATTGGCTGGATAAGTTGTATCAAAGTTCGGGGTCGAGGGCGACGCGAGTGGCGGCAACCGAAGGAATCATTCCGTTGAAGATCGAACTAGGCCGAGAGGCGGGTGAGGTCGATCCTCACATCTGGCAGGACGTGAAGAACGCCATCCACGCCGTCACCGTGATCCGCGACGCGTTAATGAAAGCCGATCCTCAGAACGCATACGTTTACCAAACAAATGCCGAAGCCTACTTGAAGGAATTGGAGTCGCTCGACCAATTCATCCTTGACCAAGTGAAGACCTTGCCCGGCGCGCGGCGCAAATTGGTGACGAACCACGACACCTTTGGATATTTCGCCAAACGCTATGGCTTCACTGTGATCGGCAGCGCGTTGAGTTCAATCAGCACAGAGGCGGGCGATCCTTCGGCGGCGGACATGGCAAAGGTGGTGGCGGAGATTAAGGATGCAAAAGTGTCTGTCGTGTTTGCCGAGAACGTGAAGAACGCAAAGGTGATGGAGCAAATTGCAAAAGAGGCAAACGTGAAAATGGGGGCGACGCTTTTTACGGATGCGTTGAGTAAAGAGAAGGAAGAAGGCGGCACGTATTTAAAAATGATGCGCTACAATGCAACGACGATTGTGAACGCCCTCAAATAAAAATGCTTTACAACCCTCACGCTCACGCCGATCCTATTCACAATGCGCCCGCACTCGAAGCACGCCGCGTCGTGGCGAGTCATGCTGGCTCGCCCGCACACGCGCTCAACGGTGTGAGCCTGCGCGTGCCAGTCGGGGCACGCATCGCGCTTGTAGGTCCAAACGGCGCGGGCAAATCCACATTGCTCAAAGTGGCGGCAGGCTTGCTTAAGCCACAATCAGGCGAGGTGTTGTTGTTTGGCAACGTATACGGCTTATGCCACTGCCATGTCGCCTATTTGCCTCAACGCGGCGATCTCGATTGGAAGTTCCCGATCAACGTGCGGCGGTTGGTGATGACCGGACGCTATGTGCATCTCGGTTGGTTTAAGAATCCGACACGAGCCGACGAAAAGATCGTGGACGAAGTCTTAGAAAGATTGAAGATCGACGATTTAGCCGAGAGACAGATCAGCGATCTGTCCGGCGGGCAGCAGCAGCGCGCGCTGTTGGCGCGCGCGCTAGCACAAGAGGCAGATTTGATGCTGCTGGATGAACCTCTCAACGCCGTGGACGCCGACACTCGCGCGGTCATCGCCGAGGTGCTAGCAACTTTGAAGCAGCAAGGCAAGACCACCGTGATCGCGACTCACGATCTGGGACGGCTGGAAACTGATTTCGACGGCGCGTTGTATTTGAGCGATGGTTGTGAAGTGCCGCCGCCACCGGGCGCGTTTGTTGGAATTGACGTGAGTTAAAAGGGAAACAGGGAAATACAGGAAACGTGTTTCCCTGTTTACTTTTTTTACGCACCTACCATGAACTGGCTCACTGAACCCTTTCAATATACTTTCATGATCAACGGACTGATCGCCGCCACGCTGGTCAGTTTCACTTGCGCCACGATTGGAGTGTATGTTGTGCTGCGCCGCATGGCATTCATCGGCGACGCGCTGGCGCATACCATCTTGCCCGGTCTGGTGGTGGCGTATCTCAATCAATGGAATCTTTTTGCAGGCGCGATCACTGCCGGAATCGCCACGGCGTTGGGCATTGGCTGGCTCTCGCGCCGTCAAGAAGTGCGCGAGGATACTGCGATTGGAATTTTATTTACCGGCATGTTCGCTTTGGGTATTTTATTGATCAGCGCCGTGCGATCTTTCCGCGACTTCACCCACATATTGTTTGGCAATTTACTCGGCGTCACCGTCAACGACCTCATCCTCATAGGCGCCATCACCGCCACCGTGCTAATCGCCCTCGCCCTCTTTTACAAAGAACTGGAACTCACGTCGTTTGATCCCACTCACGCCCAAATCATCGGCTTGAATCCGGACACGATTCGCTATGGCTTATTGATTCTGCTCGCGCTCACCGTCGTCACCAGTATTCAAGCCGTGGGCGTGGTTCTCACCAGCGCCCTCCTCATCACGCCGGCGGCAGCCGCCGCGCTGTTAACAGATCGCTTGCAGCGAATGATCCTCATCGCCGCCATCATCGCCATTGTGTCATCGCTGAGCGGCTTGTACGCCTCGTATTACTTCGGCGTGTCATCAGGCGCCAGCATCGTGTTGGCTTGCACGGCGTGGTTTGGGATCGTCTGGATCA
>Ga0172370_10009444_pt1 | contig 11397 bp, 16 predicted proteins | sample LakKiv5m_FD_114538 | JGI IMG/M metagenome (GOLD analysis project Ga0172370, IMG submission 114538) | Freshwater microbial communities from Kabuno Bay, South-Kivu, Congo - kab_022012_11.5m | ecosystem: Environmental > Aquatic > Freshwater > Lake | place: Democratic Republic of the Congo...
GTAAATGCAGACATCATAAGAAAATATATTCAACAGCAAGGAAGAACAACAACTCAACTTAAGTTGAGTGATTTTTAGCCTTCATTAGAAGCCCCACAGCTTGCTGTGGTTGGGAGCTTCACTGATTTGGATGCACGAAGGAATGAATAAATTCCATTTATTATAAATTAAATATTTACCGTTATAGATAAATATTTAATTGGTTGTTTTCTATGATTGAGATGGTTAAATACATTAAAGTGTGTCCTAAATGTGGGAGCGAAAACATAGGGCAGGAAATGGATAGAATATCTAGAGGAATAGATAGTGATAAACCTTCTAAATGGGAATATTGCAAGGATTGTGGGCACGGACTAAGGGGGTATCCTGCAAGACAATCTGATTTTAGCAGAGAAAGTAGTTTTAGTTTTAGTAAAAGTTTTCCTGAAGTAAGAGAAGATAAATTGGAGGAATTTAGAAAAGAATTGAAAGAGGGAGATGACGATGAAGTTTTATTAGCAAAAAGAGAAAGTCCTTTTATAGAGGGGGAATTTAAGAGAAAAAAGAAATTGATTTAATTTTATTAATTACAAGAAAAAAGATATATACTCCTAATATTTGGTAATTTGATAAAAATATGGTGTATACTCTGTTATTTGATAGGCAATTTAAGAGAGATTTTGATAAATTGGATAAGTCAATAAAAAATGAGGCTGAAAAGAAATTACTTAAATTAAAAGAAAGTCCGAGAGAAATAGGTAAACCATTAAAATATTTTCCAAATCTTTTCGAGCTTCACGTTAGAATGTATAGAATATTTTATGTTATCGAAGAAAATCAAGTTAAGGTTTTGGTTCTTGCTATCGAACATAAGGATGAGACTGATAAATATCTGAGACAACTGGACAAAGAGGAAATAAGAAATAAATTATCTTCTTCCGAAGAATTCTCCTTCGGTTAAATAATCTCCTGAATTTATTCTGTCTAATGCATCCTTGAGCCTTTTGGCAAGAGAACTATTTAGAGTCAACGCTAGGGCTCTTTTCAATTCTTCGTTTTCCGTCATTAACTTTTTTACTTCCATTGATTGATTTTCCATGAGATATTTTAGTGTTTAAACCTTTTAAATTTTGTGAATTTCTCTATTATCTGAAAAGAACTATTTATTTGTAAATTCAGTATACTTACATTTACCACAAGAATGTCTGTTTCCGTGATTTGCTAAGAATGTTCCTGCGCCACATCTTGGGCAGTTTTTGCTTATCTTCTTCCCGTCTTTGTAATGTTTCCACTTCTGGCTTGTTGGTTTATTCTTATGAGGTTTCTTTCCTTTCTTTTCTGCCTTAGGCTTTGCCTTTTCTACTGGTTTTGCTTCCTCTGCCATTATGCTGCCGCTCCCGGCGCTTTCTTAACCCTCGGTTTTTGCTCAACTTTTTCTTTATCTTCTTTTGAACCGTATACAAATGCATCGATAAGGAATGTATCTCTTCCAAATTTCCCCCTGACATTATTTATAACAATTGCCTCAGAAGAGGATTTAGTATGATGAGCAATTAACTCTGAGGCTTTTTCAAAACTCGGATTGCTTGGAGCCTGGACTATTGCTTTAATTTCTCTTCTCTTCAATAATGTATTTTTGTTATCTTTTATAGTGTTCATTTTAATTTAACTTAATCGCATAAGTTCCTTTAGATTTTATGTTTAAATTCTTTGCTATGTCTGAGTTTTCAGGGTTTAGAACAATAACCTTTCCTTTAAATGAGTCTGAAAATTCATCTGAGCCACATTTGGGGCATTTGTGTCCTTCAAATACAGACTTGCACTGCTTGCATGCTTTTTCTGTTGCCATTTACTTCTTGCCCCCTTTCTTTTCTGACTTTTCAGCTTTTCTTGCAGCAGCTTTTTCTGCTGAAGATTTCTTTTTCTTATCTTCTTTAAGCCATTCAACTTTTCCTAATCCTGGTTGTCTCATTGTTAATCCTATCTTTGGCTGTCCGCCCTTGAATGAAATTGCAACAATTCTTGCTAAGCAGTCATCGCCTTTAGCCAAATTTCTTTTGCTTACCTTTCCCGAAAGTGTTCCAGTTTTTGATAATGAAACATAATCTTCCATTGTCTGGGAAATATGAACCATTCCTTGAGCAGGACCTATCTGCATGAATGCGCCGAAGTTTGCTATTTCAGTTATTGTTCCGTAGACTAATTCGTGTAATTCTGGCTTCCATACTAACAATTTGAATAATGATTTATAGAATGCTGCACCGTCTCCAGGAATAAGAACTCCGTTGTCGACATCGTCTATTGTAACTACTGCAATAACATATCCTAATTCTTTGCTTATAGAATTTACATAACTCTCGTTAAGTTGTTTCTCAACTGCTTCTCTGGTTTGTAAACCGAAGTGTTTCGGCTCAACCCTTACGTGGTCCTCTACTTCTACTAGATAGAACATTTTAATTGGATTAGAAATGAAGCAAAAATCGGTTTTTAAAGCTTGCTATGTAATGTTTTAGAGGGTTTCTACAAGGTTTAAATCAAAATCTTTGATAGTATTCATATCTTTGAACCAAAACTTGCCGGTAAATTTCTTATTTTTTAGGAATAAGGGCATCCAATATTTATCATCGGGCCACATTTTATCAAATGGGAGTTCATGAATGTTAAACCATTTTGGGAGCATCTCTTCTGTTTCTATTGGTTCTCCGTCGAAATAAAGAATTTTATAATAATGAACTTCTAGAATTTCCTCTTTGCCTTCAAATTCAAATTCGATTACGGCAACTTTCTCAGGATTTATTACTTCTAATCCTGACTCTTCCTGAACTTCTCTTATCAGAGATTGTTCAATTGTTTCATTTTCTTTTAATTTTCCTCCGAAGCCATTCCATCTTCCTTCTCCAAAACCTCTTTTTTTTAAACCGAGAAGAATCTTGTCTCCTCGTATTATTAAGCCAAGATTAAGAACTTTTTTCATTTTATTATCAATAAGGTGGGGAAGTTATAATTAAAAGGATATTGGTAGTGAAAATAGAAAATGTTGTATATTCTACAAAAGAAAAAGGTTTATAAACCATGTTTTTTTATAGCATTTGGGAAAGTGAAAAGAAATGAGTAAGAAATTATATGTAGGGAATTTGCCTTTTTCTATTGATGGGGCTAAATTAAAAGATTTATTTGCACCATTCGGAGAAGTTACAGAAGCACAAGTTATTGCTAACAAATTTAACGGAAGAAGTAAGGGATTTGGCTTCGTTACAATGGCTGATGAAGGTGCTGATAAGGCTAAAGCTGAAATGAACGGAAAGGAAATTGAAGGAAGAAAAATATTTGTTAACGATGCAACACCATTTGATCCTAACAAGCCAAGAGAGAGAAGAGGGTTTGGAGGCGGTGGAGGATACGGTGGAGGTAGAGGATACGGCGGTGGAGGATACGGTGGAGAGAGAAGAGGCGGATTTAATAGAAGAAGAGACGATAATAATTCTGAGGGCAATGGAGAACAGCAATTTAGTGAACCTCAGGAAGAATTTTAATTAAAATTCTTGTTATTATATTAGCTATTCAATTTATTTTTATGCTAATTGATATTAATTTTTAATGCAATTAATAAGAATTGTAAATGGTGGTTATGTCTGATGCATTTAGTGTTCTATTGAAAAGCATGAATTCATCTATTGAACCATTCATATACCATCCGCCTCCATATCTGCCTATTCTAAATAAAGCGTTTGTATTCTGAGAAAATTGACTAAATGTATGCTCCGAGCCTTTTACACCATTTAGATAAAGTGTACCTTTTCTATCTGTTTCTGAATATGTCCAGGTTGCAAAGGTCCAAGAATTTATAGGTATTGAGTTTGTGCTTGTGTTAAACAATCCAAAGCCGGCTATTTGAACTTCCAATGCCCTATCCGACATGAATAATATAATGTTGCTTCCTTGCCAACTTGATTGATGAGTTAGACTCGCTATTATCATATCTACTGATGAAACTGGTTTAAACCATGCTAAAATAGAGAAGTTCTTTGAGAAATTAAAGCTTAATCCATCTAAATTTGGAACAGAGAGGTAATCATTTAAACCGTCAAATCTTGCCGCATTTCCTACTTTTCCTGAAGAAGTGCTCATTCCACCGGAGGAGGTTCCATTGTTTCTCCCCATGTTATCTATTACTTCTCCTGCTGTTCCCGAATAGGATGCTTCGTCGAATTTGTAATAACTCACTAAACCATTTCTTAAATCAAAACAACCAGAGGTATCAAATTGGCATCCCGAAGAGCAACTTAATGTTCCTGTGAAATATCCTTTAGTTACGCAAGTTTGCCCATTAAGATTAGTTCCATCGCATTGTTCTGCACCATAAACTGTTCCGTCTCCGCAGACACTACCACAATCAATATAACAATTTATACTTGTCTCTTCGTTAGTGTTGCAAGTTCCATCACCGCAGTAAGGTCCTCTTAAGGTGAGATTTTGGCAAAGATTGCTACAGTAGGTTCCGTTTGTGTTATAAGGAATAGTTGGAATGACTCCATTTAGTGTTCCTCCGTCGCATTGCTCTCCTGCCTGAACTTTACTATCTCCACAAAGTGGGGCAGGGACAGATGTTCCAGAACATATCTCCGATGATATCTCTTTTCCATTACTTCCTAATATTACTGCACAAACAGAAATATCTTTTATTACACTAGTAATGTTATGGACCTTAAATGGAATAGTTATTGTTCTTGTTTCAAGCTCACCTAATCCTCCCGGTATTCTGAAGACTTTTCTGTCTCCATTTTCCGTCTTTAATACGACATTGATTGCAATTATTTCTTCTTCTCCTGCTTCTCTTTTAACTTTAAATGTTGCATTGTTAGATTCGTCTATAATTATGCTGTTTTTTGGGACAGATAAACTCGCAGTTATTGTATCTATCTGTATATTTGAAGCAGATTTGTCTAATGTTGGTTTGACGACTGCCCAGATTATTACAATGGCTCCTAAAACAAGAAGAATAATCAAAACAGTTGTTATTACTTCGCTTAACCCTCTTTTATTCATTATCTATTCAAGAATTTTAGCTTTAAATATCTAATTATTAGGATAATGGTTGTTAGGTAAGTAGTTATCTAATGTAGTTGGTTATGATGTTTATATCGTTGTAGGGGATATTTGGGATTTATTGATATTATTTTATTATTGGGTATGTATGTTTATAGCCCATAAACATACTCATTACAGAATTCGCAGTTTTTATCTAATGGGCAGGGCTTGAAGCCCGATTTATAGGCTTCTTGAATTTTTCTTGCTACTTCTATTATTTCTTCTTTTACATCATTTATATTAAAGTGGACGTTTGAATTAAGAGAGATGGCGTCCCCATTGTCTAAGACATCGAATTCTAAAGGAGAGTCTTGTTTTAGTGTTTCTAGAGTTATTCTTTTAACTTTTCCGTATTTTGATGCAGCAATTGCGTAATATCCTAACTGCCAGTTTCTGTCTTTAGGAGATATTTGAGATTTTCCTGTTTTGTAATCTATTATTTCTAATCCTTCTTGTCTAAAATCAATTCTGTCTGCGAAACCTACGAAGTCAATTCCATCTATTTTAGTTTTAAGAAACATTTCAGTCTTTGAATCTTTGTTATATTTGTCTTTATTCCTTGCAAAGAATACTTTTAGAAGATGCTGGACTTCTTCTAAAGGAACTTCCTCCCATTCTTCTTCTAAATGTAATTCCTTAGAATAGTCAATAAATTCTTTTAATGTTCTCCAGTTATTCTTAACTCCTTCTTCCAAGATTAAATGAACAAAGCTTCCTAACTGGATGGCTTCCCATGAAACTGGCTTCTTTTCAGGCATATTATAGACATATTTGTATTCAAATTGCTTTTCACATTCATCAAATAGTCTTAGAGCTGATGGAGACAAGGCAACTTTTGTTCTGTCTGCTCTTTCAACATTATCTGCTGATGTTATTCCTGGAAGGGGCTCTTCTTTTTCTACGAATTTCTCATCTAAATCTTTAACAAATATTATATCTTTATTTGTTCTGTATTCTATTTCATTTAAGAACTGAGAAGGATAGTGTTTTTTCTCTGAATAATCGTTTGCATACGTTAAGAATAGTTTTTCTTTTGCTCTTGTGAAGGCAACATAACACAATCTTCTTTCTTCCATTAATTGATGCGATTTTTCAAATTCTTTATTGTATTCTTCGAGATCATAACTGGAAAGATGCTTTAATTCTTCAAATTGGGGAGATAATTCTAAAGGTATAAGTGAGTTTGTGTTTATCTTTTCCATAGGGAATCTCTTGCTTGCCAAATTAGTTACAATAACAACGCTATATTCTAATCCTTTGGTTGCATGGGAAGTCATTAATCTTACTCCTTTGTCTTCTATTCCTACTGATTCTATTTCTATTCCTAAAGATTCAACTATTTCTAAATAGTTAATGAAACTTGAAAGCTCAGAGCCATAAATTGTTGAATGGTTTTTAGCTAATTCATGGAATTTATCCAAGTTCATTATAATTTCTTTTTGCTCTCTTGTTATTCCCTCTCTTTCGTTAGAATATCCTATATCCTTGTACACTTCAAGAACAATTTTCTCAATTTCTTTATCTGCAACAGTTAAAAGCGCTTTTAGTTTACTTATCAGTATCTTACCTAGAACTAATGCTCCTTCACTTAACTGCAATTCTTTTGGGTTTTCAAATTCTGATATTATCTTTTCAGAGAAAGTTCTTTTGTCTTCCTCAATTGTTTCGTCTTTATCCTCATTCATCTTCTTGTTTTTAGGTTTCATATATTTACCAATTTTAATTAAATCTTCTTCTGGAAAATGGGCGGTGCTAAATAAATTCCACCAGGAATTTTCTCCGCCCTTTCTTTTATGATGTATTTTATCTAGAATATCTAAGTAACATATAACGTTCTTAACGTTCTTATTTTTAAGTAAACTTTCTTTTGTAACAGAGACATATGGAATTTTATCTAAATCCAATGCTCTTCTTACAACTCTTCCATATTGGTGATTTCTAAACATTACACATATCTCTTCTAATGGAATTCCCTTATCTATTTGTGATTTTATTATTTCTACAACTTTTCTTGCCTCTTCTTTAGCATTTTTTAATTCAAAACATTCAATGTTTTCGCCTTCCTTATTATAAAAGTTATCAACGAAAAAACATTCTTCCTTATTAGTATAATTATTTAAGATAAGTTTATGTGCTGTTCTTAAAATCTTATTACTTGATCTCCTTGATTTGTCTAGGTTGAATATGTCTTCCTTTTTAACTTCAAAATGTTTCTTAAAAAGTTCAAAGTTGTCTTTGTATGCCCCTCTGAATCTGTATATTGACTGATTTAAATCTCCAACAACTGTTATATTTCTCTTTACAGCTAATAACCTTAGAAAATCGAGCTGTATCTTGTTTGTGTCTTGGAACTCGTCCACAACAACATAGTCGTAATCTTGAGCAATTTCTGGGTGCTCTTTCAATAATTGCAGGGAGTATTTATTTAAATCTGAATAATCCATGCAATTTTGTTTTGTTTTTATTTTTTCGTATGCGCTCCAAGCGTTTACAAACTTTCTCATCTGAATAACATTATTTATTTTTCTTATCTGATTTAACAAGTGCTTTTTGTTTTCTTCATCTTTCTTTAAATGCAATGTCTGTAAATCAAATTGCAATTTTTCCAATTGCCCTTCTAAATCTAAAAATCCAAATTCTGCTACTTTTTTCTGAACATATGCTTGCATTTGCTCTAAGGTTATCCCTAAATCTTTTGCAGTTCCAATTGATTGAATATACTTATGGCAATAATATGCTTGTACCCTTAGATTTCTATGTAATATGACTTTAGCATCATTTGGTTCTATAATGGCAAAGTCTTGTTTAATGTTTATCTTTGAGCCATGTAATCTTAATAAGTCTCCCGAAAAAGCATGGAAGGTTCTTACAATTGGTTCTCTTTCTCCATTAGTTAATGATTTCTGCACTCTGCTTAACAGACTATTTGCTGCTTCATTGGAAAATGTTATGCACACAATCCTTTCAGGGGAATATATTTTGTTTTTAATCAATTCCTTAACCTTTTCCACAATCGTGTATGTCTTTCCCGTGCCTGCTCCCGCGAGTATTACGCAGGCACCCTTTGTCTTTTCTATTGGACTGTTGCAGTTATTTGTGCGATTATTATTGCTATTGTTTTGGGTATTATTATTGGTATTTTGCATTAAAGGTTAGGGGGTAGTGGGGTTAAAAAATTATGCATTTGAAGAGATAGAAAGAGTTTTATAGATAATTTGGCTTAGGACTACATGACAAAAAAACAAAACCATAAGGCTTTTAAAGCTGAAAGTGGTGGTATGGATAACATGATCCCCGGTGATCTGCAAAGGTTGCCGGATGATTCCTTTTTTTGTTTTGACTCAGGAGATAATCTATGGAAAAGGCAGTTGTGATGATTGATGCCGGTTTTTTGTCTAAAGTTAGCTATAAATTGGGAGAAGAACATTATTTTAAGTACGATTTGGTTAAGTTTTCCAAAAGGATTACTGGAAAATTGGAGTTGATTTTCAAACACCTATTCTTTTATAACGCGCCTCCTTATCAAAGTAAAATTCCGAATAGAGATGAACAATCTAGAAAGGAGGAATATGACAAATTTATACAAAAGTTAAAGGCGAATTATAAGAATGAAATTACCATAAGAGAAGGAAGGTGCCAAAGGCTTAAAATTGATGGAAAATTTGTGTATAAACAGAAAGGAGTAGATACCTTATTAACTATGGATTTGATGGATATTCCTCTTGAACATCCCGAAATAAAAACTATAATATTAATTGCTTCTGATTCTGACTTTGTCCCAGTTATTCAAAGGCTTAAAAAATTAGGTATAAGAGTTATCCTTTATACTTATTTTGAGAGAGATCGAAGGTCTAAATTTTCTACTTCAAACAAGTTATTGGGTGCTGTAAATAAGTATGTACGATTGAGTAAAATGGATTTTCAAGAATGTAGATTGATTTAATTTTTGTTGGTTGTGTTAGTAGCGTTATTGGGGGTTTTGTTGGTGGTGGTATTTTGCATTAAAGGTTAGGGGATGGAGGGGTTAAAAAATTATGCATTTTAGTTTATTAAATCTCTTTCTTAGTTATCTCAATAATCTTTAGATAATCCTGCAGAGTGGGATTTAATGCTGCCTTGTCTATATTTGATATTGCCCTGTAATAATACTTTAGCTCTGTGTTTGTCAGCTTCTGATGATTGAATATTTTATCCATTATTCTTATCTTTGCTGGAGAGAACAATATTCTAAGAGATTTATTCAAGTCTAGGTTTAATCTTAGCTTTGATTGCCTTTCTATTGTTTTTTGTTCTTCTTTTTCGGCATTAAGCCTTGCTTCCTTAAAAGAATCATAATATCTCTCATATTCATTATCTCTAAAAGCTGCTTTTATCTTATTCTTCTTTATTGTCTCTTTAAGGTTATTTATGATATTTTCTTTTTTGTATATTCTCTCAGCAATTAAAATTGCCTTGTCAAATTCTATTTTCTGCTTAGAATTGATTTTTTTACATATAATCGCATAATCAAAGCCATAACTAAGCAATAAAGGAAGAGCAAGAGTTATCCTTTCGTTGTTTTCTTTTAATATCTCAATTATCTCTTCTTCTATTGGATCATATTCAGGGAATTCTAACAAGAATCCTATTTTTTCTAGGGATTTGATTAATTTTGCGCTCGCCATTTTCCCTCCAGATGTTTGAATTTATACTCATACATATTTATACACCTTTTCATATTAAAATGTATGAATATTTAAATGTTTCATTATCTTGTGTTTGTAAGATTATTGGTTTATCCCAAACCTAATAATACATAGTTATCTATTAAGATCAATTAGAAACTTTTTCATCTCTCCTACAAATTCCTTTGCTCTTTTTAATGATGTTTGAGCCTTTGACTTTTTCTCAACATCATCGGTAGTATATTGAATCTTGCTTCTCTTATCTTTTTCTCTGTCAAACGATTCTACTATAGAATCTGCTTTTAATCCTGCTAAAGTAAGAGCTTCTTCCTTTGCATTTTCATATTCTTCAATCAAAGAGGATTTCAACTTTCCCTTTACATAAACAATTAATGTGTCAGCAGTTACTTTGTGCGCTATCTTTTCCTCAACTTTCCATCCTAATGTTCTTAGAACAGCATTTGAGATGTAGAACATTGAATAATAAGAGCAAACGATTACCCATAAATCAGATGTTCCATCAAGGCTTAATTTTTGTGCAGTCATCAGACTTTCTTCAGCATTTTTCAATAAAACTCTTATGGCCTCTCTGTTCAGGCGCTCTTTTCTAAGCAATCCATCATTTATGTAAACCCTGACGTTGGATTCTGCCTCTTTTATTCTATTATTGTCCAGCATTTTTTAACAACCTGTAATAATCTTCTATTCCTATTAAGACAACATTATTTTTAATTGCTTCGTTTACCACATTAAACTGTTTACTTCTCGCCATCCTTATGAAATCTTCAGAGCTTACATTAGTTATATGGATTTTTAGGGCTAAAAGGTTAAGTTTACTTTCTATCTTTTTAGCTGTTTGTTCATCGCATATTAATAATATATCTATATCTGAATGCTTTGTCGCATTCCCTTTAACATGGCTTCCGAACATAAGTGCAATAAATTGGGCATCTATACTTTCAAGATCATTCTCTATGAGCCTAAAATCTTTGTTTTCAAGCATCTCTTCTCTTCTTTCAAATTCGGCTGAGAAAATCAGAGGATGATTCTTCACATTTAACATTATCTTCTTGCTTCTTCCAAATGGTTTAACGATAATTAATCCTTCTTTCTCGAGATTATTTAACATAATATAAGTAGTCTTGTAATCTATCTTTGATATTTCAGATATTCTAGAGATATTAAGTTCTTTTTCCTTATTTTCAATTAATGCTTTTATTATCTTAATGCCCGAGTTATTTATTGCCTTCCTTCCAGAACCATTATTCCATTTTGCCATAATATTGTGGCTTTTTGCCATATTTAAGTCTTTCGTTATCTTATGTTTGCAGGGGTCAGGGGGTTATTGATTGGTGGTTTTTAGAGGTTATTGGTTCTTCTTTTTTGAGGGGTTTTTGGTATTATTTGTGGTTTGGTTGTTTTTTAGTAAGAATTGTTTCAGTAGGAGTTGTTTGTGCGATTGTTATTGCTATTGTTTTGGGTGTTATTATTATTAGTATTTTGCATTAAAGGTTAGGGGGTAGTGGGGTTAAAAATATTTGGTTATGCTTGTCTGAAGTAGATATATTATAATGAAAAGCAAAGTAATTTAAATTGGTTAGACTTTTAATTAAAATAAAATGAGGTATATCTTTCTCGATGAAAGTGGTGAACTTGGTTTTAAAGA
>Ga0172370_10009445_pt1 | contig 11396 bp, 12 predicted proteins | sample LakKiv5m_FD_114538 | JGI IMG/M metagenome (GOLD analysis project Ga0172370, IMG submission 114538) | Freshwater microbial communities from Kabuno Bay, South-Kivu, Congo - kab_022012_11.5m | ecosystem: Environmental > Aquatic > Freshwater > Lake | place: Democratic Republic of the Congo...
AACGCCACCGCCAACGTCTTCTGCCCGCCAACGCCTGGCGACCTTGCGCTGCTTTCCTCGGCGGATTATTTCGGGCAGATAAACGAATCCAACGAGACGAACAACAACGACGCCTTCACGGTGCACTGCGTGGCTTCCGGCAACCAGCCAAACTACGTGCCCAGAATAACCATGCCCCTGGTTTTCTTCAACATCCCCTTCACTGCGAACTTCTCCACGAAAAACACCGGCAATGCCCCCGGGCTGGCCCAGTCGGTCACCCATGTGACGTTCCCGGGCACGGTAAAGGATTTCACAGTGGCCCCGCTTGCAGCTGGGCTGGAGCAGAACAACACATGGGATTTCATATGCACCACCCCGACTGCCCTCATGAACGAGACAGTGGACTTCACCAACGTGATAAACGAGTCTGACGAGACTGACAATAGCGACACAAGGCTGGCCGCCTGCTACGCCCAGCCCACGAGCTGCAACCTGTCCTTTGCAGGCCCCGACTTCCCCCCGTTTGGCACGTATGACTCTTCCCTTGTGGTGGCAACATGCTTCGCAGGCGGGGTGCAGACTGCCTGCCCGTCTTTCTTCTGGCAGCAAAGCGCAGTGGGCGGCAGCATGTCCCCCGCCAACACCCCTGCCAGCATGTCCCCCAACAGCACGCTCGCTCTCTTCAACGCCCCCACGCCGCAGATCGGGATGAAGGTGAACGCCACCTCCACGCTTTCCGCAATACAGATTTACTGCGAGCTTCCATTCGACATTTCCAGCACCCCCGTGGGGCCCGACTATGTTGTCACGTCCATCATACCCGACCATGCCACAGCCGCATTGGGCCAGGTGGTGCAATTCACCGTGACGGTATTCAACCAGGGCAACGTGAATGCCACCAATGACTCCACAAGCACGGCAATCTACTCCCCCGGCTGCGAGATCATCACGCACAGGGACAGCTATTTCCTGCCCCACATCGACGCGCAGGACTCGGACATCAGCGTGGACGAGCTTGCCTGCACCTGCAGGGTGGCAGGCACGCAGAACATCACGGTCACTGCCAACCCCGCCCATGTGCAGTGGGAAACGAACTTCAACAACAATGACGGGGCGCAGTCATTCATCTGCCAGGCGCCTTTCCCCACCATAACCTGCTCGTATTTTGTTTAAGGCAACACTAATTAGCACCATTTTCCACTCATTATTATAATATCTGCCATGAAATACAACAAATATGGCATCGCTCCTGGGCTCGCTCATGAAAAAGCCGGATTCCAAGCCGCCTGCCGCAGCCCCTGCTTCCCCGCCCCCCGAGCCATCCGACGAGCTCCGCCTCAGGCTCTACAAGCTCATAATAGAGCGCTACCGCGACGAGATAGAGGAGCACGAGAACAAGTCCGTATCCGACCTGAAAGGCATGATACTGCCCCATGATCCCATAATCGTGAAAACGCGCGATTCCCTGCTGGAGGGCTTCCGCCCCTACATCTACGAGGAGCATTTCCTTGCTGCCGCGAAAATGTGCTGCGAGTACGTCGCCTCGTTTGCCACCATCTCCCCTCCTGTCGCCTTCTGGCTCACGTTCTCGGACATGCAGTCCGTAATGGCAGGCGACGAGATAGACAAGTCCATACTGCTTTGCAGCCTTCTGCGAAGCCTAGGCTCGCCCGACGCGCGCATATTCGTCACCAACACCAAGAACTCCTACGTGCTCTGCTCTTTTGGCGGCAAGTTCCACCTCTCCGCGCACTCCGGCGCAGAGCCTGCGGTGTGCGCAAGCGAGCAGGAGGCGCTGCTTCGCATGAGCGGCAAGCCGATCTACTCCTTCAACGACCGCGACTACTCCGCGCTTTCGGACGAGGAATAGGAACCTTTAAATCCAAAGATGCGGAAGTGCTAATATGCGAATGATAATCATCGCGCTTTTGGCTTTGGGATTGCTAGTTTTTGGGTGTGCTGGAGCAAATGTGAATTTGCCCAAAACATTCCCGCTTTTCAACTGTGATGCAATCCAAAAAACAATAGAAAAATCCTGTGATGTGCAATTGACAAAGTTGAACTGGTCCGGCAACAACTTCTGCGGTTTTACAAGCCAGGATCAAAAATTTGACTATTACTTCAACGGCAGGCCTCTCGAGCCATATTATAATAGCACGGCAGACCTCAAAAAAGTGCTTGAGGGAGAAAAAAAAGCCTATGAGGAGCTGGACCTCAAGGACGGCGCGATTTACTACAATGCCACTCCTGGTTCATCTAACCCTACCCGCGGCTTCGAGCTTCGTGTTTTTTATGGGAATTACTCCTATGCAATCACAACTTACTCTCGCCAAGGTCCAGCCGACGATTTGCACTGCGCTTCCAAGGCAGGGGATTTAAGATTGGCTGGGCTTTTGGGGGGCGAGTTGTTTACAAACAAGACTGTAACTTATGCTGAGCAGATGCCCCACCGCTAAAACCGCGGGCAAGACAAGTGTTAAAAACCCGTGCCCACCCAAACCCATTATAACGTGGTCCTTATGTCAACTCACACACTCAACAAGTTCGAGCTTGCGCGCATACTGGGAGCGCGCGCACTGCAGATTTCGTACGGCGCGCCGCCCCTGATGGAAGTCAAGGCGGGCGAGTCCTCGATTGACGTGGCAAAGCGCGAGCTTGACGCGGGCATCATGCCGCTTGTCGTCCTGAGGTAAGCCGCCCTGCATCTTTTTTCAGAATTAGCGTGAGCGGGACCCGCCATCAGCGGATTTGCCCGTTCCCCATTATTTCGTATTTGTAGGTGTAAAGCGTGTCCAATCCCATGGGCCCGCGCACGTGGAGCTTTTGCGTGCTTATGCCAAGCTCGGCGCCAAAGCCAAACTGCCCGCCGTCCGAGAAGCGCGTCGAGGCATTCCAGTAGACCGCGGCGGCATCGACATCCGATGCGAATTTTTCATATGCGCCGCGGCTTTCGGTTATTATCGCCTCGGAGTGCCTTGTGCCGTACCTGTTGATGTGCGCCACCGCCTCGCCAAGCGAGGGGACCACCTTGACTGCGAGCACAAGGGAAAGGAACTCAGTTGCAAAGTCCGCCTCGGTTGCCGCCTTTGCGTTGCTTTTTCTGATGATTGCCAGGCTTTTCGGGCAGCAGCGAAGCTCCACCCCGCTTTCCGCGAGCTTTTTCGCTGCGAGCGGCAGGAATCTTGCCGCAGCCTTTTCATGCACAAGAAGCGTCTCTATTGCATTGCAGGCGGATGGCTTTTGCACTTTTGCATTTATCGCTATGCCCGTGGCCATTTCAATGTCCGCATCCTCATGGACGTACAAGTGGCAGTTCCCCCCTCCTGCATAGATGACTGGCGCACGCGAGTTTTTCGCCACAAAGGAAATGAGCCCCTCGCCTCCCCTCGGAACCACCAAGTCGATGCAGTCTCTCCTGGAAAGCAGCTCGCCAAGCTCACCGCGGCTGCCGCTGAAAAATTGCACCGCCTCGGGCACGATGCCTGCCTGCTTCAACGCCTGCTGCAATATGCCTGCCAGGGCGGCATTGGTGTGCAACGCCTCCTTGCCGCCCTTGAGTATTATCGCATTGCCCGATTTTATGGCAAGCGCCGACGCCTCCACCACCACGTCAGGGCGGGACTCGAATATCACGCAGATTGCGCCAAGGGGCACGCGCACTTTTTTTATCAGGAGCCCGTTCTCGGTTTTCCAGCTTGCGATTTCCCTCGCAGGCTCCTCCAGCGCCGCCACGTTTAGCAGCGTGGATGAAAGATAGGCGATGCCGCCCACGGACAGCCTTAGCCTGGAGAGGAAGGCTTCGGATGCGCCGGACTTCGCCGCTTCCTGCAAATCCAGCCTGTTTGCCTCCAGAAGAGCCTCTTTGCCCTGCGCAATGAGGCTGGCAGCTGCAACAAGCGCCGATTTCCTTTTTTCCCCGCCCGTTGAGGCAAGGACATTCCCCGCCTTCTTTGCAGATTCTGCCAGCTTGCCTGCGTAGATGGGTGCTGCCGCTTTTGGCGCTATTTTTCCGGCTGCAAAAAGCGTGCCCACGGCCTCGCCTGCCAGGAGGCGGGCGATTATGCCATTTTCCCTCCCGTCCGCTATCATCGCATTCATGCCGCATTCCGTGGCATTTTTCATCGCGGCAAGCTTGGCAGGCAGGCCGCCCCTTCCGCCAATGCTGCATGCCCCGCTGTCAAGCAGGCATGCGTCATCAATGTTTTTTACGAATGGGATTGCCTTGCCGCTGCCATCCAGCAGCCCAGGCACGTTGGAGAGGACTATGAGCGCGCCGGCATTTGCATTGGCTGCCACAAGCGAGGAGAGCACGTCATTGTCGCCAAAGAGCTTCTCGCTCCTGCCTGAAGAAGTGTCAAGCTCGTCCGTTGCCACCGCATCGTTTTCATTCACGATGGGAATCACATGGAGCGAAAAGAGGGCGCTTATCGTGCTTTGCAGGTTGGCAAGCCTCTTTCCATCCTTGAAGTCATCCTGCGTGAGAAGGAGCTGCGCCACCGGCTTGCCGCGCTTGCGGAAGCACAAGTTGTACTGCTCCATGAGAAGGGACTGCCCCACCGCGGCGCTTGCCTGCTGCATGTTCATTGCAAGCTTTTCCTCGCGCACGCCCAGCTGCGCCTTTCCCGTGGCAATCGCGCCCGACGAGACGAGGATTACCTCCTTGCCTGCGTCATGCAAGATGGCAATCTGGGAGCAGATGGATTCCAGCACGGCAATATCCAGCCCGCCTTTTGGGGAGGAAATCACCTTGGTGCCCACTTTGACCACTATGCGCCGGCATGACTTCAGCGTGCCCCGGATTTCCTGTTCCTCTCCCATCACATCACAACTAAGCGGCAGATATGGAAGAAGGCAATAAAAACCGCGCCTATTGGCCTGGGGGTTGGCGGATGGCAGCGCGCCCCTACCACGGCGGCGAGCCGCACTTCACCATGAGCGGCGCGGTGCCAATCTGCCTCTTGGTTATCTGCTGTCCATCTATCGTTTCAACATACTCAAAGCCGAAGCTCTTCACTTGGAGCGTGCCGTAAGGCTGGCTTGGCAAGCAGTCGCTGGCGATGTTGTACATGGTGTACTGGCTGCTCGTGCCAGATGTTTTGTAGAAGTCTATCTCACGGTAAATCACCTGGCTTCCGCCCGCATTGGTTGCATATCCTATCGCAATCTCCTCACCCGCCCCGAGGCGGTAGTAGTCGCTCATGTTCCTCGCGCCCGAAGGCGTGCCGCAAAAAGAAGTCTCCACGCCGATGTTGCAATAGAACTGGTTTATGTAATTCGTGCCGCTTGTGCCGATTATCTTCGTAATCGTTATCGGGTAATTCCCGCTGTTCCTCAGGCGCATGTACATCAGCCCCCTGCCGGTTGGCACGTTGTTGGTGCCCCAAGCATTTGCCTCCACAATGGAAATTGGCGCAGCAGAACGCCAGTACGTCTGCGACTGGGTGATTTGCGCGTCGGAGGCCATCCCCGGGAAGAAGCCAAGGAGAGCCACAGAAACGAGTGCAACGATTAGCACCACAGCAAGAAGAACCAGGTATTCAGTCGCGCCCTGCGCGCGCAATTCATTCATCCGCCTTCGCCTCGTCAAAGTCAAGCAGCTTCTTCTGCCTGTCCGCGCGAAGCGTGGACCACTTTGTGCGGAGGTAAGGCAAAAGCGCGGGGTACTCGTGCCTCCTCTTTATGTACATCTGCGTGACAGGGTCGGAGGTGTAGCCCGAGTTGAAGTCCACGCCAATCTCCTTTTTTATCTTCTCGATTTCGCGGTCGCGCGTGACTTTTGCAACAATTGACGCCGCGCCGACAATGAGGTACAGGTCGTCCGCCTTGTTGGCGGACACTATCTTGTGGCGCGTCTTCATGTACTTCTCAATCCTTTTCGCGAACTTGGCAGGCACGTTGTCAGGCGAGTCAACGTACACCGTTGCGCCCGGAAGCGCAAGCGAGTCGATGAGGCCAGCGATTTTCATCGCTTCAATCTCGTTTAGCGAGTACTTGTCCATGAGCACGTTGAGCTCCTGCGCGGTCACTTTCGCGCACGCATACTTGCACATGTGCGCGACTTTCGGATACAGCTTCTCGCGCTGGAGAGGGGAGAGCTTCTTGGAGTCCTTCACGCCCAGCTCCTTCATCTTGTACTCCTCAAGGGGGTTGATTGCAGCAGCGCAAATCACCATGGGGCCGATTATGCAGCCCCTTCCAGCCTCGTCCACTCCTATAATCATAAAAACCGCCCTGAAAACCCTTCCAACTGCGCGGCCATCCCACGCCTTCCATTCCCGCCGCGAACCTACTCGACCTCGATTTCCTTCACCGTGACGCTCCCTGCCGCGCCGCCGTCCTGGATGTCAATGCTTGCGCCCGGGTATTTTCCAGCCAGGCGCTTGACAATCTCCTCCTTTGCCACCGACACGCCCTTGCCCATTGCCAGGATGATGAGAGTCACCTTGTGCTTGCCTGCCGCGCCGCTGATTGTGCTTTCTATCTCGTCCACAAGGCTAGGCGGCTCCATGCACCACTTTCTCGGCTAAGCTTATTAAAACGAGCGAAAATTTTTCTAAAAATCGGCGAGCCAGGCGGCGCCTAAATCCTTTTCATAAGAAGCAGCCTGTCGCCGCCTTTGGGGTAAAAGTTTTTGTCAATCCTCTCTTCAGCAAAGCCCAGCTTCAGGTAAAACTTCCGGGTCAGCTCGTACGGCTTGCACTTCACGGTGTGCGAAAGCGTGGACACCCTTATCAGTTCTGTCCCCCGCCTTTTCACGCCGCTCTCCATCGCAGCAACAAGCCGGCTTCCCGCGCCCTTTTTCTGGAAAGGCGGCGCCACCCCCATCCACCTCAGCCACGCAGTTCTTTTCCATTTCTTGTATAAAATAAAGCCAGCCACCCTCTTGTCAGACATGGCAGCAAATCCCTCGTGGTTCCCAAAACTTCTCTCCACATTCCTTACAGCATCTGGCGTGAACCATTCCGGAAGCTCCTTCATAACATGCAGGACGCTGTGCAAATCCGTTCCCCTTATTCTTCTGACAATCATCCCGTCACCTTCTAAAATTCCGTAAGCCTTCTCTGCAGCAGCACCTTGCTCTTTTTCATGTACTCTGACAGCGGCACGGCCAGGTGCGATGCGACATGTGCCAATGCCTCCTCGCGCGTTGCGAATTTCTGCGGCGCTGCCTCAAAGGCATGCCTCACGTTCTCGCGCACCTCCCATACGCCCACTGGCACGGTGTAGGACGTGCCTATCTCGCGGAAAACGATTGCGCGCGCCTGGCGCCTCATCCTGTAAAGCGCTTCCACCACTCCAAGGCGCGCGGCATAATAGCCGCCTCCCTGGCGCTCAGCATAATCGCTTCTGCCCTGGTACGGCTCATGCTCCTCGGAGAAATTCACCGTGCCGTCCGTTTTCCATTTCCCCCAGGAAGCGTGCTCGAATTTCATCCCGGCAGTACCCATTCTTTTCTTTTTCCTCTCCTCTATTTCAGAGGTGAGCGCAGCCTCGAACTGCTCGTACTCCCAGCTGCCGGGCAGCAGCAAAATCTCAAAATGGTTGTCAAGGTAGGTATTGGAGTACACGCGCGGCTCCTCGATTTCGCGGTTGTCGCGCACGGATTCCATCATGTGCTTGGCAGCCATGTCGTCCGTGGCGGTGATTGCCCATTTGGTGGGCACCATCTTCTTGTTTTCCTTCCTGCCAAGCACGCCTGCGGTGAGCAGTTTCGACAGGTAGTGCACGTCAAATCCCGAGAGCAGAAGCTCCACGATTGCATCGTTTGCCAGCGTGGAGTCGCTTGCAAGCGAGTCCACTTTCTTGGGCACCGACGGGTTGTCAGCCACCTTGAACTTCTCAATGGGCGCGGACGCGCCCATGGGGTGCGAGACATCGTCCAGCTCAAGGGAAAAAACAGGGTCGCGCGAAAAGCGCGCCTCGACATCGACCGGCTTTATGCTCATCACCGCGGACTGCGCCTCGGAGAGCATCCGGCTGCTCGCCTTCACGGAATCGCGCTTCATGCCGCGCACCAATCCCGCGCGGGCTTCGATTATCTTCTCCAGGCTCATGCCATACATGTCGCGCGGGTCGTCCGCAGCCGCTTCAGACGACACCATCGGCCCCCAGTAGACATTGGGGTAGAAGTTGTGCCCCACAAAAACGTGCGGAGGCGTGGGGCCGAACATGTCCCGCTTGAGGGTGGGCGCCAGCCGCGCGCGTATCTCAAGCGCGGCGTTGTGCGGGCACCACACGCGCCCCTGCCTCCTGCAATTGTCGCAAAGCCTTGCCATGGAAAAATTCCTCCCTGCTGGTTTAAAACATATTCTGCACCATATTTCCACTATGCAGATTGTGCACTTTCATGGGAAAAAGGCAGTGCGCAGCACTGACCAGCGGGTGGAAGGGGTGGGAAAGTTCATCCTCTGGAGGCTGGAGCAGCTTAAGAAGCTTCATGAGGCAGGCGCGCCAGCTGAGGAGCGCGAGCGGTTCAAGCAGGGGCTGCTTGCCACCCTGAGCGGAATCTATGCCCGGAAGGACGGTTGGACGGCCAAGGACAATGTGCCGTACAACGTTTACTGGGACATAGTGGACTACCACCTGTTCCAGGAAGGCTATTCGCCCAGCAAGCCCCTGGGCCATGACAAAGACGTGCTTTGCCTTCTTGACCAGCACAACAAGGCATACCAGCAGATTTTCGCCAAAGAGTTCCACAAGCTCATGGGCAGGCCCGAGCGCCCCATGCAATAGGTGCTGCCATGCAGAAAGGAAAATTGCTGCTCATAGGGACTGGGATTTCCGACGAGCGCGGCATCTCCCTCGCAGGCCTTGAAGCCCTGCGCGCGTGCGCAAAAATCTACGCCGAGCGCTACACCAACCTCGTGCCTGAAGGCACCCTCTCCCGCCTTGAGGCACTTTGCGGGAAAAAAATAACGCTGCTTTCGCGCGAGGCTGTGGAAGGGGAAAAGGAACTGCTGGATGCCGCAAAGAACGAAACAATCGCGCTTGTAGTTGCGGGCGACCCCATGATTGCCACCACGCATGTCTCGCTCCTCATTGCAGCGAAAAAGCGCGGAATCGCCACCGAAGTAATCCATGCCTCATCGGTGCTCTCAGCAGCAATCGGCGAGTCAGGCTTTCAGGCATACAAGTTCGGGAAGATGGTGACGCTGGCCTACTGGCGCGAAAACTACAAGCCAATGTCTGCTTATGATGTTGTCTCCGAGAACTTGTCGCGAGGGCAGCACACCCTCCTTCTGCTTGACATCGATGAAAAGCTCGGCCCCATGAAGCCAAGCACCGCTGCGGACGTGCTTCTGGCAATGGAAAAGCAGGGCGGCAAAAAGATTTTCACGCCCGAAACGAAATTGGTGCTTCTCAAGGGAATGGGCTGGCGCGAGCCCACGAAAAAGTATTGCGCGCTCTCGGAGCTTTCAAAATACGACGACAAAGAAGGGCCCGCGGTGCTCATTGTGCCTGCCAAGCTCCATTTCCTGGAAGAAGAGTTCCTGTCCCCACTCTAGGCGCCTTTCCGTTCCCTGATTACCCGCTCCATCCGCTCGCGCGCCGCATCCGCCCATTCCTTCCGGTCAAATCCCTCCAGCTGGGGCAGCAATATGCCGCTTGAAAGCAGGTCATCATACACCCTCACCAGGCGCGCCATGCAGCCCTCAAGGTCGCGGGTGCCCGAGCTGAACGAGAATATGGTCGCGCTTGTGAGGCGCGTGGGCAGCAGGCTTTTGGTCCTCATAATGCCGCCAATTGACTTGCCAAATGCATAGCGCAGCATGGCCGTTGCCATCTCCTCGCTTAGGACGAACGGGAATTCAACCTCGTACCTGTCTGCGTGCGTGTCTGAGCCGCGGTAAAGGTCCAATGCCGGGCTGCCGGAGAGGTTCACGGTCTTGAAAAGCTTGGCGTCGAACTGGCGCACGGCATTGTATGCCCACCCGCGTTCGAACTTGTCAATGTCGTGCTTGCTGACGTCGTTGAGAATCTTTGCATAGTGCCTGCCGCCGGGCGCGTCCCTTATCCCGCTTTGTATAAGGCAGCTTTTTATCCACGATATCCTCTTGAGGCGCTCTGCATTCCAGAACGCCTTCAGAATTAGCTTGTGCGCCTTGCCAAGCCTTGTCGCCCGATCTTCGATGAGCGACAGGTCAAGGAGGTTCACATAGCTGTCATTCCCCTTGGCAAGCATGGGGTCTATGTGGCGATGCACCCCGCACAGGTATTCCTTGTAAATGCGCTGCCAGCTCTTGTCCGGCGATTCCTTCACGTACCTCGTCATCACGCGCATGTCCCTTGCAAGCCCCTTGCCGTAGCGCCCGAAATTCCCCTTTACATACAGGTATATCTTCCTGTCCGTGTCATACTCGAAGGCACCCTGCTCCGCCTGCACGCGGAATTTTATCTCAGGATACCTGTCATCCCTCGTGTCTTCAACGAGGTCGTGGAACAGGTCGAGTATGATTGTCCTGGTCCGTTCTCCTGTCGCTGCGCCAAGCGCCCCTGCCATGAGCGAATGGGTTGCCACCGGCTTGCCGTTCTCCCTGGTGGCCGTGCTGCAGGAGTCAACAAGTATCTGCGCTCCCTTTTCCACAAGCGCAAATTTTGCAGCTTCCCGCTCCGGGTGCGCGCCCTGGCCCAGTGATTCTTCCGTGTAGCCCAGGTCCTCCCGTATGTTCTCGCAAAGTACCGCATTGTCAAATTTCTTTATCCTGTCCCTGATTTCCCTCAATGGCTTTGCGCCAATCTTCGGGGCAATATGCCCCTTGTTGAAAACAAGGTCCCGCCTTACGGTTTCCATCAGCCTCTGCGCGCCTGGCCTCTGGTCAGGCGCATTTGCCTGGCTGTGCCTGGCACCAGTGCCTGATGGGCCGAGCCTATAATTTGTTGACAGATGGAACACCCCGAGGTTGGCAGCTTTCGTGCGCGGAAATGCTTTCCACGCACCATCTTTATTCTACACATTATTTCCTATTGCAACGTTTTAATAAGGCTTGCGAAACAGGCAGGCGTGGATGTTTTTTGCCAGGGCAGGAGAAGGAATAAAAGAGAGCGCGGGCTTATCCTCCCATGGACCTTTCGCTATCCTCGGCACTGATGGCGTTCATCCCGCTTTTCGTGGTGATGGACCCTTTCTCCTCGGTGCCTGTCTTCATCTCGCTCACCAAGAGCTTCAAGCCCCAGGCGCGGCGCGAGGCTGCCGAGGTCGCGGCGCTCGTGGCAACCGGCGTGCTCGTGGGATTCCTCGTCTTCGGGCCGCTGCTCCTCTCAGTGATGGGCATAAGGATGGAAAGTTTTGAGATTGGCGGCGGCATACTGATGCTGCTCATCGCAATCGCATTCGCGCTTGGCATCGAGTACGGCGACAAGCAAAAGGCGTCGGTGGAGGCTGTCATCATCGGCGTGCCTCTTCTCTCCGGCCC
>Ga0172370_10009446_pt1 | contig 11396 bp, 11 predicted proteins | sample LakKiv5m_FD_114538 | JGI IMG/M metagenome (GOLD analysis project Ga0172370, IMG submission 114538) | Freshwater microbial communities from Kabuno Bay, South-Kivu, Congo - kab_022012_11.5m | ecosystem: Environmental > Aquatic > Freshwater > Lake | place: Democratic Republic of the Congo...
AACCATTAAAAATTATCGATATTATAGAAAGGAAAACGAAGACTTGACTATCGAGATGTAAAAAACTGGTAATATACCTTGACAGAGGTAAAAAGATGGCTACAATCACAAAATTCATAACAATAATTCTCTTTAGAAAGGCCCGAAAGAGTGTTTGGATTTTTTCTTTTTTGTCTAAGGCTTTAAATTCAGAAAAATACCTCGCTAATACAGTCTGCAAGATAGATATCGGCAAGCTTGCGATCGATAAAAAAGAAACAATGGAATTAAGTATGCCATAATCTACGTGAGTCAGTTTCCTTAACATAAATAACCAAAACACAAGATTTAGAATATTGCCTAATAATGAAGATAAAAATATTACACTGCCATGCTTTATTACAGTATCATTTAAAAATAGTTTTATGACATGTATTCCCTCTTTGATTTGGTCTTTAAAAATAAACTTAAAAAACCTCACGGTATCTATTATGGGATTTATCTGGCTATCCTGGCCTTCGTAGATGCTTTTGATAGGAACGGATGTTATGCGGTAGTTTTTCTTTGAGGCCTGCATAAGAATCTCAGATTCAATTTCATAATTAGAAGTGGAAAAAACCATATCTTTTAACACATCTTTTTTAATAAAACGAAAACCGCACTGGCTGTCGGGTATATAGGTTTTACAAATAGATGAAATTATCATAGACATGATTTTGTTGGTTATCCAACGATGAAATGGCATATTTTGCGGGAAATCCATCCTGTTGCCTACGATAATATCGCTATTAGTAGCAGAGAATTCACGGATAAAACTATCGATGTCTTCCGGGCGGTGCTGACCATCACCATCCATAGTAATGACAAAATCATAATCATCGTTTATAACTTTGTTGAAGCCTGTACGCAAAGAAGCGCCTTTGCCTATGTTCCTGGTATGCACTATAACCTGAGCCCCTGCTTTCCTGGCAAGCTCGGCTGTGTCATCCCTGGACCCATCATCCACAACCAAAACATCTAAACCAAAAACCTTTATCTTTACGATAAGGTCGCGGATAATCTTGGCTTCATTAAAAGTAGGTATTATTACACAGCCCTTCATTCTTTCCAAAACTCCCTAAACATCAACCACTGAGAAGGATATTTATATATATACTCTTCCATAATCTTGGCATATTTTTTGATAACATCCAATTCGCTTGAATTATCACAAATATCCAAAGCAGGCAGACATTCTATTTTAATCTGATTTAAACCCTGACGGATAACAAAAACCGGCACCAAAGCAGCGCCTGTGCGCAGCGCCAAAACCGCCGCACCGCGGGGGATAATCTTCTTTCTGCCTAAGAAATCCAATTCGTAACCGGATTTGCCAAACTCCCTGTCGCTCAATAAAGCCACAATCTTATTATTTCTCAACCCACGATAACACTGTTTTACAGAACTGCCTAAAGAAACAACCTCAATGCCCTTGCTCTGCCTTCTCATTTTAAAGAAATTATTAATCCTCGGGTCTTTATGATCCAAGGCTATTGCCATTAAAGGGTAGCCCAATAACGACAAAGCCATACCGCCCAATTCCCAATTGCCAATATGAGCAGTTAAAAAAATCAAACCCTTACCTTTCCTCAGGGAAGAATCAATATTTTCTTTACCTGATATAATGAAATGCTTATCCACATAAACGCGGTCTATTCTTGAGAAGCGGAAAAACTCCACCAGATACAAACCAAAATTCACAAATACTTCTTTTGCCTTTTTCGCTATTTCATCTTCATTTTTATTCGGTAAAATTACGCGCAGGTTATTAATTACCGCTTCTCTATCCTTGCGGGATATTAAAAATTGTAATTTTGCCAAGAAAGCCCCTACTTTATAGGCAAAATCCCAGGTGAAAATACAGGCTAAAAATTCACCCACTTTATATAATAAATAATTCAACATAGGCTCAATGCTAATTCGGCAATCCTGGAAGAAGACGAAGATAACGCGAGTTGTGCTATATTGTCCTTTAAGGGTTGCATCTTGTCGGGGTTATTTAAAAGACTAACCAGATTGCCCACTGCACCATTAATGCCTTCTGCTTTGACAATAACACCCTGCTTCAATAAAAAATTGGTATTATTCTGCTCCTGGCCGGGCAAAGGCTTAACTATTATCATAGGAAGTTTTTTAGCCAACGCCTCTGCCGTAGTTACCCCGCCGGGCTTTGTTACTAAAATATCCGCTATAGTCATCAACTTATCCACATAATCTATATAACCGTAAATATATGTCCTATTCTTAAATTTACGCTTCTTAAGCTGGCTAAAAAGCTTTTTATTAATACCTGTTACAACCAATATGTTCACACTGAGTCCGGATGCATCTATGGCGCGGATGAGCTTGCTTATCGGACCTAATCCATGGCCTCCACCCATTATTAAAACCACTGGCCTATCCAGGCCTATGCCTAATTCTTGAGCTACTATCTCTTTGTCCAACTTTTGGGCGAATTTCGGATCAATTGGTATGCCGTATAATTTTATCTTCTGCTCAGGCACTCCTTTGCTGAGGAGATTGACCTTCGCATCCTGAGAACCTACCACATAATAATCAATCTCATCGTAAACCCAGTAAGAATGAGGGATAAAATCGGTGACTACTGCTATTAACTTTATGCCATCCGAACAGTGTTTCTTATAATCAGCTATCATGCCGCAGGGAAAAGCCTGCGAACAGACGGCCACTCTGCAATTCTCGGATTCTATCAGCTCTTTAATCCTACCGCGATTCTTTCTATAAACAGACTCCTTTAGGCTGTTAATCTTACTGGATACTCTTGGATTATCATAAAGAAAATCCCAGATAAAGGGTATTTTCTTTATAACGCCCATATATATCGCATGGGTGATTTTTTCCATTACCGGATAAGAATAACCAAAGCCATCTATGTTAAGAACTGGCGGGTGGGGTTGGCAGGCATTGATTGCCCGTTCAATAGCCATAGTTGCGCTGTGATGGCCTGATACATTGGTTATATACATAAGAAGAATCTTTTTATCCATAGCCTGTTAATTTAGCACAAAACCTCTTATTTTACAACTAGTTTTGGAAATAAATAGATACTACGGAATGGTTTATGGGCAGGGTTATTCTATTTCTTTCAAATCCAGATAGGTATTGCCAAAACCTATGGCCCCTTGGATTCGCAAGGGTATCATATCTTTGTTACTAAGCCAAACTTTAAAACGGGAGGGTATGCTTTTAACAAATAAAGCCTGATATCTGCCTTTTGGCACATTTATTGTAGTAATTGTATCAATTAACATCTCTAATCTCTGAGTGGGCAAATTAAACCCAAATCTATCACCTGTTTTATATCCATTTTTCTTATGCCTGAAATGATACAACAAAAGCATTATGTTGCTAATCTTGCCTTTACTGATAATCCTTTGCGATGTTGTTTTTCTGCCCCTGCGGGTAATCAAAACTTCATTCGTATTTTCATCATACTCTTCCGTAATATTTATATCCTCACCTAATAATTTGATATCTCTTTCTACCTTAACAGGCGAAAATGTCTCTATGCTGCCCCAAATTTCTTCCCTATCGGTAAAACCCGGGGCCCGCGCCTCTACCAAAACAACATCTCTCGATTTTTCTTTAAAATCTCTTCTGCCTACATAGGTTATATTAACTTCACCGACCTTAATACCTGTAGAATAAATGAAATATTTAAGTTTTTCTCCGACAGCAAAAAAATAATTGCCTTCATCTTCTGGCAGCGGGGCTGGAGGCTGGCCGATTTCTCGACGATAATCTTGCGTAAACAAAGAAACATCGATGCCGTCAGTTTTTAATGAATACTCTTCCAATTTACTGCTCGTAAAAGACCTAAACATCAATGCCAAAATAAATAATAATATTAATGCAAATAATACGAAACAAATCGATATGGTTTTTTTAGGAATATTCACTTATAGGAAAATATCTTTTGCCTTCTCGCGGTTTTTGTGTTCCTTGATGTCTTTAAACTCGATACAAACGAGATCCGGCCTTTTTTTGTGCAGGATGGATAGGTTCCTGAGGCTAAAATCAGGGGCTCGGCGGCTGGTTATATAACGAAATTCAGTCTTGCATTTAGGGCAGGCCTTTACAGTGGAATAATCCAAGCCTAATTCCTTACAGCTAAAACAATCTCCTGTCAAATCGCCCACAACCAACAAATGGCTACATACCTCTTCTATATCAAATTCCTTAACAACCCTAATGGAAACATTCATTATCAGCCGACTCTATAAAGTTTATCTTTATGCCTTACCTTGCCCTTCACCAGCATGCCTATTTCCTGTCCTTTTTTAACCATATCTACAGGCTTATGGTCTATCTGCATGCTTGCCGCATTCTGGGTAAAATCAGTGGTATAACCTTTTACATGAACCCTCTCATTAATGGCAAGCGATCCCTTCATTCTAAAAATGGCTACTTTTATTTTTGAAAAATAATGGATTGCTTCGCCAATCAGCGTTTCTTTAGGAGCTTTCGCCTTTTTAACAGATTTTGCCTTGATCGCCTTTTTAACTGGTTTTCTGACTTTTATTCTTTTTTTGGGGCTATTTTTCTTGACAGTTTTCTTAACCGTCTTTTTCTTCTTTAATAACTTCATCAGCCTTTTGAAAACCATATACCCTCCTTTAATGAGCCCGCCATTGTTACAGTGGCGGGCGAATTAATCCAGCGCCTTTCACATATTCAAAAGATTCAAAGAATTAATCGTTAAAATCATTTAATACTAAAAAGGTGCTGGGTCAAGTTCAGACAGTAACTTACGTTCGCCTATGCTCCGTAAGTTACGTCTTCACTGAATATCAACAACCGAATTAAGTTCCCCATATGGGTTAACGGCCTTATTGGGATTATGCGGATCCTCTAGCCACTTGCCGTCTATAACAAAACGATATTGATGAAGGCCTTTATCTAAAGACATGCGCTTTGCCCATACGCCATTTATTTTCTCAAGTTTGCTGTTTTCGTTAGGGGACCAATTATTGAAATCTCCGACGACAAATACGGAATCAGCCTGAGGTGCTTCAATCCAAAAAGTAAACCCAGAAAATTCTTTTATCTTCTTAGAGGCCACTTTCTTGAATTTCTCTGAAACCTTTTCCATACTAACCGGCTGTCCCAAATCATCTTTACCTGATATTATCTCTCTGGAAAGCGTAAAGAAATCTTTCGAGCCTCTGCAATATTTGTCATAATTATATACCGGTTTGCCCAAAGCCTGGGACTCCTTAAACTTCACATTAATATGTATTATGGTGGAAAACACTTTTTCTCTAAATGTATCTTTTATGCGCTTAAGTATTTCAAATGAATGTCGCAGGCGCGAATCAAAAATGGAAACCAATACCCTATACTCTATTTTATGGTTTAATCTTTCGCGGATTAAATCAATTATCTCAATCAAACGGGAAACACCGTCTACGGAAAAACGTGAAGCCTCAACAGGAATAATGGCTGCGTTTGCGGCGCGCAAGGCGTTTATAGTAAGCAATCCCAGATTCGGCGGGCAATCGACTATTATGTAGTCGTATTCTGATTTTGCCTCTGACAAAATATCGCTCAAACGGCTCTCCCTGCCTATTTCATCTGATAATTCCTGTTCGATAGTGCTAAGCATTATAGAAGACGGCGCAGCGTAAAAATTATCATCTACTCGCATTGTTATGTCCTTTAGGCCACACTTATTCTTGGAGATATTAGACAAGACATCGTAGATGCTTAATTTAGTCTCGATATTCAACCCCATCGTAGCATGCGCCTGAGGGTCAAAATCAATCAACAAAACCCTCTTGTTATTTATTGCTAGCGCCGCCGATAAATTTATTGCCGTCGTAGTTTTTCCGGAACCGCCTTTTTGGTTACAAACAGCGACTATTTCCATTTACTCCCCCTTTTATAATATAAATAAATCTATAATTATTCTATAAAACGAATATCGTCGATAATAATCGTGTTTTTCTTATTGGAAACATTCCAGTCTTCTACGGTAAAAGTCAAACTTTTTACTTGAGACCAATCTTTAATCAATCTAAAGTTATCTAGCCCCAAAGAAACCTTTTTCCATTTAGCATTTATACCGGAAATGTATTGTGTGTCTTTCTCTAAAAGAAAATTCTCGATTTGGACTTTTATGGTTGAGTTTACCTTGGCATTTTCCTGGCTGCGGATAGATAAATCCAAAAACCTATACTTGCTCAGGTCTATATTGCCTAAATTAAAAGATATTGCCTTAGTCTTAGCTGAACCCAAAGATCTAAAATCATATTCTATAAGAGTAGGCGTATTGCTGTTTAATACATACAGGCTTCTTGCGAAGAATTTCCTCTTAGTAAGAAAAACCGCTGTTATAGACAATAATAAAAGACAGCCGATAGATAAAACGGCTGTAATAAACAATATCTTTTTATCTGGTTTCTTTTTTTTCTTCTTATCAAGGAAAACCTTGGCGAGATGCTCGTATACATCTTGTCTCATTCTGATGTGCTTTTTTTCTGTGTCAACAGTGGTATGATACATTTCTTATAATATAAATACTTCAAAAATACCAAGATTTCAATAGATTTCTTATAATTTTGATAAAATCGCGCATCAGAAAGGTTACTCTAAAGGCTCGTTTAAATTTGTCGACGGAGTCTTGCCTATTATTTTGTAGAAATTCTTCAGATGCATCCTAAAAAGTTCATCAAACTGTTTCTGCTTGTCGCCATACCACCAGAACCAATCGCTGCCTTCCAAAATATAAATCTGCTTCCAGGCTAACGCAGGAGGTCCTTGCATTTCTTCCAATGCTTTTCTCGCATCCAATAATAACTGCCAAGCCTTATTCTTTGCAGGATTTCCTATCCACTTCATAAAATCGCCGTTTATCCAGGAACCGGCAGCGATTTCCTTTAGCCTGCCCTGTTTTGGCTTTAAGGCTAAATACTCGCTTACCTTCACCGCCTTTATAAATTTAGATTCGCAAATCCTGGAATACAACAAATTCAAGAAATCCTTCCCGTCATTTTTGTAATACTCCCATGCATTCTCCCCGTCCAAGGCGATTACGACAAGGCAATCCTCGCCTTTAAAATATTCGTTTATGGAATTAAGATGGGACATAAAATCTTCTACTGCTTTTTGCGTATCCCAGTGTTGATACACAAAACCAATCAAGTCCGATAAATTCTTATCGCGGAATAATACATTTAAGGAGCCTTGTTCTATATTTAACCTGTAAGACTTATAGAGAATCTCCGGGCTTCTCTTTTTTTTCTTCAGCCTTTTTAATAAAATAGTCTCATCCGTGACTATCCAGTTTATGCCGCTTTCTATAAATAACGGCATAATCTGCTGCGATACGGATTCCTCAGACGGCCACATGCCAAGAGGCGTTCTGTCAAAATTATCCTTATAGTATTTTACCGCTTCTTCAATATGCCAGCGGCAATCCTGAGGATAACTAAATATACCGTCGGGAATGACAGCATCTTTATTGGCTTCCTTGGCTATCTCTGTGCTATATATTAAAGGCAGTATGGGATGGTAAAAAGGCGTAACACTCACCTCTATCTGCCCCTGCTCCTGATATTTCTTATAGGTTGGTATTATCTGCCTTAGAATCTCTATCTGTTTAGTTAAAACAACCCTTTTGTCATCCTCGCTGAAAAATCTTGCCTTACTGACCACTCTCTTTAATTCCGGGATATCCTCACGGAATGAAGGGTCAAACCAGGCAAGGTTAAACCAAACCTGCAAATCTCTTATATCCTGGTCGTTAAACTCTCTCTTCTCTTTAGCGTGTAAATATAATTCGTAATAACGCGGATGGAGCTCCAGTATTTTCTGCGTATCAGCCATAAAGAAATTATCTATAATAAATTTTTTCTCCGTTGCGCTAAGCGAATCGGAACTCTTCTTGGATAATTCAAAGAAAACATCGTGACAGACGCCTCGCGTATAACAATCAATCTGCTCTATCAAAGATGGGACCAAGTTAAAAGTCTGATGGATATCGGGATAATCCTTCAGGATAGTCACCATATCCATATAATCCTTTATGCCGTGCAGCCTCACCCAAGGAAGAGTGGCCTTATAAGTTATAAGGTCATTGTAGTAAGGCTGGTGCATATGCCAGATAAAAGAAAGATAAAGCATAGTTTCTCCGTCGAGATTTAATTTATAATACCAAATTCAATACTGTTCCCGCTGCCAGCGCAACCGTAAGCATTATCAAAGTTGACTTCAACATATCTTTGATACCCAATTCCTTAATCAATACTACAAACGCGGCCATACAGGGAAAATAAACAGACAAAACAGTCGCCCCTATAACCAATTGCTTGTTGGTCAGATTAAGCGGCGCCAACATGCCTATGGCAACATCTTTTCTTAAGAAGCCTACTATCAAAGGAGAAATTGCCTCTTTAGGAAGACCCCATAAGCCCGTGAGAACCGGCGAAAACATACGCGATAAGAAATCAGTTATTCTTAATAAATTTAATATATTGATAAAAGCTACGCCTAAAAGAACGTAGGGCAAAGCTTCTCCTATATAACTAAGGCAGCGCATCCAAAGCTTCTTTGCCACGGCTTTTACCGAAGGTATTCTATAAGGCGGTATTTCGGTTAATATCTCTGGGCTGGCGCCCTTAATAAATTTATTTAAAAGTAATCCCTTGGTTATAAAAATTATAAACAGCGTCAGAAAGATAATAGCCACATACTGGCCTCCTCTTTCGCCAACCAATCCCACAATCATGGCTACTTTTGACACGCAAGGAACCGAAATAGCGATTAAAGTAGCGGCAATAAATTTTTCGCGCCTGCCTTCTAATAACCTCACCGCCAGTATGCCCGGGACATTACAGCCCAAACCTAATATCATAGGAATAATCGCATAGCCGTGAAGCCCTATATTATGCATAAAATTATCCATCAATACAGCCAAGCGCGGCAGATAACCAAAATCCTCCAGCAATCCAAGCATCAAATAAAAACTAATTATATAAGGCAAAACCATAGCAATTGAGACAAAAAAACCGGTTGTTAAAACTCCAAACGACTCCAATAAATCTATCTGTCCGTTAATGAGGTTTCCTATCAAAATATGGTGTAGCAGGCTATCCGTACCGAGAAACACGCTTAGCTTCGCTATAAGAGGCAACCACAGCTGCCTAAACAAAGGTTCAAATATATAACCAATCAAACCTTCCCCTATAATACGCACTACCCAAAAAGATAAAATCACTACGATTAAGGCGATAGGCAGTCCTGTTAATGGCTTAATGCTCAAATCTTCCAAATTTTCCAACAAGGTATGATGCCTATGAGTTAATTTCTGAACGTCCTCTATAATCTTACCTATATTCTCCCAGCGCTGGCTATCAGAAAGAACCTCTTTGTTATTTAATGCTATACGAGCCTCAGGCAACCTATCTATCAACTCCTTAACACCCTCGCCTGTCAAGCCACAAGTAGGAATTACAGGCACTCCTAAATGCTGCTCCAGCTTTTTAACATCTATATCTATACCTTTATGTTTTGTGTCATCCCAAATATTCAAGGCTACAATCATTGGAATGTTTTTCTCTAATAATTGCAAAGTTAAATATAGGTTGCGCTCTAAATTGGTGGCATCAACTACATTTATTATTAAATCTCCTTCCTGCAGCATATGCACGGCAACTTCTTCCGCTTTAGAGGTCGCCTCTAAATTATAAGTGCCGGGCACATCTATTACGACAGGCTTATGGCCATCAATCTTAACATACCCTTGAGTAAACTCGACTGTCGTGCCGGGATAATTAGAAATCATAACCTTAGCACCAGTTAGACGCGAAAATAAGGCGCTTTTGCCTACATTGGGATTGCCCATTAATAGGATTTTGTTGGCGTTTTCTATATTCATACTTTATGTCTTCGTTCCACCCTAACAAAAATCTTTTTTGCCATTCCGAAACCGATAGCAACCTGCAGATGCCCTACCTTAACTGTCTGCGGCCCATGCAGAAAATGCGAACTTACCTTTTTAATCTTTTTGCCAGGCCTTAAGCCAATACTTGGAATCCTGTGTAACGCTGCCAACCCAGCCTGTATTTCCTCTATTATGCCGGTTTCGCCTTGCTGCATCTTAGTCAAATCTATAATCATATTTTGATCTCTCCTCCGTAACCGCTGAGACACTGAATTCAGCCTAACAATATTCTTACTGAAAATACTGAGTAATTCTCAGAGCTTCATTATTTTTCAGTGCTTCAGTGTTGCAATAAATTATAGCAAAAATTACAAAAATATCTATTAATAAAACAATAAAATAACAAACCTTAACCCCGCCTATTTTGCTTCGCAAAACTAACGGCGGGGTTATTTCGGCCATACAACTTATGTTCACTCGTTTTACTCACTCCATAAGTTGTGGCCTCAATAAAAAACCCTTGACGCCCAATCGGACGTCAAGGGTTTAATCAATCCTTGACTAAGTTTTATTATCTTAGAAGGAAACTTTCACTGACGCAATTACTTCCTTAACATCGCCGATGCGATGATCAGCTGATACTATAGCTTTACCAGGCCTAAAATAACCAGCCAATAGGCTCAACTGTACATCTTCTGTATAGTCATAAGACAGAGTTACGTCAACTTCATCTCCAAGATGCGTATCGCCAGAGGATGAAAGCACAGATGCGGTATGTGTCTGATCGCGCACAAGTAAAGCAGTCCCTGCGGGTAATCCGTTAGACAATTCGAGCCAAACATAATCTAGCGTTAACTTTAAGTCTTCGGCTGGAACCATGCTACCACGTATATTCAATACATGTGATTGAGTTGCATTAAATAGAACATTGATGATATGGCCGCTTGTCTGGCGTTCAAACATAGGATCCCAAGACTTCGCTGCATTACCATCATTACCGCAAGCATAGTAGCTGTATGCTGCCATTAACACAGGATTATATTTCATATCCAAAGCGTATGTGGCCATAACTTGTGCTGCCAATGCCGATACTCTTGAGTTCGAATTATTAGTACCATCATTATACACACCAAATTGATAAGCTGTTTCTCCCTGAAGATTTAACCTTTCGGTAGGATTTGTTTCCACTCTAGCACCAACAGTATTAATTTTGGTTGCTTTCTTGTTGACTGGTTCAGCAGGAGTTGTGTCGTCACGAACGCTGTTATCAACTTTACCAAAATAATACATTTCGCCAATCGTCTTCCAATTTCCGCCAAAATCATAACGACCATTAATACCAAAAAGGTCTATATCATCTTTTTCTTCTGTACGTGTAGTACTAGTACCCACTACCGTATTCTCATCAATCTTCGCCCAAATCAAATCAATAACAAGCGGATCATAATTTAATGTGGCTCTCACTGCGTCAAAT
>Ga0172370_10009448_pt1 | contig 11394 bp, 6 predicted proteins | sample LakKiv5m_FD_114538 | JGI IMG/M metagenome (GOLD analysis project Ga0172370, IMG submission 114538) | Freshwater microbial communities from Kabuno Bay, South-Kivu, Congo - kab_022012_11.5m | ecosystem: Environmental > Aquatic > Freshwater > Lake | place: Democratic Republic of the Congo...
AGAATAATTACATTGCTTCTAATGCTTTAATTCTTGATTCTGTAGATGGGTGTGTACTAAATAGGTTACTTAATGATTTCCCTGAAAAAGGAGAACTAATAAACATACTTGATACTGTTTTGTTTGCAATTGTTTTTTCATTTGTCTCATAGTATTTAGAAATCTTTTTTAATGCGTTAATTAAGCCCGTATTATCTCTTGTTAATTGAACTGCGCCAGCATCAGCCATATATTCTCTTTTTCTTGAAATAGCTAATTGTACTAAGTTTGCCAATATTGGGGCCAATATAGCAATAGCAATACCTATAATTAAAAATAAAATATTTTTATTGTCTTTGTCATCAGAATTAGAGAAAAATAATGATCTTAAAAATACTTCAGATATAATTGCAATTAAACCTACTAAAACAATTGCCAATGTGACAAACCTTATATCTAAATTTCTTATGTGTGTTAATTCATGAGCAATTACGCCCTCTAATTCTTTATCATTTAATTTATCCAATAATCCTTCGGTTACACATACAACTCCATTTTCTGGGTTTCTTCCAGTTGCAAATGCATTTAATTCTTGTGAAGGCATAATATATACTTTTGGTTTTTGTAATCCAGCAGCTAAAGATAAACCATCAACCAAATTATTTAAATGATTATATTTTTTATCATTTGCTTCGTATGCCTTAACACTTGCCAAAGCAATTTTATCTGAGAAATAGTATCCTATCCAAACATATAATAACGAAAATACAATTCCAATTATTAAGAATACAAAAGTCAATGCAGGATTATACACTTGTGCAATAATATACATTAGTGCAACTATTATTCCTACAATAATTATCATTAGAATCCATGATTTTATTTTGTTGTTTCTTATTTGATCATAGAAACTTATTTTTTGATATGTTTTCTTGTATTCTGAATAATCCATTTAACATCCCTATAAAAATAAAATAAGAAAAGAAGTGGAATTAGAATTCCACTTTAACATTTTGTCTTTCTGCTTGTGATGTTTGTAAGTAATCTTTTTGACCTCTACCAAACAATTTAGCAAACCACATACCTGGTATTAATGTTACTGTGTTGTTGTATACCAAGATTGAATCATTGAAGAATTGTCTTGTATATGCAATTTTACTTTCAATATCACTTAATTCTTGTTGTAATTGTGAGAAGTTTTCATTTGCTTTTAATACAGGATAATTTTCAGCAACAGCAAAAACACTTCTTAATGCATTTGATAAGTGATCCGAAGCTTTAAATTTTCCTTTCAAATCTTTAGCAGAAGTCATTTCTGCTCTAGCTTTTGCTAATTCTTCGAAGATTCCTTTTTCGTGTTTAGCGTAACCTTTTACTGTGTTAACTAAGTTTGGAATTAGGTCATTTCTTTTTTTCAATTGAACATCAATTTGACTGAATGCGTTGTCTATTCTGTTACTTAGAACAACAATCTTATTGTAGTAATAAATTACCAATACAATTATTGCTGCAACAATTATTATAATAAGCCATATCCACCAGAACATATCTATTCCTCCGTCCATAAAACATGAAAATTAGTTTTAGTTATACTATATATATTCTATTTATTTAAAGGTTTTTTGGTTTTAAAATTAGACTCTTGATTTTAGTGCAAGGGGTAGGCCCAAAAAACCCTTTGCATGATTTTGAAAAAGCAAAGCATTTATGGAAAATCAAAACTTATCCCGTTTTGAGAGAATTTTGCAATTCTCAAATGCAGGGGGAGAGGCTCGAACTCTCGAAGGCCTAAGCCACGGGATTTTGAGTCCCGCCCATTTGACCGCTCTGGAACCCCTGCTTCGCTATGCCTTTTAAACAAAAGGCCTTGCGTGCACCCCAAAACTTATGTTTGGTTTGTGTACCAACACAAATATTAAAATAAGTAAATATACCTATATAGAAATGCGAAAGCCGGGATTCGGACCCGGGCCTGAAGATTGGCAATCTTCGATCCTACCACTAGACCACTATCGCACGAGCTGTTAGAAAAAGCACCGTCTGCAAAAGGTGTATTTACAATACACTTGCTTCAAGCAACCTTTGCTAATGCATCTACGTCTCTAAAACTTGTGAATTATTAAATTCTCTTTGCCGAATCAAATAGTTTTAGAAAACGTATTTTTATGTAGGTTATAGTATATATTGGCTGAGTTAGATTTATAAGGGTTATTCTTCTCAGAAGAAATCACCAATACTCTTTTGTTTGGTTTTCTCTTTGTTGAATGTGCTGTTGATTTCATTTTCTAATATTTGCATTCTTTGTTGAGTATAATTAGATAATTCTCTACCATAAACCAAACTTTTAGCTATTTCCAAATATTTTATAACTGATCCTTCAGAAATAGTTAGAATAATATTTCCTTGTTTACATACAGGACATCGCATATTTGCATATAATGGTAATCTACGAAATTTCTCATTACATTTTGTACATCTAAATAATTGTCTATTATAGGCACGACAATTACCAATTAAATCAGGATATAAATGTGTTCCCACAACTAATTCTAAAGCGCCTTTTTTATCAACAGCTTCAATTTTATCTTGTAAACTACATTGTAATTTTATTTTCTCGCCCATGTCTGTTAATTGAGTATACTTAGATTGTTTCGGGCCATTATCAAATATTTCCGTGTCCATGTTAAATCCTAAACAAGTAAATTGTTTATCAGTATTCAAAACACTTTTAACAACAGGAATTTCTTTTAGGTTTGCATCTGATATTTGTTCTGCAGCTAAATATAATTCTAATGGATAATCGTAACCTAATTCCATTTCATGACTTTCATCATCAATTTCAGTAGGATTAATAACCAACGTTGCAACAAGTGGGGCATCCATTTTTCCTCCACTTCTAATTGGTAAATATCTTGTTGAGAAATTTAATAATGCATCTAACATTAATAATGCTCCATCTTGATCTCCATCAGTATTTCTTCTTTTTGCAGTATTATAATATGGGTGCGCAAACATTACTCTTGCATCAGTAAATCCAATTATTCTTCCAACTACTCCTGCACTAGTATGCGGAGCTAATCCTAAAATTAAATGCCCCACTAAATCTTCCTTGCATTTTGCATTATAGAATCTAGGTAAATGATAGAATCTTTCTAATAAATCATCAACAAAGTTAGCTCCTTTAACAAAATAATCTGCAACTGTTGAATTCATTATTACATCTTGAACATATAAATTACAAACTTGTTCAGGATCTTTTAATTCATTTCCAAAACAATCTTGAGTATAGCCCAAAGCTTTAGCTTGCTCAACATTTAATCCTAATTCTTTAGGAGTAAAATGTGATATATTTGCATCTAATAAATCTGCTCTTAATGTTCCATCTTTGAAAACATAAACTTCGTTTTTTGCTCTTAGTATTCCTTTTTCAATAGGTTCTGCTTCTTTGATATCTGATATTAATCCTTCAATACCTTTTATCATATCTGGAGGATTATATATTTTTAATCTGTTTAATGCATCAGAAAATATTTTTGAGAAATCAAAATTTCCTGATTTGTAATAAGTAACTCTACCACCACATGCTTTACAAACTTTTTCTTTGTCTTTGTAATCTTTTTCTAAATATGTTCGTGAGCACGAATTACAAAATACCAAATATTGTGTAACTGTATTACATTTCATACATTTTCTGTAGGGTATTTCGTCTCCACAATTAGGGCATCTAAATAATCTTATTTGTATTTCTGTTAGTTTTGATTCCCCGGTCAATCCTCGCGATTCCTGACTTTTAATATCAACAGCTTTGTTAATATTACGTGTTGCACCACCTAATTTAGATATTGGAAATAATGATTGAGGTGAACCATCCATTTTTCTTGGCTTTGCTGCTTCTGGTCTTCCTAATCTTGCACCAATAAACATTTTTCCTTTATCTCTAATTTCAAAACCTGCTAAATAAGATAATATTTTTAATGGCTCTTCTTCACTTTCTGGCAAAGAGGTTTTTGCAATACATCCAAATGTTTTTAATAATGCATAAGCTGATTTGTCAATTCTTATTGTATTATATTCTAATACTTTTTTGTATGGTATTAATGCTCTAATAAAATAATTTTCTAAATCAAAATCATATTTTAATAATATTCCAGAAATTTTTCCATCAGTATATTCAATTTCTCCTTTTTCTAAACTATTTTTTATAGTTTCAATCATTTGTCTGTTTAATTGTGCATAGAAAAATAAATATTTTGGATGCAAAGGTAAAGAAAATTCATCACTTAATTTTATTGCAGTATAAACATCTAAATTTAACACTTCATTTTTTGTTAATTTTGTATACTCTTCTAATTTAGGTTCATCTTTAGCTTTTTGTAATAATAATTTGAACCACCATTCTTCACAAAACCCTACAGGCACTAAAGGATGACCTGATTTTCTAAAATCACCATAAGCAATTAAAATATCGCCTAAAAATAAAATCTTTTTAACTTTATCATGTTCAGGAACTTCCTTTATGCTATTAATATATTCAACACCATTATCAGTTAATATTACGGGCCCTAAAATAGTATCACAACTTGAAATTGTTGTTGCTTTACCTGGTCTTTCAATTTTTAATTGAGCGCCCATAGCAGGAAATTCTTCTAATAAATACATCGTTGCAGGATGTATTGCCGTACCCATTAATCCTGTTGTTCTAGTTTTTCCATATCTTATTCTAAATCCACCAAATTTTGATGGGTGTGCAAATATAGGTCTACCGGCAGCAGCCCCTTCTAAGAATTTTTTGACAGGAGTAATTTCTTTTTTGCCGCCTGAAGTTTTTACTTTAACAAATTTTTCTAACCATGACCAATCCAATTCTAGTGATTTTGCAAATTGCATTAATTTAGCTGCTTTTAATCCTATACCTTCATTAATTACAAGCATCGCCCCACCACGAACTTTGTTGGTAGGTACATTTCTTACATTTCTGTATGCTTCAACTTCTTCGTCCTCGGTACCAATTCCATTAATACAAATTGGACAATTTTTTATTATATGTCTAATGTCATCGTCTCCCGCCTTGTATTGTCTTGCAGTAATTTTATGATATATTTTATTTTCTTCAACATATCTTTCTATTTCTGTTTCTGTTGCCTTGTATCTATCTAGGCCCATTAACATAGATCCATAGTGTCCTAGAATTAATGGAAATACCGTTGCTGTTCCTCCCGCAGCTCTAATTGGGCCTGCAAAATATAAATCTAAATATTTTGTATTATCTGTATTGGTAGATATTTTTATTTCTGGTAAACCATCAATTGGCGAAACAACAACACCTTCAGTTAATAGCATTAGAGATGTTTTTACTGCTTGAGAAATTTTTTCATCATCTGTTTTATACGTCCCTAATTTTCCATCTATTATTTCTTTGAATATTGCAAAGATAGTTTTAGTTCTATCTTGTTTTTCTGCTAATACTTCAAAATATCTTTTTGTTATTCCTGGAGGCCCAGTAATTTTTTCAGTTCTATCTGCTAAATTAGATGCTTGCTTAACTTCAACTTCATCAGTTAAATCTAATCCTTGTTTTCTTGCATTGTCTGCAATATCATATAATTTATTTGATTTCGTAATTATGTTTTCAAAATAATTTTTTGTCAATGGATCACAAGGCGGTAAATCTATTTTCATATTTGATCACCATTTTTAAAAACTTTTTCAAAATATGTTCCTTTATTTAATTGTACTATCGGTACATGACCGGGAGTAGGGATGTGGCCTTGTTCTTTTTGATATACTGTTTGTGCTTGCCAACAACCTGGATTTATAGTTAATGTTCCATTAACATATTTGTATGCGTTTGAATGAATATGCCCCGTAATAAAAATATCTGGTTCTTCTTTAATTATCATTAAACTTTTTTTATCTGGACAGGTAATATGTCTCTCTCCATATACCGGAGATAATGTTCTTCTTTTCAAATATTGTTCCATTGCTAATTCTGGTTTTGTAGGATCAATTTTTAATTGGAATTGCATAGTATTCATTGAATTTCCATGGTACATTAATACATTCATACCTTCTATAATTGCTCTGCTTGGTGATCCGACCATGTGAACATTTTTCATATTGTATAATTGTTTTGCAAATTGTTTTGGTACGGGTGGTTGCGGGTCTGCTAATCTTATTGCGTCATGGTTTCCAGGAGTAATTAATATATCAATATATTCTGGAATTTGTTGCAAATATTGACTCAATAATTCGTATTGTTCATTAATATCAATAATACTTAATTCAGTTAATTGTTGAGGATAAACTCCAATGCCATCAACATTGTCTCCATTCAAAATAATATATTTTATTTTATTTATTTCTTCTCTTTCTGTACTAGATACATTTCTGCAATTTATCCAATCAATAAATTCTTTGAACATATTTTCGTAAAATAATTTACTGCCTAAATGTATGTCTGATGTGATTAATAAATTCAAATCTCTTTTTGATTTATTCATTGTTGAATTAGTCATCGTAGGGTATTCAATTTCTTCTGCAACAATCATTGAATTGCCTAAGAATTTTCCTTTGATTGCAATAACATCATCAATAATAATTTGTTTGTCAAAATCTTTTAGTTTTCCATTTTGAGTAATTATTATTTTAAACTCACCATCATTATCATCCAATGCAACAATTGTATTCCCTTTTTTACTTAATCTCTTTTCATACACCATTCCAATTAAGCAAACAATTTCTCCCTCTTTTGTAAATTTTAATGCTCTACTAGAAATAGGAGAAATATTATTATGTTTCATCAATATTTTTTTTAATTCTTTGAATTTTTCTAAAAAGTAATCATTAAAATCAGAAATGTCACATTTGTATTCATCATATCCTTGATTATATCCTTCATCAGGAATTATTAAATCAGATTCTTCGTCTGCAGCAGGAATTTTTATACTTTTTAAAATTTCTGTTGGCAAAGATTTTTCATTGCGTTCAATTTTAATTTCTTCTTTAATAGGATTTTTTTCAATATATTCTAAAACAAATTCTTTTGATATAACAAATATCCCTTGCTCGTCTGCTAAATTAATAATATCAATATAATTATTTATCAACATTTCTTGTAATGCTTCTTTTGAAACAACAATTTGTTTTGTTATTGCATAAGTCATTATTTTGTCAATTATTTTTTCGTTTTCTTGTATGCTTTGTTCTAACTCAAAACTAGACAATGTCTGATCTGACATCCTCTCACCTTTTAATAAACAGATTATTCTCTGCGAAATATAATAAAATTAGATAAGGAGATTATAAAAAGGTTGTTGTTTAGGCATAACAATTTATAATGTTTTTAGATAATATCTATCATAGATAGTAGTATATTTTACCCAACCATTTTGAGTACATATTTTATCAATAATTGGATTTCGTGCAATTAATAAAATATATTTAAGTTTTCTTCTTCTTGCAATAATTTCAATTCTTTCAAATATTTTCTGTGCTAATCCAGAATTTTTATAAATTACTCCTATACCATCAATCAATAATCCATTTCCAGATAACAATTCTATTAATCTTTTTTTTGGTATTGGTAATTGGCCTAGTATTCTTTGACCTATTTCTGGAGTAACCTCACCAAAATCAAATGTAGCGTGTGTGCCCAAAATGCCTTCGGGGTCAATCCGCCTATATTGTCCTGTTTTTTTATCAAAATGGGCTCTAGATAATTGTTCGATAGGGATTTTGTTTCCTGCAATCATTCTTTCATGAAATGTTTGTGTTTGTTCAGTATTTAAATGTCTAATGACAGGATAATTCATTCTTTGTTTTTGAGTTAATTTCTTTGCTAATGGAATTCTTGTTGCAATTGTCATAAAAAAAGAATAATAATAAAGTATAAAAAGAGTTTGGAGAAGAGATCCGAACTAAGCCTTTTAGAAAGGCTACAGGCTATCCAAAGCGTCAACAACTTATTTCTTTAGAAAAAGAAGAAAGTTTTTGACAATTTCAAAAAGAAACGCCTTTGGCAATTTTTTATCATTCGATGTTCTGCTTATAGCAACTGCTTAAAGCAATCGAGTATTTTCTTTCTTTAGTAAACTTAAGGTTTCTTTCTTTTTAAAAAGAAAGAAAAGATAGATGCAGGAGAAGAGATTCGAAAAACCCTTTGCATGATGTTATAGCAAAGCGTTTATGGAAAACCAAAGCTACTTCTAGCTTTGTGGGCATTTAAAAATGCCCAATAATGCAGGAGAAGAGATTCGAACTCTTGAAGGCCTAAGCCAGTGGCTCCTAAGGCCACCCCGGTTGACCGCTGCGGCACTCCTGCCGATAGCCTTTTAAAAAGGCTAACGATTAGCGAAATCGTCAACAGCTTTTCTTTAGCATAAAAGAAAATCTTTTAACAATTGCAAAAGAAAATGCATTACAGTATATTGCAAGACTATTTCTTTTTTTAATGATTAAATATAATCATATTTATTTGGCAATAGCAAACAAATCTTATAATATTTCAACTTATAGTTGATTGATATTGCCAATTATGGTGGGGCATCTTGTTTCTTCGTAGAAGAAATAAGGATGGGGTTACAGGGACTCGAAAAACCCTTTGCATGATTTTGACGCAAAGCATTTATGGAAAATCAAGGCACTACGCCTTAGTGGATTTTGCAAATCCTCAAATGGGGTCACAGGGACTCGAACCCTGGTAGACGGTTTTGGAGACCGTTATACTAGCCACTATACGATAACCCCGAGCTTTTTTAGAAAAAGCACCGTCTGCAAAAAGCGTTAACTCCTTTTCTTTCACAAAGAAAAGCATTTAACAATTGTAAAAGAAAACTATTTGGCAATTTCAAAAAGAAACGCTTCGCAATAAAGATATTAAATTTTGGCTAAAATGTATTATAAAGCTTTGTATTATGTAACCAAATATATCTTTACATATACGTATATATAACATACATTTAAAAAGGATAATATTTTATATATAATGATATATTGGTGATTGAATGATTATTGGTGGGTATAGGGTAGGAAATACTATTTTGAAAACAATTAATGAAAAGAAGCATTTAGTGTTTAATTGTAAAAATTGTGTTTATTCTGCAAGTTTAGCAGAAGACAAAGCCTGTAGATTGCATGCATGTAGTGTTTCACAAACAGATAAACCAGACTTAATTGTATTGGCAGATGTTTATGAAAGAGTTTATGATGAACAACAAACAAAAATGATTACTGAAATTGCAGAAATGATGTTGGAGTTTGAACAACAAGGTGTTTGGAGTCCTGAACATTTATCTGATGGTCAAGAAGTAAATGAACAATATACTGCAACAAGACATTCTATATTGGTTAGATTAGCTCACGAGTTATTAGCTTATGATCCTATTTATACATTTTTAACTTTGGAAGATGAATTAAAAAAAGAAAAATTAAGAATGGCTAAAATGCCAGATAGTTACCAGAAAGGCGCAATACCTTTTATTGAAACATTAATTTATATTGGAAAAAAATTAGAAAACACAAAAATAATATCGCAAACAAAAAATTATTTGCAAGACTTAACAAATATTCCTGACACGAGTCAATTATACAGAACAATTTTCAATGCTGAAATAAAACCATCATTTATTGGTTCGCGATTATTGTTTGGTGAAACACAAGAATTACAATTAGTTGATGAATATAATGTTAAAGATACGAATGTACAAATTTTTAAACATCCTGATCAAATTGAATATTGGTATTTGATTAATCCGCCTGAATATACTTTGACACCAGATAAATATTTTGTAATTTCAAAAACAAAAGAAATTGTTGCAGATTATAGGCCTGCAAATTCATCATCAAGTATTGGGGCAAACACAAAAGATTATTTCAAAAGAGTTTTTTTGTCAACAGTTAAAGGCGTTGCAAAAGCATATAAGGTTCCATTAACTTTAGAAGAACAAGAAGCATTAACAGAAATTGTTACGCGTTACACTGTTGGTTATGGTATTTTAGAATTGTTATTGGAAGATAGAAACATTACTGATATTTATGTTGATTCACCAATTGGTTCAAAGCCAATAAAATTAATACATTCAAAATTTGGGGAATGTAAAACAAATATTTTGTATTCTGTTGATGAAGCAAAAAGTGTTGTATCAAAATTCAGAGCTGAATCAGGAAGACCTTTTGATGAAGCACATCCAGTTTTAGATTATGATTTGCCGGAGTTTGAAACAAGAGTTGCAGTTATTGGCCCACCATTAAGTCCAGATGGTTTAGCATTTGCATTTAGATTACATAAAAATACTCCATGGACTTTGCCTCAATTAATTGATGCTGGCGGAATAAACTCATTGAGTGCTGGTATGTTATCTTTCTTTGTTGATATGCAATCAACAATTATGGTTGCGGGATCAAGAGGTTCAGGAAAAACATCTTTGATGACCGCATTAATGTTGGAAATACCACAGAGTGCAAGAATAATTTGTCAAGAAGATACTTTAGAATTGCCTGCAATGTATATGAAAAATATTGGATTCAATATTCAAAGATTAAAAACACAGAGTGCAATAGGTGTTGCAAAAACAGGTATTGAAGTACCTCCTGATGAAGCACTACGAACAGGATTGAGATTAGGAGATTCAAGTATAATAATTGGTGAAGTTAGAAGTTTAGAAGCTAAAGTTCTTTATGAAGCAATGCGTGTTGGTGCCGCAGGTAATGTTGTAATGGGTACAATTCATGGAGATTCAGCATATTCTGTTTGGGATAGAGTTGTAAATGATTTAGGTGTACCTTCAACATCATTTAAAGCAACAGATTTAATTACAGTATCTCGTCCAATAAGATTTGAAGGTTCATTAAAAAGAGTAAGAAGATTAACTCAAGTAACTGAAGTTAAAAAACATTGGGTTGATGATCCTGAAAAAGAAGGCGGGTTATTAGATTTAATGTTATATGCTGCAAAAAAAGATAAATTGGAATTATTAGAAGATAATTTGAAGGATTCTGAATTGTTCCAAAAGATTTTGCGGGTATCTGGAATGAATATGGATCAGATTTGGCAAAACATATCTATGGTTTCAGATTCAAAACAATATTTAGTTGATGTTAAAAAGAAAATTGGAATAAAAGATATTTTGGAAGCTGAGAATACTTTGTTAGCAAGTAATAAATTGAGATTATTAAAAGAACAAAGTATTGAAGAATATGGAAAAGCAAATTATCCTGAAGTTTTAGAAAATTGGAAAACTTGGGTTAATAATGATTTTGTAAAATACATTCAAAGCAAATATGGAAATACAAATGCAAATACAAATAAAACAGAGAAATAAACCAAATAAAAAATTAAAAGTAAAAGATGATATTATGAATAAAGAAAATGCCTTGACAATATTTGAAAATAAAGAAATTAGAAGAGTTTGGCACAAT